>CETW01003771.1_pt1 | contig 37115 bp, 56 predicted proteins | sample 361381 | NCBI WGS metagenome assembly CETW01 (sample SAMEA2620570, study PRJEB7988) | marine metagenome | isolation source: saline water (ENVO:00002010), including
TTCCAATATGCAGACCGAAAGTGAGCGGGGATTCTCACAATGACTTATTGAACGCAAGCGATTTGATCACGTAAGCTATTAGATAGGTTGTTTTGTTAGAAAGTATCGCTATGTTGTTTTTCAATGCAGAGAATCACGGTAACAGATTGGCTAGTCTAAATCCGTAGGTGTAATAACTAGTGTACATCAGGAATACAGGACATGTGTTGCATGAGCTGGCGCAAAGCCTGTGTTGGTTCGATTCCAACTCTCTGCTCCCAATTAAACGAGGTATGTATGAACATGAACGTTAAGGATATAATAAATAGATATAAATCCGAAATAGATTCTCTTAATGAGCTTGTTGAATCCTTACAATCTCATAATGGTTCACTACAAGAACAGATTCATAATATGGTAACTGAGTACGGCGATGTTTGGTATGACGGTTATTGTGCTGCACAGAAAAATCAGAAAGAGCTTAATGAAAACTTTGTTTCTGAAAAACGTGAAGCAGGTGAAGACTTCGAACTTCCACCGACAATAGATGAACTTTACTCTGAACAAGAAGTCAGAGAAATGAGTGAGAACGCCGAGTCTCTTTACGAAGCTAAATCTGTCGGTCGCAAGTTCGTTATGGAATCCAGCGGTTACTACGGTGAAGTTAAATTGCCTGCTGCGATATTCAATGAACTTAATCCTGAATTTGTTTTAAGTAGGTCTACTGATACTACCAAGTTCATGTGCGCTAATCCAGAAGAAACAAAATACTTGCAGAGCCTGGGTGTTAAAGTAGTTGAAGTTTGTGACTGGTACAAGTTAATAAAAGAATAAATAAGGAGACAGACGGTCAGCTAGAGGATTTCAACCCTCGATTGCTGGTGGGTTCGAGTCCCCCTGTCTTCACCAATTTAAGGAAAAAATGATGCAACTCTTTATTACAATGATTTCTGTTTGTGCTTTTATAGGTTTATTACTTTTACTGCATATAATCTTTGTAGTACCTGCTATCAACCGCTTCCGTATGTGGAAACACAGTCCATCAAGGAAAAAAGAAAGTCATGCAAGACATAACAAACTATAGGCATGAGATTTACATTGCTCTTATCGATTGGGGTTACTCTTTAATTCTATTTAATGAGGATGCACCTAACATAGCTACTTTCTCTGGTGATACTGTTTCGTTTCCCGATATGGAAACTATATCTTTTGATTCACTTGATACGCTGCATGACCTTGTACGTGCCCGATGTAAAGATTTCCAAAGCAGATTAAGTACTGACTACTCTGGAACTTTCCATCGTTACTGTATGTTCTCTGAACCTGAATTGGTAGGGGAGCTATGGCAAATGAAGATTGCCTTTACTGAGATCCGAATTAACAATTTCGTTAATCGCCGTGTCTCTCTATAAAATATAATTTAAGATTATCCGAATTCAGAGTTATGCACACGCTCTGGGTATTGTAATAAGTGTGCAACCACAGGAGCAAAGTTATGTTGAATAACTGAATGCGTTAGAGGTCCACCTGAATATCTGTTTATTGTTTTGTTTTATTTTCCGATTTACAACTCACTATACAGGTAATCAGTTATGTCTAAATTTCTTAAAGTTAAAATCAAATCACTTGCAGAAGAACAACGAATCATTAAACGTGAAGAGCAGCGTTATCGGGGACCCAAATGGGGCGCTAATTGGACGCGTGTTGCCTTAATGATTCATCGCTTACATACCGTACGTCCCGAGATTAGGGCTAGTCACTTGGCATACGGTTATCTTCGAGGAAAGCCACTTCACTGTATTGAATCTAGTGCCAGCCGTTCCCAACCCGATTGGCATCGAGTGTTCGCTATGGTAAAGAAGTACGGTACTTTCCAGCAAGTTCAAGACTTTGAGCAATGGAAACAACCTCAATCCAAAGCCGCTTAACGTGGTAATCGTCCCCTAGTCTGACGTAGAGACAGGGGACTCCCTTTTCGACAGAGTGATTTCTCCATTGTTAGCAAAGTGACATTGCTGTTCATTCTGTCTTTTCAGTGAGTGTAGTGCAAAGTCACCATGCTGGGTTTCCATGCCTGTTAGCCTAACATGTTGCACTATACTCCCCTTACACTGCAAGAGCTAACTGACGAAAAAGTCTATTGAGACTGTTCTTTACTAAGAAACTAATAAAGTCACTAGCACCCAAGCGTTCTTTAACAATTTGAATCATATTTAGGTAGTCGACCTATGTTTGTATATCGCGACAAATGCTCGGAAGGCAGGTTGCTTACGTATTGAATTACGACAAACATTCTCGGCTATCTGATAACAACTGCAACATACTCCTCACTTAGCGGCCAAAGCCATTACATCTACTGCTAAGCGTTATGCGGTTGTTAATATTCATGTAGATGTTGCGTACTCTTTCTGACATACGAATCGGATAGATACAAAGTAGGTTTAATTCGTATGCTCGGTGGCACTCCCGTTCTACTTATATTATTTACAAGACGAGTGCTTCTTGTGAAGAACATCTATCTGGAATTTTCAAGCTTTTATACAGATAGTGAATATAGCCGCTGCCGAAAACAAGGAGCGCCTATCGATGAAAAGCCAGAGTGTGCGGCAATTGGCGGTAAGTACAGAGTATTACTTACTGCTAGCCGCATGTTCGCCAACTAATTATTTGGAGATTTTCAATTATGGGTCAAGGTTTTCTAGTTCCACAAGGTACTTTTGTAAACCACAAAGCTAACTACAAGAATACTGTTAAGTTTGTGAACGTACCAATTAACTTTTCTGCTGTTATTATGACAATGGTTAAGTCAATGAGTAACCCAATGGAGGAACACCCTCACCACAAATACTCTATTGAATTTTACACTTCATCAAACGACCACGCGGCTTCTTGGGTTTATGATGACGAAGATGCGCGTGACGCAGATTACGATAGACTTCTATCAACAACCTTCTTTGGTTAAACCTTTGGAGCCTCCACAATGTCTAAAACAGTAACCACGACTTCTAACTTTGTTAAAGCAGAGTTCAATGCCTCTACGTTAAATAAAAGAATCACTGACGTTATCGAGCAGATAAAAGAACTTGTTGAGCTAGCAAACAAATTCACAACCTATCCAATGCCTAGTCTGAATCACGAAACGCGACCGACTAAGTATATGGAATTAGCTGAATTGCTAAACTTTGTTTTGGAAGTTCGTCGTCAAGTCCGTTTTGACATTCAAGGCTACATAGAAGAGATTAACAAAATCCAAGAAGAAGCAGACAAGAAAATTAAAGGCTACGTCAAACCAACCGTAGCTCCTATTAATTCATAAGTTTTTGGGAGCTGTCAGTCCCCAAGTTCTCTACTAAGCTCTCCATACCTCGGCGCTTTACGCCAGCGCTTCCCTAGGCTTATAGAGTCTGACAGCTTCCGTTTTATTTGAGTATATCGGAATGCATACCGTATTCCGATGTGCTTACTTGTATCCCAAGCGCATTAGTATAATGTCATGCGTTACCCTTTTTTGCGTGATCATTGTATCCTCTGAAGGTTCTGCTTGTTCGTTTCATTCTTGCAGAATCATTTTTATGCCCGCTGTTACGGTATGTTTCAGCGGGTTTTTTTCGTTCTGGTTGATAATTTTAGAGTAGAGTCTCCCTTGGACTTTTTGCCTGTGTGAGTACACTCTACTCTTTATCTATCTGGCTTTGGACGCAGGCTTTTTTATTTAGGAAACATATATGGAACTAGGACAGAAAATAAAGTCTACTACGCTTACATGGCCTGTAGTCTATAGAATGTTTTGCTTGCTCTATGCCGAGCGTGAGTACTTTAAGAAAGAAGCATTCAATATTGAAAATAGATACCTATCTATGATGCAGTTTAAAACTGGAATGCAGTTTGAGGATACTCCTATATTAGATAGAACATGGCTAGTAATGTCTACCCGAACAAAAGATATTCTTGATTTCTTGCGTAGGTTTAAAGTAGTCAAAGCCTACAAAGTCGTAAACGTTTACGAACAGTCTAAACGAAAAGGAACGCCGCTTGCTGTTAAAGATTTGTTCAACCTACGCATATTTCCTAGTGCGATACCTGACGTACTGGAAGCCGCTTTGTCTAGACAGTTTCCACAATCTAATTGGGACTTGATGCTAGAAGAGCAGTCACGAAACAACCTAACGTTGTCTGTTTATAGAGATAACAACCCCATTCATTTTTTCCATCTAGACCAGAGAAACCGTGCTTGGACTAGATATGCGTATATGTCGAGGACTCTAAATGCCTAAGTACTCAGATGTTAAAGACACAAAAATAACCGTACAGTCGATTTATTCAATATTCCTCCGTACGTTAGAAGATGCCGACACGTTCAGAAAAAATCCAAGAGTTAGTCAATACGATACCGTAGATGGTAGAGGAAGATCGCTTGATTCTGGGCGAGCTAGATACAGACGAAAGAAAGGGTGGGCATCTGATACCGTAGAACGCTATATGTCTAAAAACGAAGCGGCGTTTCTTTTGTTGTGTGATCAAGCCGAAGAAATTTCTAAAGTAATGTATAAGTACAAACTAGAATCGGCGAAAAAAGTTTACGCATTTGCAAAAGGAAAAGCGAAGAATCCAGACCTTGCGAAACGATCTTTTCTCAAAAATAGCTTAGCTCAATGTATCAGTGAATTCTCGGCGTTTATATTGAAAGCAAAAATAGGTCGATCTTTTACCGTACAATTCCAGAATGGAAGAGCTAACATAAAAGACGATATTTCGGGCGAGTTTAAGATATTCGATTACAGTGCAATAGAAGATGCAAAAACACTTGTGGAAGTGGTAAAACAGACCTTTACATAGTAGAACAACGCATGGGGAGCTAAATAGCTCCCTTTTTTGTATCTGTATTATGTGCTTTGTTGAACAAAATAACGCTATACAGAGCGATACAGAGCGCCTTACATTGATAAATACAGCGCATAAATAGCTATACTATATATAGGCAGTAAAAATAATTCGAAAATAGCTGGAAGTGAGCCAGGTCAGTGGTTCTGTAAGTTACTGATTTATATAGCTTTTTCAAATGGTATCGTTTTGTCCTAACTTAATAGTGCTGTAAGTGCTTGATTTATATAGAAAAAGTGCTGCTAATTATTTTTTATCACGGACAAAATTGTAGTAGAAAACCTCATTGGATTTGCTATACTACACCCAAGTTGAGCGCAACAACAAACGCACAACGAACTGAGCAAAAACCTGTTCAGTTTTTAACTTCTATTTACTTTTGTTATTTGAGGAAATCTATCATGGCACTAACTATCGCTAACGTTAAAAAAATCTCTGCTTCTATCGCTGCTGCTGTTGCTTCTGTTGAAGAAGAGTTTGGTATCACTATCGACCTTGGTACGCCGTCTGGTCGTGGTAACGAAAAAGAAGTTGTTATGACTATCGCTGAATCAGAAGAAGCTCCAAAGAAAACTTCGGGCAAAACTGGCGGCAAGTCTGGTGGCAAGAAAACAACTACTACCAAGCAACAAGCAACAAGTGAAGAAGATCGTCTTGTTGAACTTGGATTGATTCCAAACTTGATTGGCAAAGTTGTTACTTTGACCTCTCAGAAAACAGGCGACAAGCAAAAAGCGAAAATCGTTTCAACTAGTCGCTCTGCTCGTATGCCACTTAAAGCGATTCTTAAAGAGTCAGGCAAAGAGGTGAGCTTGCCGCTAAATGTTCTACCAAAAGCTGCTTTCTCAAAAGCTGCTCCAAAAGCTGCTCCAAAGTCAACTGGTAAAGCTGGTAGCAAAACTCCGGCGAATGGTGGTGCTAAAGCTCCACGTCGCGGTGGCAAGGTAACTCCAAAGGGTAAAGTTGCTCGTCGCAACTCTGCTAGCAAGTAATTAGCTACTCTCTTTGTTATGGGGGCAACTCGCCCCCTACATTTTCAAAAGCATTAACTTAGTGCTTTTCAGAATGTACTTAACACAACTCAGGAAATTTTTATTATGACTAGCGGTCAATCTGTTACTTTCGTTCCAAGCTCTAACAAACAAACTCACTCAGTTGAAGTTGATCTTCTAATCGCTTTAAGTTCATCAGGCGAAATTCTTGATCAGTCTGCTATCGATATTGATGCAGATGAATATAACACGACAACTATTCTTGCGGCGTATGATCTGTCTGTTGAAGTTCTAGAAGTGAACGGGCCAGCGGGTGGCAATCCATTTGTTCGCGTGTACGGCACCAAGAAAAATCTAAAGCGTTGGTTAATCAATTGCATGTGTTCTGACCTTTACGGCGAAACTGATAATGAAATTCTCGAAAACAACTGCTTTGAGATTCAAAAAGTTAAAAGATAATTCGCCGTATCTAATTCACCTTTACTTTCATTATTTGGGAAACCTATTTATGTCACGTATCAGTCAAAAGCTAACTAAGCATTTAATCACTCTTCAAAACGAACGTATTCCGTTTTTGGTAGACGTTATTCTTCGCAAGTCTATCGATGCCAAAGGCCTGCCTAGACACTTCGAAAAGTCGGCAGATTTTTACAAAGGTCTACTGGCTGCCGCGTATGCTGAAATGGAAACATTCCTTTCAATGCATAACTTGTACAACGGGTATCGCTCTGCTACTGTTCGTGATGTTGAGATTCGCCTGTACACTCTTTCTTTTTCTTCGAATTTTGATCGCAAATCTTTGGCGGAAATAAAAAGCTTGTGTTTGTATAAATATGTTTCTGCCGTAACTATCAAAGCTCAAAATGCTGGTATTGAATACAAACCTGAAGCAGGGGTAGATTACACTATCGACCAAATTGAAAATGTTGTGTCTACTACGGACAGACCGTACATTCGCGTTAAAAATAAGCACGGCGAATACGTCTATCTCAACACAAAAACTAAAATTGTAAATTGTGCGATACTAGCAGGCGCGTACTTTAGCTTTGTTTGCTACACACCTGATAACGTTGCTGTTTACGATTTTGTTAACGCCTATAAATTTCAAAATCTAATTGTGCCTGGAAATGAGCAAGAAGACTTTTTCAAGCTAGTCCACTCTTAAACTAACGCGGCAGATTATGCCGCTTCTCTAAGTCCATTACGAGGAAACTATTTATGGCGACTGTAAAACAAGCAAAAGCTAAACTTACCCGTTCTTCTAAAGATATTGATTCAATCAAGTCTCGCATTGCAGACCTTCAAAAAGAACTTGAAGAGCTAGGTGATAAACTAGAAGAAGCTGAATGGAAAAGACAGCAAGCGTATAAAAATCTTAAAGCTGTTCGCGCCGAGCAAGATCCAGAAGGAATAACTTTTGAAGTTCGCGGCACTAAGTCAGATGCATGCCGAATTGAATTCATGTCTGTTTCGTTTGAAACTTTTAGCGCTGCCTGTCGTGCAATCAATAAAAAAGAATTGCCGAGTAACATGAGTCCAAAAGAACTCTTAAAAATTCCAAACTCACCTAAAGCTGGACGCAAACAAAGTCTTGCATCCTTTGAGAAAGGAGATTGGAGATTTTCGAGAATTGCAAGCAATTTCCTTAAAAAGTAAAAAGCGCGTTTCAAAATCTGCCTAAAAGGAAGCTATAATGAAAATCATTCCAGAGTTCCATACTGATTGTTCAAACATGCCGTTTGTCAAGGTTATATCTAGCCTAACAGAAGAAGAAATTCAAGCTATAGATAGAGGGCGCATTTATCAGCACTTTAACATGGAGGGGCACAACCTGCTTTACAGTGATGTTTTAGGAATTGTCAAGTTCGGCATTTACTCATACACAGGTGGTACGGGCACTGATATGTTCCAAACTACTTGTGATGAAACTTTACGTGTTCGAATAGACGGTGAGATCTTAGCTATCAAATACAACCGCTATTCTAGTTCCAGACCTGACGTTGTTAACTTTGCGTATGACCTAGACTTTAGTGACAAATATATTTCTTTGTGTCGTGTGTATGTTACAAGTAAAAATGGAGGTTTGATCGAAGTTGGCTATTGTAGTGAAGCACTACTAAAGCAAGCTGTACAAGATTCACCTGTTGCTATTTTGAGGTGCCGTGATCGAGTTGGACGTATTCAGTTTTTGCCGAGCTTAGACAAAGAGCGCTTGAAATTCAGCGATGACTTAGACTGCTGGAAAACAAAAGAAGCTGAGTCTGAGTATACCGTATTAGAAGCCCTATAACCGAGGTATTGAACATGTTAAGTAAAATAAAATTCAACAAGCTTTTTCCAGGCTTAGACCAAGATCATTTTCCGTCTGACCAGATTCCTGATCTTCTTTCTGCTTTTGTAGAGAAGAATAAGAATCTTCCAATATCGTATGACGAGTTTTGGGGCGAACCTGTTATATCAATCGATGGATCAGTTGATCGCACGTTGGTAGTTCGCGGTGACTATTGCTACAAAAAAGAATGTTTCATATATCAAGGTGTAAGCGTTCTATACGCACCGAGAGAAGTCCTGATAACCGAATACTGCGCAAGCATTGAAGAAGCTTTTGAAAAGCTGTCTGAGATAGTTGCGAATGACGGTGGCTCTTCGGAAGAAGACATTTACGAGTAAGTTTTTTCTGAGGGTGGCAACTGCCGCCCTTTCTTTTAGGCAATTTATCTGAGGAGATTACTATGCCTGCTGCAATTGAAGTTCAACACAAGAAATGGAATGATGTAACTGTATTACTTGACACGGGTGAATTTTCTTTCATCAGTGGCTACTATATGGGTTCTAAAACTTTGAATATTGCAATGCGCTGGAATGGAGAAGGCGACGACCCTGGCTATCCAAAGCTGTTCGGCAATCCAGTTTGGTTTAACTTACCTAAGTCTATGAACTTTTTCATATTACGTATGTTGAGTAGCTATGTGGAACTAAACACGCCTGAAAATCTAGGGTATAAAAACGTTCCTATGCTCAAATCAGACTACGATATGTATACGCTACGTATTAAAGAAGCTATTTTAACTACCTTAAATCAGGGAGATTAATATGTGCAAGTGTACATTCAATGTGGCCTGGAAAGGCAAATGTGGTAAATCTGTTGTGTCTGATAATGATAGATGTAAAGAACATGCGTCAGTTAAATGTGGCGTATGTGGAAAGAAGGCATCTTATGGATGTGCGCAAACGTCAGGTCTGGTTTGCGGCTATCCTCTCTGTGATGATGAAGACTGTATGATTGAACATAGATATTCAATGCATTATTCGAGCGGTGCTTTTTCATCTTTGATTATTCCTATGGTCGTTGCCGATATGTCAATGCTCTACTCTAGTCTGGACGATACAAGCAAGATGGAGCTTGTATACAAATCGCTACAGAAAGGTTTAGACCGAGAGCTTGCTTTTTATTCTGAACATCTTCCTGTTCATTTTGAAAACCGACAATCTCAATATAGGCAGTATCAGGCGTTTATTGACTTGATTAAATTATGCATAGAACACAAGGTTTTTCTACCTGACTTAAAACGCTATGAATATTATCTTAATGATGTTACTTTTGAAGGGCACACCTCAAAAATGTTTGTCGTTTGCGATACGCTAAAGTCTACTGCTTCGGTTTTATTTATGAGACCCGAACTAGCAAACGAGTACCGTAATTTGCCTAGCGTTACTTTCGATACTTTAAGTTATGTTGGAAGTTTATGCTTTGAACAGTTTATAGAGGGAATGCCTTTCGAAGAAGCTTTTCCTACAAGTTTGCAAGACTACAAACACCTACTCACTTACGGCACTTACGAAAACGAAATTAAGGAACAAAAATGCTAAATGTTGGATACACATATACACTCGCCAAAATTTACCAAGAAGACCTTACGGATATACCTAGTCTGTCTGTTATAGTCAATGGTGAAGACTGTCCGATACAGCAAAGTCACATGACTGTAAAAGACTTTCTTGATAACCCAGATTGGGCGCAAAGTGAATGGGTATATCTTCTTACTACCAATGAAGAGATTCCTTGCTTTGTAGCACTGAACAGTGACAGAGTTTTAAATCTTGTAGATGTGTCTGAGTCTATTTACGGTGGTTACTGGGTTGTACCTAAATCGCATCCACGCGAAGAGTACTAAAATATAGCAGGACAAAATACGTACAAAGTGCAAATGTAAATGTGTTATAATGTACGTGAGTTAATTATAAGAGTCGAGTATTTCGCTTGACTCTATTTATTGGAGAAATAAAAATGGCAGGTCTATTAAACTCAACTATCAAGTCTACTGTTCTAGAAGATTTGATCGCGGTGGCAAAAGAAAACTCTTTATATCTGAAAATGGCAGTTTCAAATTTAAGAGCAGTTGCCAAACAAGACCCAGCTAAAGCCCAGTCTTTAGATGCAGATGTAATGAATCTAAAAGAAACCTTTGATACCCAATTGGATTCAATGTTTCAAACTAAAGCGTATGTGTTGGTACTTAACAACGTTACAGTAGATCACTACGTAGAAAAATCAGAGTTTTTTGACAAGCAGGTGGAGATATTTAAGGGTCACATTCAAAACCTTTACAATCGCATCATGCAAGAACTAGCTTAATCAGGGGAATACAAATGGATACAATTAAAAAATTACGCCGCACTTTAACAGGCACTACAGTTACAGAGTGGGCAGTTTTAGCAAGTGGTAACATTGACATTTACAGCACTATCGACCAATACACTACGCAAGGGAACAGACACCCTGTTCTTCTTAGGTCTGTAAAGCAAGAAGTTCAAAGCGGTACAGTTAACTTAGATGACGCAAACCGTAATGTTCTTGCGTTTAACATTTACTTAGACCCGAACTTTGTAACGTTTCTGAACGATCTAGGTGAAGAGTTCTTTAAGAGCTTTGTACTAAAGATGGAAGATTCTTTGAAGGCATTGCCTGCAATGTTTGCAAAGTTTTGTACTTGTAAGATTTATACTACAGTGTACGAAGAAGACCAACCTATCGATACTGATAAAGCATTTACTATTGAATTCGATGTAGGTGAAGACGGCGACTTTGATAAACTAACTTCAATCTTTGGTGACTTCAATCTGTTGCGCTCTACGCGTATGCAAGATTCAGATGTTCAGCCTTACTCGACCACGTTTATGTCTTACTTCTTGGTGCTTTTCGAAAAAGAGTCTTGGGTGACTTTAGCCATGAAGAAAAACATTGAAGACAACTTTTTATCTAAGCGCTTCTGGTCTGCTGTTGTAGAAATGTATTCTGGCGATTTGCGAGTACACGACTACAGAGAAGGTTTTACTATTAAAGACTACATGGGCAGAATCCTATCTAATGCTTTAACTATGATTGGTACTTTCTTCTATGTTAGTGCATCAGGTATACGTGAAGGTCTTAGACTGGAAGACTTAGAAAAGTTGCCGTCTATAAAGAGCGAATTCAAAGATATAAACGAAGAATCATACGCGCCCACTGATGTGTTTAAAGAGCGCCATGCGTTTTGTCTAGAACTAATTGCGTACTTCCGCAAACATCTTAATGACCAAGAATGGTCTTTATTGAAATGTATATTTACTACACCGAATCTTGCCGAGTCTTTCATACAGAATGCGCGTGAGTTAGAGTTTATTGAAGCGCTTGAGTACGGCAGTATAGAGTACAACGACCTGTACAAAGGTTTTCTTTCTTCTCTTGGGGATGACGCTGAGCCATTTGATAAAGCCTTTGATAAGACTCAAGCTCCCGAAACCGAACAACGCACTCTTACACTTGAAGACGAAGACGAGATTCTTGTTCCGGTGAAAGAAGACTTAGAAGCGGCAGCGCTTGTTACAAAGCTGGAAGAGTTGAAACATCCTGACTTGACGGATCGATTGATTGGAAAAATGACTTTTACCGAAATGCAAGAAGCTTATGAGAAGTACAAAGACTACGTTCCAAGCAAAGACCTTAAAGCTGTTTGTACTGACTTGCGAACTAAGCTTAAAGAAAATCCTCCTAAAGCAGGGTACAGCAAGTCAGTGCTAGAAACTCTAGCGCAAGATAGAATTTTAGGTCTTGCAGTGAACTACATTCCAAACTATGTTCCAAGTGAAATACTTCCAGACCTAACTAGCCCTGATGTGACTGGAATATTTAGCTCTTCTATAAAAGAGTTGTTCGAAGTAGCAGTATCTATGGGTATAACATCTTCTCTTGCACTGGATTCAAAAGCGGCGCAAATTGCTTTTATATGTGACTACGCCGAAGAGCATGAAGAGTTTGATTTAATAATTAAGCCTATGCTGTCACCTACGTATCTTACTAACAGTTATGCAAAAGTTAGATTTGACAACATATCAAGCACTTTGGTTTCTTTGTGTTCTGGTTATCTACCTATAAACCCAGACGCTGAGCGATATGATAGTATTCCACAAAGTAAAAAGCCGGGCTACTTAATAGGCTTTATAGTACAGCTTTACTTACTGCGTATCTTGTTAAAGACTTTATTTAAAGAAGTTGAAGCTACATCAGGTCTATCCTTAGATGACTTTACGCTTAATGAACTTCATAAACTACTATTTTGTATAGTAACTACGTTCAAAATATACAAAGGCGACCCTGATGACTTAGTGTGGACTTACGGTACTATGCTAGACAAGACACTTGAACATTTTTCAGTAGACGTGCCTTCGCAAATTGATGATGCTGCATTGCGATCTTTTTTGAAAGAGTCAGAATACTACTCGATTGAAGACATGGAGCAGGTGTTTGCTGATGAAGTATTTGAGCCTGATCTTGATTGTGTTATATATTACTTTAAGAGCAGACCTGATTGTGATTTTCACGGCTACTTGGATAAAGTTATTCCTAAGTGGACTGACGAGAACCCACCGACTGACGAACAATATGCAGAGTTAGGCGGAATTACGGTGGTTCTTGATAATGAAGAGGCGTTTGAGGATTTAGATATGAACTTAGAGCGTGAAAGACTAATCACCTCTATATGCTATACGTTTGATTATATTCCTATTGCTGCTGTTAAGCATTTAGGGTTCACCCCTTTAAGAGAACTTTATCACTATTCTACATCGGGGATGCGTACTTTAGATTTGGATTACATTCTAGTTTCAAGGCTTGAGTCTATTGGATATGAAAAAAATTATTTAATGGAAATGTCTCAACAGGAGCTTATAGAACTGTACATTGAGTATCTTAATAGTGAGGGTTCAGAAGTTCTTCCGAAAGACTTTAATATTAAGAAAGTTCGAAAGTTCATTCGCAAAAACTCGTTCATTGAAAAAGAGATTTTAGACAGACTAGAACCTCTTCCAATCTATGCTATGTTCGATACTTTGCAGAGTATTAAAAAGCTAGCGAATAAGATCGCGAAGAAACCTAGAACCCAAAGCAAAGTTGTAGATAAGATTTTGGATTACTACGAGAAGAATATACAATCCGTTGACTCCTCAATATGTTCTTACTTGATGCATTTGATGGTTGTTAAAAGTCGTCAAATGTCGGTTAATATAGATCAAGCTAACTTTGATAAGTGCAATGAAGTGAGCTTTGAAGATTTACAAAAACCGATAGAAGCTCTAAGTATAGATTATTGTACTACTTGGGTTCAGCCTGACGAGTTTGTTGATTTTGTTTTGGATATGCTGGATAGAATGGGTTATGACTCTTTACCTAACGAAGATGAAGAAGCCGACGACGATGACGAACTTCTTACTTTCAGTCATGTTTGTGCTAAAGCCGATATTCCTCAGGACAGCTTTGATTATAAGACTAATGAAAAGTTAAAGCGAAAGCTTGCAAAGTCTATTAGAAACTACATAGCATTCCTGCGCGATTCGAATCGTTTTATTTCAGATGTGGAGCTTGCGGAAGCTGACCTTAATAAATTCAGCAATGACGAATTATTAGAGTTCTTTGAGTTTGACCTAAGTTAAGTTCCCCCTTGACCTGCTACCGTTTCTTTTTCGCAAGCTCTTTGTTTGCATCTTTGGTAGCAGGTCTTTTTACTAGATTCTATTATCGGAAATAAAAATGAAAGACTTTGATTTAAAGAAATTAATTGTAGATAACCTTGACGACCTGCATGAGTCTGTTCGAACTTCTGTTATTACTATGGTTGACGCAAAATGCGACATTGGAAGTATTTTTAAATACGAATCCAAAGCGTATAGAGTGACCTCTTTTAATGACGGGCACCTTACAGCAACTACTTTGTCAGGTCAGCATACGATAAAATTAAATGAAGAAGAGGCTTTGTCGGTTTCACCTTCTTTATATCCAGAAAAACTTTATAAGACTCCGCTTTCCTCTGAATTCGTTAGAACTTACAAACAGCTTTTGCAGCATTCAGATAAAATGAACAAGCTGGATGCTATGCAAAATAATATAGACATAGGAAAAAAGAGAACGGGTGAAGCTATAGAATACTTGGTTGAAAGAACTCAGGCAATACTTTAATACTTTTCTCTATTCCATAATAATGTAAACAGAATACATAAGTTATATAGCATGAGAATTGCATGGAGAAAAAACCTGAAGTTAAAGTTCATAAGCAAAAGTCCGTTTTAAAGTTCCTACGAAGACGCTTTTGGATTTTTTGTATTGAACAAGGTGTATACGAGGTTGGACTCTCTTCTTTAACTTGGTCATGTTCTAAGATAAGTAAAGTAATCGAGTATGCCACAAAGAGCGAGTACACCAATCTAATAGTATTAGACACAAAGACAGGCAACTATTTATCTGTTGATGAAAATATGAAAGTGATTCAATTATCTCTTGCCGACATAATACGAAAGAATCAAAAAGAGTTTGAAGTACTTCATAAAAAGTTTAACTAGTTTTACCCAATACGCACACTACTCTCGTGTCAGACCTCTCCCAAAGGTTAGCGTATTGGGTTTTTTACTTTGAGGAAGAAAAGATGGTACTGTTAAAACTAAATGAACATGAGACTATCGGTGTTAAAAATGATTACCAGTTGCGTGAGTGCAGTTTTGCTATAGCAGGTATGAATTCGGTTCACTACGATATACACTATGTACCAGTCGTTAGAGGTACTAAAGTTGTTAAATCGCGAATCGCCTGTCCAGGTGAAGGGTGCAAGTATTGTGAAGTTCAAAAGCAAGTTAAAAACGAAAAGAAAGGAAAGTCCTTTGAAGAAATTGCAAAGCTTTCTTTAGACACACGAGCTGTTACTCATACTTTGAATATGCATCTTGTTCAAGTGTTTCAAGATAACGACACCGAGCAGCCTTTTTACGCTGTTGCACATGTTCCAGTCTATCTTGCTGTAAGTTTGTTGAAAGAATTAGGTATTGACCGCTCTAGCTCTAAATACTACTTTCCTGCAAATTTAGGTGAAGAGTTGCGACATAATCTTTTTCATCTTGTTTATGAAGATATTAAGCCTATGCGTAGGTGCAGTCTGGGCTCAGTATCGCGAGACTTTACCGGTGTGGAAATGGTTTCTTCCACTTGGTCTGACTCTTATAAAGAGTACGTGAAAAACCGTACTAGTGTCGAAGCAGTTGATATTATATTTGCAGAAGCGCAAGCTAAGTTAACTGAGCTAGCAGAGAAAGACCCAAAGTATAAAAGGTACATTGCATAATGGATATGTTTTATAGCTTTATCAATTCGCTTGCAGCTTTTATAGGGTTTGCCGTTCTATTTCTAGGTAGTGCCTACGTTGCGTACACTTTCTTGATAGAGTTTTTGATTCGTCACATTGTTATATCAATAACGTACTTTGTGTTTGTTGTTAAGATTGAAAACATTTACGGTAAAGGAACTGCTATACGCCCTGGGTTTATTAAGAAGTATCCAAAGACTTATTATGTTCGTGTATTTTTTATGAGAATGTTTTCAAAGAACAAACTGCGTAACTACTCTACTACCTTAGATTCCCCTTACGGAACTTTTAGTACGCATACGTTTATACCTAGATTTAAAATAAGAGGAAAATTCGTAGATGAAAAAGAATGACCTACCACCTAATATAATAAATGCGATTAAAGCGATAGACAAGTACATCAGCTTAGACGAATTCAAGTACACTATTGAAAGCTTGAAAAAGGCATTGCAAAATCTTGAATCTACGATTTACGCTTTAGACAGTTACGTAAATAAAAAAGACTTTCAGTGGGCTGCAAGTAGAGAACAGTCCTTGAATCACGGCATCGATGCATACATTGAAGCTACTTCAAAGTTTGTATCTTTTAATTCGAAAGTCCCATACGAATTGGTTTATGAAGAACTAGAAAAACAAAAGCAACACGTTCTAGACTCTAAACCTATCTACGATATTATTCAGCACTTGATAGACTTGAAGAATATTCCGTCTACTGGATTATGTATTATTCCGCATAGAGCCTTTCGTTATCCTGTAAAAGATATATACCGTTTATGGGTAGCGTATCCAGAGTTCAAGTACGGTGATGTTCCAGAGCATAGGCGAAATGCTTTCTTGGAAGATAAAGGTCACGACTGGAATTTATCTGGAAAAGGAATATCGTATTCTGGCATCTTACGCAACTATGGTGAGGACTCTAGAGGCAATGGTAGAATACTCGTTGAATACAAAGTCGAAAGAAAGACGAAAAAGTGATTTGGGCAGGTTATGAAGTTAGTAAACGTATTCGTTAATTGGTACTCGTTGCCTGTAGACCCAATGTGTTGGTACGATATAAGAACGTTTCTTGGTAAGTGTTTTGCTTGGTTTGTTCTTGCATTGATTAACTATTTTATCTAGGAGAAGCTATGCCTCATAAAGTACATGGATCTGTAGAGTTTGAAAATCCTATGGGTCGTTACAAGAAAAGCTTGTGTCCAGACAACTGTGACCCATCTTATTTCAAAGACAGCATTGCGCGTCATGCAATAAGACAGGAATTAGAAAGCTGGCTACAGAACGGCTGTAACGGTTTCTTTCTTATCAAAGAAGAAGGCTATCCACACCAACTTCCGAACAGTCCTAATCGCTTAGGTTTGGATTGGTTATTCGTAGAGATTGATTTCTCTAATATGCGCGAGATAATGAAATTCGTCGGACTGACTAATAAGAAAGCTGATGAAGAAATGAATTTCTTTATAGGTGGAGATTCTTTTATCTTTACTGATGTGAACGGGAGCGATGTTGAGCTAGGTCCTGAAACTGATTGGAAGTCAGGTCAATGCTTTGTGATGAAGAACGAGCAAGGATGCTACATGCTTTCTTTGCAGATGTTCAAAAATATATTTGGGGACTATGATGGGACTAAGAAGACTACTGCGTGAAGAGCGTGAGTTAGAAGAAGATGCAGACCATTACAACTACCAGATAAATGATTGTGATGATGACTCACTGGAAACTCTTGAAAGCGCACGAGAGGTTGACCGCAAGCTTCTCAAAGTAAGACAACGAATAGTTAATTCTATGAAAAGTAATCTGGAAAGGCGTGAAGACTGGTTACGTAAACACGCTAAGGAAACAAAATGATTATATTCAAGTTGCCTTTTATTTTAATGTGTATGTTGCTTGCTCTGATTTATACGATATTCAAAATCGTAATAATAACTTTATTTGTATGCCTGTTCATTTGGTTTACGGAATCAGGTCCGAATAGCTCTAGAATATATGAAGACGTATCTTTTTCGAAAGACTACAATCGCATTAAAGACATTTTTAAATCTATGTACAATTGGATTAGAGAAGAGGTTAAATCAATATGAAATTTGCTCAAGGAAATAAATGGTTAAACAACGGTAACGGGTATTCACAAGACGAACTTCGTGAATTGATTGCCCAAAGCGAGAAAGCTGAGTGCAGTATGGATGAAGTTTTAGCAGGTGGTGACGAGGCTGCGTCCAAAGAAATTATTGCATCTTTGCTAGATAGAATCGCTGAACTTGAAGCATCAGGTCCGAATAAGATTGAAACTGCTGATTACCACACTATTACTTGGACAATAGCTACAGACAAGAAAACTCCGCAAGCAGGTGAACAGGCAGTTAGTTTGCTAGTGACTGCTGTAGAAAACGCTTACGCCAAGTACTTCAAATCAAGCATGTTTGAAAAGCTCTTAAAGAAAGGTCGCTATTGCGGTGTAGTTAATACAATTCAGTTAGATTCTCCAACAATTGAAGACGGTGAGTTTAGAGGAATCTACGATAACTTGATTCTATCTGATGTTAAGAACAGAGACATACTGTGATAGTGTGTGGTACAGGCCATCGACCTGAAAAGATCGGTGGCTATTCGTACTCCGCGTTTAGAAAGCTAGTTGACTTTGCTAAACCTCATTTAGAAAATCATGACCCTGACGAAGTTATAAGTGGAACAGCTTTGGGTTGGGATATGGTTTTACTTGTAGCTGCACTAGAACTTGGATTGAACGTTCACGCTGCAATACCTTTTAATACATTTGGGAGTCAGTGGGGTCTAGAAACAAAGCGCTGGTGGAATGAACACATAGAGCAATGTAATAATGTTACTATAGTTACTGATTTAGATGATGAACCTAAACGCTTTGAGGTTCTAAACGCTTTAAATACTCGTAATAAATTTATGGTAGATAGAAGCAATAGAGTAATGGCATTATGGAACGGCACTAGCGGTGGTACTGCGAATACTGTACACTATGCAGAAAGCGTTAGAAAAACCGTAGACAACTACTGGTATTTTTGGGAAAGATATGGTTGAACAACTAGAGTTTACATTAGGTGAAAAGATTACTAGTGTTAATGGAAATAGATATCCGGCAGAGTCTATTTCTCCTTTTTCATTCGTACAGAATCCGACTGGTAATAGACACTTCAAAAAGAACATGTTTGTTCTAGATAAAGTCCTTACCGACAGGTCATGTACTTTAACTGTGGCTTCATCAGTTCCTTTGGATTTAGATTACTCGGAACACGAAAGACTTTATTCAATGTCCAGTCCTACTGAACCTACCGAACTGTCTATTGATGCTTACTTGTATTCTCAAGGGTGTAAGATACATAAAGTAGAACCCGTTATTGCTAAACCTGTACACACTGACTGTAAATGTTGTGGTCATCCATTCATAGAAGGTGAAGAGATATTTAAGCTTTATATAATGTCGAATCCAGTAAATTCAAATTTTCGATTTATACGAAAGCCCGTTCAGCCTAGAGAAGTAAATATATCCATCCACCGCAATCCAAAGCAATGCAAATCTGGAATTGCATTTATACGAAAACTTATTAGGAGTCAAAATTTATGAGACTAAACTACGAACAAGCAGTAGAAATAATCCACCCTAAGTACAAAGAGCCGTGGAGAGTTTATCACACTTGGGAACACATAGACGACGGTTTCACCCATATCGAAGAATTTGTAGACGGCGAAGTAGATGCAGATATTTTCGATTCACTTAATCGCAACTTGAATCTTTTCAATCTAGCTTGGATGATGCATGACTGTGTTTATGTGCCTAAGAATCCGTACAATGAACTTGCTAGCGCAATGACTTTGCCTGTAGTTGCAAAGCATCTTGATTATTCTGTTGCAGATTGGGAACTAGACTTAGGTCACAAGCTTATCATGTGTACCAAAAACCATTTGCCTAACGAAGACGGTTCTGAGGACTTACACCGTCTATCTAAGTTAATGTGCGATATAGATTTGGCAGGCTTCTCTACTCAGCACGAGAAGAACAAGCGCAATGTTTACGAAGAGTTTAAAGGTTTCTTGCAGTTGCCAGACTTTGACGAGCAGTGGCGAAAAGGTCAGACTGCTTTCTTACAAAGCCTATTAGACCGAAAGCGCATCTTTCACACTGAGTACTTCCATAGTATCCACGAAGAGAATGCCCGTAAAAATATTCAAAGCGAGATAGACAGCTACAAGTAAAATATAACGGGACAAAAGACAAAAGTTTCGTACTGTAAATTGTGCTATAATATATTTTTAAATTTAAGGTTACATTATTATGATATATCAAAAAGAAGAAATTAAGTTAGGTGATGACGGCAATACCGCTTTTGCAACTGTCGGTAAGATAAATGCATTGATTACAGTATCTGCCGCATTAAGCTATGAGGATATAGCGTGTATATTTATGAATAGCTTCTTCCTTAGTAAATACTTAGATGGGCAGGTGGAAGATTTTTCCACTATAAACACAGAAAGAGCTATACGTGATATATGCCAAAGTGAAAAAACCCTGTTTGAGTTTATACAGGACAACCATGTAACTACCCATAGCGTAAACTCATGTATATCTAATTTTGACGTTGAAGATACTCTTAAATATCTTAAAGAAGATTACGCTATTTTAAATGATTCACAGAAGAATCAAATTGATAGGATATATAGGGATAGTGTGAAACATTTTTCCACGTATGGAAGTAAGTTTGTATATAATAAAAGTTGAGGTGTTCTATGCCACGTAAAGTAACCAAGACTATGCGCGAAGCCCGTAAACGTGCGGCTCAACAAAAAGCAGAAAGGCGTAAGTATAAAGAAGCTTGTGACCAAGTTGATTTTAAATGGGGTTCTTGCACAGGTCGAATAGGTGATTCGACTTTGGAACTACATAATGTACGTGCCGGTGTTAGAGTTCAAAGGAAAGTAGCTAAAGCTAGACCTACTAAATCTGATTATGATTCTGTTTTTCTCGATATTGATTTTGGTAGCTTCGAAGAGTCTATGCTAGAGTCTGAGCCGAAAAAGCCTAAGACTACGACTGGTAGATTTTCTAGCAAGGCATTCTCACGTTGCAACATTCCGAAGACCATGAGTGAAGAAGAGTACAAAGCGCGTGAAGCTGCGGCAGCGTTAGAAATAGAACGCAAGAAGTCTTGTATTGCACCAGCCTACAATAAAGGTGCGTATCAATACATCGCTAGTCCAGAAGCTGCGAAAGATGCAGGTAAAAAACAATGAACTTGATTGGTAATAAATTTGATAAGTTTGATCTTTTATATAGCATAGGGTCTGCTTTTCTATATGTCTGTTCGACCGTGTTTACTTTTAACGGCTTTCTTGATTACTTAAAAGAAAACGTTTCGTACCTGTCTGTGCCTATAATGTACTTGATTGCTATAGCTTTTACTATTGCTATAGTAATTCCGTTCTCATATTGGCTGATAAGAATGCATAAGTCGAATAGATCGAAATCTGCCAAGGCGTCAGAGAATTATTTTCTGATGATGGAAAAGCTTTGCTTCAATAAATGTCCGTGCTGTAGGACTGAACTGGAAGTAAACGCAATTGGTTGTGATATTCGATTGTTCTGCACCTCTTGTGATTTTACTATCATTATGGTAGGGTCTGTGCCGTTATACGAATCGACTGGAAAGAAAATAGTTGGACGTAAAAGTCTGCCTCATTACTTAATGGATAACTCTAAATGAATCATGTAAACGCTCTTTATTCTAATGTGCAACAAGCTGAAAATCTTTTTGTTGATTACATTAAAAGCCTGAATACACCCGTCGCTTATTTGTTCTTTGAGAATGAAGAGCAAATTATGCAGGCTAGAGACCTTCTTATTAGAAGACAGATTAAAATACTAGGTGTTTCTGTAGATAGTCTTTTTATTAAAGTGCGTTTGACTATGGAAGACGAAGCTCCGTATCTTATTAGTCGAGCCAACGTCTATTCAGCATTAACATCACGCGTACCTCCTGTTGACCCAAACATAGAGAAGTGCTATTCAATCTGTAAATCTGCTGGATACAATATAAGAATACATAGACCTATAAGTTCTATGCCTATGAACGAAAAGCGCAAGTTACATACTGCTTGCTTAATGCGAATTGCACACGCACCTATACTTAATCATGCTCAGTGCATAGAAACCTTTTCTTATTAAGGAATAATAATGAAAACAATGGAAGCTATAATCTCAAACATGAGAAACGCCGAAGACTTGTTTATTACTTACTTAAACGAGCTAGGAAAAACAAACCGTTCTATTTATATGTTTTTCCGTAACGTACAAGAACTGTCCTACGCTGCCGAAAAAGTTGCAGCAATTAAGAGCGCTGAAATATTGGCTGCTAATTCTAATCAGTGTTACTTAGTAGTATCGCTGAATAAGGCGTTGCCTGAAAACCACCAGCATAGCGTATACAGCTACCTTATTCAAAACGTAGAACAGACGAGCGATAACTTAAAGAAAGCTTTCGATGTATGCGACTCTAACGGTTTAGATATTGATGTATTTAAGCCTATGAACCTTATGTCTGAAAGCATGAAGTTGGAAATAAAAGACGGGCTACTAAAGCGTATAGCGTATGGAAACTTATTAGACCTAGAGCAGTGTAAAGAACTGTTTGGACTGTCGGACGAAACCGACGAAACCGAAGACGAAGTTCCTGTGCGTGAAGTTCATATACACGAAGTATTACCAGTTATTTCATCTTACGCTAAAAACGAAGCATTCAAAGCAGTAAAAGATTTGTCCGAGGAAGACCGAGCTAAGTTTATAGAAAAAGCTTTGAAGTATACCCAGCAAAGCTTTTTCTTGAAAAAACTTCCAGAGGGTTCAGACCTGCACTCTGTTATGTTTAGAGTCGGTGAAGAAGTTGGAGACTTCAATTCGTTTGATTCTAAAACAAAAGCACTCATACTTATATCGGAGTGTTCGGCTGCGTACTTGGTAAAACTTTACGACTGCATATAAGGAGATTAAAGTGAAAGAAGTATCTGAATATATTGTTTTGGGCACTGTGCATAAAAACACATTATGTATGACTCCTAAGAACATTCTTGTTGTTGCTAGAAACGTTGGTTACAAAGTAGATAGAGAGCGTAATCCTCAAAAATGGGCAGAGCAGTATATTGAAGGTGCTTCTTTCATGAACGTGTTGCCCGGAGTTTACGAATCTAAAAAGCTATGTATCCAATGGCGACACCAGCTACCATACAGCGTAGCGGAACAGTGCGACATTATTGTCGTTAATCATGACGGAGAGCAGGACTTTCCGGTTAACAAAATTAAAGTTCTGGAAGAACTTGTTTCATGTGGATTGATATATGAAAGAGAAGTTACATAATATTCAAAGTTCTTCTATACCTACAGAAGAAATGTTAAATCGGTTTTGGAAATTGTCTATTGAGCAAATTGCCGCAATCTTTGTGAACAATTTTCATGACATAGATCCAGAAGAAGATAGTGTATTCAACAAAGAAGGCTTTACGGCAGTAGTAACCAAACATCTAAGAAGTTACATGATGGATGCGGAGTACGTTGTTTGCTTTACGATTAGATCGCTTGATGAATCTAATGACCCGAATGCCGAAGCAAGTCTTACGTTTGCACGACAGTTCTATAGAGCTTTGGACGTAGACGAAGATGACTTTGAAATAGGTTTTGACCTATGCGTTGAACACTTTACGATTGTTCTAGGAGGTAAATAATGCCTGCGTTTCAATGTTCCAAATGCGGTAGAGTAGATAATACAGCTACTGGACTTGGTAACATTCTTAGACGAACCAAAGACCTTTTCGATTGGTCTGATATAGAAGAACAGTATCACGGTAAACAGCTTTGTGCGGAACATGCACCTGCCCGTTATCGTGACGGTACTGCTACTGACTACGGAAAGTGGCACAACACGTTTCCAATCATGTATCTACCAAAGAACATGTTTGAAGAAAAGAATTTCAACTTAGTACATAAAGAAACTGGTGAGCCGTACGGCGAATGGGTTAAACGTACTAGTTGGGACACCAGCAAAGAAGACAAACAATAAGTTCAAAAGGGAGCTTCAAATGAAACAAATCACTGGCTTAGAAATAGCAACAATATTACGTTCAATGTATAGTAGCGGCAAGAAGCCGCATCAAATAGCTTTCTTGCTTTTGCTTCATTACAAGAAAGACTTGTCTGTAGCTGAGTTTACGTACTTTATGGGCGACCTGAAAAATTCGTCAGGAAAGCTACTAACTCGGTCTATGGTTTACTCTTATTTGTATGCTCTAGAAAAGCAGCACTACGTACAAAAAGAAAAGATGATTAGTGAAGAAGGTGCGTCATGTAACGTATACTCATTGACTCCAAAAGGGTATGGCTTAGTTCTTCCAATTATAGAACTAACAGACAACTGGGATACAGTGCGGTCTAGCTCTACTATTGTATCATTGTTTTCTACCGTGAACAGTACTGCATCGAGTAATACTACTCACTAATTTAAAAGGGTGAGAACATAAAGAGTATCACCCTATGAAAAAACTATTACTTCTGTTAGTGCTATGTTTTAGCGCACAAGCAGACAGAAGCATTATTGTAAATGTTTCAGAGGACTTTGCATTCCCCTTGGGACAAGAAGTATTTTCAGACCTCGTCAGCGAATTGTATGTAGATGTTCCAGTAACAGTGGAAGTTACATACTTGCCCGCTAGACGGGGTTTATTGCTTTTAAATGCAGACGAAATCGAAGCTGATTTGTACAAGTCAAAGAATGTCTTAGAACCTTACTCAAATTTGCTAGTACTTGAAGAACCTTTAATGGAAATCAGAGTAGCTATATTTTGCTTAGAGCGTAGTAACTGCGTACTGAACAAAGATACTATTTATTTAGTTCCAAGAGGTTTAGAGTCGGCAATGCAGTATTGCTTAGAGAGTTCTTTAACTTGCGCTTATGTGTCTAGCGACCATGCATTTAAGGCTCTTGAACAAAACAAAGGTGACGCACTCTTTATGGATATGGCAGGTGCTACTCGGTTCTTATGTGGTTATTCTTTTCCAAAGATTTATTATTTGGAAATGTCCGAACTAAGTACAGAAGTATATCATGTAGTATCTAAAAGTATGGAAGAATATGTACCTATGCTCACTCAGTCTATTGTTACTGTCAATAGAACTGGATATGTAGAAAAATCTATAGGTGCTTTTTGGAATGAATTCTACGGTTGTACCTCCTCTATTCCAATTAATGTAAATAGTGAGTATCAGCAATTGTTGGAGAATCTAAATGGAACAGACGCGACAAAACGATGAGCTTTATTGGGCACTACCTAAAGGAAAAGAAAATACAGAAGATAATTGGATAGTTGTTCTGTTCGATGACGGCAAGTTTCGTAAGATTGGAACTACGCACTCGTATAAGGAATCCGACTTTTCTATAGTAGGTTTCCAGACGTTACATAACTATACGCGTATGGCAAGACTGGTTTCAGAGCAACAAAAATTCCCTGTAAAACGCCCTGTAGATAAGGTTGAAAAGATTCTTAGTATACTGAGAACTCTTAAAGACGACTTCGAAGGCAATGGAAGTCTAACCGATTCTTATCGACAGAATGAAGTGCAAAAGATATACAGGCTAATGGATGCGCTAGACGATGGAAACAATAAGACTGGATAAAGACTACCCTGTAGTAACGTTTTCTGATCTGTTAGATCAGCCCATACTCTTTAAACTGAGAAGCAATGAAGTAATTACTTTTTCAGCTATTGGTTTTTGGAGAATTTATTCAATATCTAAAACAGGAGAACCTCTGTATCGATACGAGCTATTAAGAATAAAAGAGTCTGAATCTGAATTTGAACATGACAAGCTCCCAGAAGATGTAGAGTGCGGTAGTTTTCATATTTTGTTTATACGAGATATGAGAGATTGGGTCGACAAGATTTTAATAGTCGATGACATTATCTTAAAAGTTGTACAAGATATAATGGAAAGTATAAAGCCTGTAGAAGGTTACGAAGATTATTTTTGCCTTCGTGTAGTGATAAATGATGAATTACCTATACATCACTCCTGCTCCATTTTAAGCTATAGCACTTCTGATAGATCTATTATCGAAAAAATGGGACAACAAGGAACTTTAGATAGCAGATCTTCGTCTTTTATAATAAGGCACTTGGGTCGAAAGTGTAGTATTAAGCAGTACAAGAAGCTTATGAAGGAACATTCTGCCGATGTTACTCTGCTAAGTCAAAGTTCAGGTTCTGGATCTAAGCTAAAATTATCCTATAACTGAGGAAAAGAAATGTTATCCTTCTATCCGTTAATAACAAAGAACAGGGACTTGTTCTCTTATGAGATAAGGAAGAGCGTAGTAGAAGATCTTTCTATGGGTAAACGCCCAGGTGAGATTCTTGTGCTAACTCATGACAATCGAATCAGTTTCTTGTTGGATGAACTTCGTAGAAACGTTACAGTATCGAATGAATCGGACTCGTTGCCTTTCAACCTGTTCGATTCATTCAGCCCTTTCCAATTAGATAGAAAAACTGTAAAGACACGAGCAGTAGTTAACACAAGCTATACAAGTACGATTGGTACGAATTTAAGTCGAACCGGATTTAGAACAGTTTATATGGTCATACCAAAAGCTTGGGAAGACTTTATAGGTTCTCTTTCCAGTGATCTTACATTCGACGATTTTTGTAAGTATCTAGCCCGAGTAAATGGGCAAAGCTTTTTGCAGTTCCTACATAATATCTCTAGACCAACATCTTTTGAATTTGAGTTAGAAATACACATAGTCTGCTCTAGTCGAAAGACTTACACGGCTCTAAAGAAATATTTAAGGAAGGCAAAAGCGGTAGAATAATAGGAAAGAAATGAACAAAATTGGATTCGCCTGTAAATTTGTTTATCCTGACCGAAGTCTGCCTCTAAAGCAGATTAACGAAATTGAACGGCAGTACAATATGAAATCTACTACCGTTAAATGGTTACGCGATAATAAAAAGCAGGCACATGGAAAGCTAGAAGAGATTTGCCTCTACAACGCACAGTGTATACTTAACTTAGTCAGTATGGTAAGTAGCTGGCCTGTGTCGCTAAGAATGGTACGTATAGGGAGTGATGTACTCCCTGTATACACCCATGCTGAATTTCGTGACTTCTACAAGAAAGCTAAATTCATGGATAAAGTAGAGTCACTACTCAGTGAAGCTGGGCATATCGCCCGAACTAAAAACGTCAAGCTATCTATGCACCCCGGTCAGTTTTGCGTTCTTGCATCTGACAAACCCCACGTACTAACAAACTCTATAGAAGAATTTGAATATCATGTTGATTTAATTCGCATGATGGGCTTCGGAAAGTCTAAACTTGATTTTAAATGTAATGTACACTTGTCTGGTGCAGGTGGAGCGGAAACATTCAAGCAGACTTACAAGAAACTTTCAAATGAGGCTAGAAGGGTTATCACTCTAGAGAACGACGAATTCAGTTCAGACCTGAATGACTTGTTGCCTCTATCCAAACTCGTAGGAATTGTTTTAGACTTGCACCACTATTGGGTCTATAATGAAAAGTACATTGAGTCCAACGACCCGCGATTGAAAATAATCGAAGACAGTTGGCAAGGTGTTACTCCTACCATCCACTACTCCTATAGCAGAGAAGATTACGTATCTGATGTATTCGGGCAGAGACCTGATATGCGTACACTTCTGTCCCATGGAACTCCCAAAACCAAACTACGCGCACATAGCGACTTCTATCCAAACGCTACAGTTAACCGTTATGTCCTTTCTTTTCTCAAACGCTTTGATATCATGTGTGAAGCAAAAGCTAAAAACCTAGCTAGCTGGCAATTGTACGCTCAGGCACAGCAGGTTAAGTACTTATAATTATTTTTTAGACGGGACAAAACTGCTCTGTTTTTATAGCGCATATTGTAGTATAGTAGCACAACGCTGAGTTAAGCGTTAAAACGTGTGTTTTTGTATAAAAAACATACACCTAAATAAAAGTGTAAATAGTAATATATAAACTATGCATTTGGGGAAATGATGAATCTTTTTGATCAACTTGATAAAGCATTCGAAAAGGAATTCAAACAGGTAGCTAAGAAAACTCCTAGCAAACCTGTAGACTGTAAAAGGAAAGAAAATGGTAATAAAAAGCAGCAACAAAAACTACAATAAAGCTAAGCGCGTTTTTATGGATATACTATACAGTCCAGTCGGCGCTATTTTATTTGTGCTATTGATAGTGTTAGTATTAGCTCTATTTGGGGAATAAAAGTGTAAATAACGGTTATGGGGACTTTTTAGTTCCCATAAATTGTTTCTATTCGATATTTGGAACACCCTATGGAAAAGTTAAACGAACTATTAAATGGAATTCCTTATGACCTAATGCGTGTGTATTATGCCAAGCGTATTGGTCGATATATAAAGAAAGCGCACAAATGCCCTAAGAACGAATCGCGTTTGTTTTTAAAGCGCGTAGTTAAGACGATAGACCTAGTGTATTCAATGCGCAAATATGATGAACGTGTGTTTTTAACCTATCGCGCCTTGATTCAAAAGACTTTTGGAACTTCTGCATTCTTGTTCTATGTGCAACACTTAGATAGAGATAACTTTTCAAGCTTTTCTAGGCATTATTTTTTAAACCATTTAACGGTCGATGATGTGTACGCCGAGATCGATAGAAATATAACGGGACAAAACTTACAAGAAACTTAAACTGTTCTTTGCTATACTTTCATTACTGCACTAAACAGTAAACAAGAGGAAATACTATGAATGACAAACAAATGCAAAACGCATTCATGTCGGTTAGATTTGAAACCGCATGCCTTGATAAATCTTTGCAGAAATCTGGACGCTCACTTTCAGACGATAGCGTTTGGGAAGAAGTCTTTAAGTCTGCGGAAGAATGCGGCAAACTGTTCTATCAATTTGCTGGCGTGATTGTTGAGCCAAGCTTTGAGAACGAAGATGAAGAAGCTATGTCTGCGTATAGCGACTTTGTAGAGAACAATTCAAACTGGCCTAACTGGATTAGTTCTGTCCTAGATTCCAATTGGAAGAAAGTTGCAGAGCTTGTTAGAGAGAACGGTTACTAGGTTATAAGCTAGTGGGTTTTACGAAATCCACTGACGTATAACTTAACTATAGCGGGACAAAATGTTCAAAACATCACTGCTATATTTTGCTATACTTGTAGACGCTGGAAACAGCACACTTTTGTATTTTATTTTTAATCTTTCGTAGGAAACAGATATATGTCTATTTTAACAGATGCAAGCATGGTAGGTAAAACAGTTAAAGCGCTAAACGGCGACCGTTGTAAGATCGTTAAAGCGTTAAAAGACAACTACAAGCTTGATAACGGAAATCTAATTCGTGCAAAGCAAGTTATGCAGAAAGGGCGTGGATTTGTTCAGACTGACCTTACAATGCGCGATCTTGAAGACTCAGGTGCTGGATACGTAACACTAAAAGATTCTGGTACATCGAAGACACCAGCAAAAAAGCCTGCAAACAAACCGGCTTCGAGTGGAACAAAGCAATCCAAAAACTCGGCGAAATCCAAAGAAGAAAAAACTGAGACTCGCCGCAAGCGTAAGCCAAAGCAAGAATCTAAAGAAGAAAAAGCTTCTACTCCACGCCGTACTCAAAGTTCAAAAACTAAGACACCAGCTAAAACACCTGATAAGACACCAGCTAAAACTAAGTCTAAGATTGAGCGTGTAGCGCTTGAAGGCAACAGCAAGTCTACATTGGAAAAGCTGCGTAAATTTATTGATATCACCGTGAACGAACATTTAGTTACGTATCACTCAAACATTAATGCCGTAACTACAGGCGTATTAGTCAACAAAGACTATGACCAGATCGAATTCCAAGTTCGAGTAGCTCTAGACGTTCCTAAACCTGAACATCACAACAACGAATATTACTTTGCAATTGCTAAAGAAATCGGCGCGAACCTTAAAACACCTAGCTCAAAAATTCAAGCTATGCTTGCTACTCGCTTAGATATTGACGAAGCGGATCTTGAAGAAGAGTTTGTATTGAGTGTCGGCGATATCTTGCTTGATGAAGAAGGCAATCACCTTATCTTCTGTGGTATGACTAAACGCTCTGGTAAGAATCAAATTGTTCTTGTCGATGTTAAGAATGAACAAGCGCTTGAAGTTGACCTGAAGTTCTTTGATACGCTTGATTGGACTAGCTCTACACTAACTGAAATGTTCGGTCCTAGCATTGAAGATGTTGACGTTGCCGATGATGACCTGACTGACGACTTCGATATTGAAGATGAACTTGTACCAATTGCAGAACTTGATTGGGAAAATACAGACCGCGAAACCTTGATTGATTTACTATCTCTGAGCTACTCTGACGAAGACATTATTGAGTTCTTGGAAAACAACGATGACATCGAAGTGACCAAAGAAGATCTTGAAGCGCCGATTAATGAGTTGATTGAAAATCTGGTTTCTATCATGAAAGATGAAGAAATCGATTTTGAAGAAGATGATGATCTTGAAGCCGCTCTTGAAGAAGGCGACGACCTTGAAGATGATGAACTTGAAGATGATGAACTTGAAGATGATGAACTTGAAGACGACCTAGACGAAGAGCTTGAAGACGAAGAGCTTGAAGACGATCTAGACGACGACCTAGAAGACGGTGAAGAAGTTGAAGTAGAAGAGCTTGATGTTGATGATATGCTTGAAGAGCTTCTAGCAAGCAATGCAATTACGGCAGCGCAATCTCGTAAAATGTCTGATGAAAAAATCGTAAGCAAATACTACGAAGTGTTCGGCGAAGACGAAGACGAAGACGAGCTTGAAGAAGAGGCGGAAGAGTTAACAGTGGATGAAATGGCAGATGCCTTACTTGATGCCGATGTTATCTCTGCAAAAGAACTTCGCAAAATGAGCGATGAAGATATTGCCGAAGCATACGCTGAAAACTTTGATGCCGAACTTGATGCCGAAGAAGAAATCGAAGACGAAGACGAAGACGAACTTTTGGATGATGAAGAGCTTCTAGACGAAGACGACCTAGAAGACGACCTAGAAGACTAATCTCATTCGGAGGCACTAATGGAAAATCTTGAATCGATGTTTCTCGGTGCTGTCTATAGTGCAATTATTAAATCTGCAATCTCTAGTAAAGACGGGTACATGACTGTGCCCGAACTTACTAGCTACATTAACATTCTGCCTAAACGCGGTGTGGAAATGGCAAAGATTGTAAATGCAACTTTGTTGAAGATATCTAAGTTTGAAGCAAAGCACGGTCGACCTATGCTCACTGCTATTGTCTGCAAGCAAGACAAAAAGAACAATGATATCTTTCCTAGTGATTGGTTTTTTACTTGCGCTAAAGAAGCGGGTTACGATGTTCCAGAAAACGAGACAGAAAGACTGACGTTTTGGAAATCTCAATTCGATGAAGTTCACGAATATTGGAACCTAAAAATCTAACTGGAAATATTATGTCTTATATAAGAATATTTGACGAAGTAGACCCAGATGGAATTCGCGCACTTGTACATGAGAAGTTAATTTTTCCAGCAGACCCAAAGTTAGACGGGTCTGCTTTAACTGTAAAAATTCATGTGCCCGGTGAAGTGTATAAACATACTCAGGTGTTTGAGTTGCGAATATCCAAACACACGTTGAAAAGTCTAATTAAGCAAGCAAGCAGTGAGTACTCGCCTACGGTGTGTACAAAGATTGCAAGCTTGTATAGAGTTGGTTTAGGTCTGCCTCATTCAAAAGAATGTCATTTGCTATGGACGCACTTAGCAGCAGGGTTTAGCCCAAAAGTGAACGGAAGAGTTTTTTCTTATTCTAATATGTTGCGTATACTTCGTGAGCATTGGAAACAGGTGAACTCTTCTAGTGTAGACCCGAACTGGTTTTATTTTAATACACAAACGGCGCACTATAAAGATTTGTTAGCTAGTACTTTTAGCACACTGAGTACGGAACGATTTATTCAAAAGAATCCTCCTTTCTCAGCGGCTCCAAGTCTGGATGGTTTAGAGTGTACGTTGGTATATCGCATTGATAAAGGTGCAAACAAAGCTCACCTGTATGCAGCATACTGTAAAGTGAACAATAAGTTTATGAACTTCACTGTTCAAGCTATGCAGTTTGTACGAAAGGAAATAGAATCAAACGTTCTAAGTTCATTCGGTCCGTACTTATTTGTTAGTGGTGTAGTGAGTATAAAGGCTCGTAACCTATCTAAACTTAGAAAGTATTGGGGAAAAGATTCTTCGGTCAAACAGCTTATACGTTGTTCTTTAGACCAAGACGTATTTTCACTTTCTGAAATGGATGGTGTTGATTTGCCTAGCTCTCACCCTAGCAGTGCGTTTGTTAAGAACTACAGATCGAAGTACAAGAAAGCAGTACGCTTCATTGTAGATAATAGTTCTAAGAAGCGACTCAGCCGCAATACGGTTATAATGCTAAGTAAAGCTACTAATCTGGTAGAGAAATACGAAGAGCATGAGCAGGTGGTTAACGAAGCAAAGGAAGAGAAACGTAAACTTCGTGAATACGATATCATCCCTAGCCTGTCCTTTGTTGCATACGATATGTATAGCTACTGGAACGAAGAGTTAAAGCGGGTTTCAAATCCGCATGAGTCAGTACTAAAATTTCTTAGTACTATGTTTGAAACAATTACAACAATAAAGCCGTTGTCTACACCTGAGCGTACTGCGCTAAAGTTGAGTAATAACACTCCACCCGGGTATACGAATAGCGGTGTGATGTACCGGTTAGCAGATGTATCAAGTACAAAAACTGTAAACTGGATTAAAGTTAAGTAATAAAGAGGATTATACAATGTCTAATGATCACGATCAAAATAAAGAAAACGTTTCTGCAAATACTAATGTAGTAGAACATGATTCAACAAATTGGAAGCCTTCTGAAAAGAGCGCCGACGCGGAGCAAGTTACACAAGCAAATGTGGAAACTGTAAATAATGAGCAGAACGAAAGTTCTAGTGAAATAACTCAACCTGATAATAAGGAAAACGAAGTGACGAATTCAAATGATCGTCAGCGTGCCGTAGCGATGGGTGCTAAGCTATCTCCCGAAGCTCGCGATGAAGCAATCGCTGAACAAAAAGAACGTAGTAACATTCCAGACCCTGTTACTACAGAGACTGCGAATGCAGACGTTGAAGTTGAGCTTACTACCGAAGACGCTGTTATGGGTATGGGCGTCGGTGTAGACGTTAGTGAAGCAATGGAGCTTGGTCAAGGCATTAGCAACACATTGCAAATCAACAAAGACTTGTTTGTTGATATGATGGACACCTACTCGCCGCGCATCGTAGTGCAGTTTATTGTTCCTGCTGGTAACATCGATACAGGTATTGACTATCGTGAATTACATGAAGCCGAAGACGGTACTGAGTACAATCGAAACCTTACGATAGCTGTTCCAAAAGAAGGTAAGCCTGGCGGTCTGATGTACGATTCAGTTATGGAGCTTGTAACTAAAGCTTCTGAGTTCAATAATCTTGAATTCAATCTTGTGTCGGAATCTAACTTGATGGATTCTATGGGTCAGTTCGTAATGCGTCGCTTTATCTCTGCACTAAGCGAAAACCCTTTCCCAATGGATGTAGAAGATATGCCGGAGCAACTTGGCTTTAACGCATTTACTTCTGCGGGTCTACACCAAGACGACCCTGATACAATCGTAGTATCGCAACTTCTTCCGATACCGACATTAAACGGTGCAGCGAATAAAGCGGAACGTGCTGCAAAGCTTGTTCAGTACTTTGAACAACAAATCATGAATGCCGACTTAAATGTAGACGTTGAATTCGTTTATGTTGTCGATGCAGAAGAAGCTATCCTAGATAATGCCGCTACTGAAATGGTACGCGCACTTACTACGGAACATGACTTCGAAACTGTGACTCTTGGCGATATCTTGAAGTATACAGAAGACAAGATGTTAGATGAAGACGAACAATTATGGGACGACGAATACGAAGACTTCTACGAAGAAGAAAGACCTTACGACCCATCTGATGACGATGACGCCTTCGACCCGTCTGATGACGACGAAGACGCTGATGAAGAATCTGATGATTTAGACGAAGAAAATGATGATTCTGATTCTGAACTTACTAATGTAGATGAAGACGAAGAAGAAAACTATTCTCTTCCTCTATCGATTTCACAAGATGCAACGCCTGAGTTGATGTTGGTAAGCACCCGCTTCTGCATCGAAAGCGCTGTAATCAATAACCCAATCTTTTTGGTGAAGAAGCTTTAAGCTTCTTCCTTTTTCTCGGAGTAAAGAAATGAAACGTAATACTAAAACTACTGCTAAGAAAACTAAAGCCCCTGCCCGCGGTCGTAAGACTGGTACTGCTGTAGCTAAAGCTGGTCTTGTTCGTAACTCTCGTTTGCAGAAGCACGAAAGCCGTATCAACAACATGGGTACTGGTAAGCTTAGTGCTAAACAGCTTTCATCTGTAGGTGCTTCGGTTGTTGTTCGCGCTAAAGACCAAGTTAGTCAAATGGTTGGTTTCTGCCTATCTGCTGATAACGACAAAGTTGTTATTCGTACTAACAAGCGCCACGGTTCTTCTAAAGTAGTTATCAAAACAATCAAGCGTGAAGACATTGCGTATATGATTGGTGACGAAGGTTCTCACACTATGCTAGGTGTTATCAAAGAAGGCGAAGTGTTAGCGTTACCTAAGTGTACTGTTGAAATGAATGGTTCTATCGCTATCGTTACTGACTTGAAAACAGGTGACGTTATCGAAATTGACCAGTCTAATCCTAAGCTAGACGTTCAAATCGAATTTGACGAAGCTGCTGCATAAAAAGCTGCAAAAGCAAAAACTGTAAATAGTACTCGTAAGCAATTACAATCCAACATTCAAAAACAAAACATCCTTTAAGGAAAAAGAAATGCCAAGAAATGCAAAATCAAAAGCACCTGCAAAGCGTACTGCTAAGAAGACTAACGAAGCAATCGAGCTATTAAAGTCTTTATTAGTTGGTCTTTCAGAAGCGGCTAACGACGGTGACGCGGAATCTATTGAAATTCTTGAAGCCGCTGGTCTTTCAGTATCAGGTGAAGCCGTTGAAGATGACGAAGACGAAGAGCTTGAAGATGACGAAGACGAAGACGAACTTGAAGACGACGAAGACTTTGACCGTGATGAAATCATTGAAGCCTTAGCTGCCTTAAAGATTCGTGGCATTACCAAAGCCAAGTTAAACAAAGCTTCTGATGAAAAACTTCAAGAGCTTGCGGACAAGCACTTAGAAGACGAAGACGAAGAGCTTGAAGATGACGAAGACGAAGAGCTTGAAGACGAATTTGATCGTGAAGCAGTTATCGAAGAGCTTGCAGGTTTGCGTATTCGCGGTATCACAAAAGCTAAGCTGAATAAAGCTTCTGATGAAAAACTTCAAGATCTAGCCGATGAACACCTTGGTGAAATCGAAGACGAAGAAGACGAAGAGCTTGAAGAAGACGAGGACGAAGTTCCAGATCTTGAAAGCATGGACGACAAAGAGCTAATCGCTCTTGCTAAGAAATTAAAACTTGGCAAAGGTCGCATGACTGCTGATAAGGCTTTTGACCTTCTTGACGAGCACTTCGCTGAAGGTGAAGAAGACGAAGAGCTTGAAGACGAAGAAGACGAAGAGCTTGAAGAAGACGAGGACGAAGCTCCAGATCTTGAAGAAATGAGCGAAAAAGAAGTTATCGCTCTAGCCAAGAAACTTGGATTGGTTAAAGGTCGCAAGGTCTCTTACGACGATGCATACGATGCGCTTGAAGAACACTTCGAAGGCGAAATCGATGAAGACGAAGACGAACTTGAAGACGAAGAAGACGATTGGGAAGACGATAATTAATATCGCCGTTTAATCTCTAAATCCAAATAACTAACTTTTACTTTTAATTACAGGGGGCTGCCCGCCCCCTTACTCTTACAATAATGGAGAATAAAAATGGCGAAAATGGTATCACTTAAAGCGACTGACTTTAAAGCTGCTGGAACTAAAGTAAGTCAAATTCAAAAATCAATGGAAGGTTTTGCCTCTATTTCTGCACAACTTGAAGCGCTAGCTGCTAAAGTTGAAAATCCTCGTCTTGCTAAATCAATCACTACTCAGCAAAACAAAATCAATAAAGGTATCGAGCGCGTTGAAGGTCTTATTGAAGTACTTGTTGAAAAGATGACTTCGGAAGATGCTCCTGTTCCTGCGGCTGCTAAAGCTCCTGCAAAAGCAAAAGCACCTGCTAAAGCTCCTGCAAAAGCAAAAGCTGCTGCTACTAAAGCTCCTGCTCGTGGTAAAGCTACTGCTAAAACTCCACGCGGTAAAGCTGCTGCTACCAAGACTGCAACCAAAGCAAAAGCTCCTGCTCGTGGTAAAGCAAAAGCTGCTGCTACTAAAGCTCCTGCTCGTGGTAAAGCAAAAGCAACTAAAGCACCAGCCCGTGGTCGCCGTTCAAAAGCTGCTGCTGGCGACGAGTTCGATTTCGAAAGCTAAGTCTAGCGCTAGTTTTCTAGCTTAGATTTATATTGGGTCTGTAACATTAGAAGTGTTCAGACCCTTTACTCGTTTCATTGGGGTTTTTATGCCAGCTTTTGTAGATGATATACAATTTGATAGGTGGTATGTTTCTGACCTAGTTCGCAAGGCAGAAAGTCTTACTTTTCTAACTGCTCAGTTAGAGTCTATGCGTTCACAAATAGAAAGTCATTTAGATGTTGTCGATGCCGAGCTTAGATTAGAGTACTTCGAGATAAAAGAGGATGCTAGGTCAAAGTTTAATTCAGTTCAAGATATTGAAAATTGTGTCTTGGAATTGAGAAGAGCTAAGGCACGCCAGTCTAAACTTACCAATCAAGAATATGTAAAGACATTAGAGTTAATCAAACTTCTATTGCGCTCCATTGCTAAGTACGTATACGATAACCTATCTAACGATGATAGAAAGACATTTGAACTCCGTTCATCAGACCCGTTCTTTGCTGACGTAGACGACAATGCTTTTTCAATGAGCAAACGCATTACAGAGGTTTTATCTAAGCAAATATTAGAATATAAATCTGGTAAACAAAATGTCAGAATATCAAACAACCCAATACAAGGGTCTAAAGCTACTTGATGATACTCTTAAAAAGCTTCGCAACGATATCTACAGAATTATAGAACTTCCTAACGGTTACTACTTTTGCGGATACGTTGAATTTTCTTCACTATCTTCCGATATCCTAAATGTTGAAATCGCACTTCTGGATATGAACTTTTCAAAAGTGGAAAGTGTTGACTTGGTTAGCTTTAATAGAGTTGTAGCCGAAAGCTTTTTAAGAATAAGAGCAGACTATCAAGCTTGGATTCAAACCTATTTAAGCGGTGGTGAATCTAGCTTTAGACGCGACGAAGAAGCTGAAAAGCTTTTCTCCGATTTTATTAACAAGTCTGATACTGAACTAGATTTAGATATCAGAGAATTTTCATTGTAGGGAACGCTAATGGCAATTAGAAAAAGACGAACCAGC
>CETW01120683.1_pt1 | contig 34456 bp, 22 predicted proteins | sample 361381 | NCBI WGS metagenome assembly CETW01 (sample SAMEA2620570, study PRJEB7988) | marine metagenome | isolation source: saline water (ENVO:00002010), including
CGCCTTGGTAAGGCGTAGGTCGCGAGTTCAATTCTCGCCAGTGGCTCCATTTTAATCGCTTTTTTTAATTTTAGATTGGTTATATAAATCGATAAAAGTGAACCTATGGTTCCAAATTATTCATAACTCTGATATCCCCGTCATGGGGCATGGCCATCGTCTCCCATAAGAATGGAGCCCTGTTAATCGTATTGTGTCTCTTGACTATGCCTCTTGCTTCGGCAGGGCAATCTAGCTGGACTACTAGTTCTCCAGTTAATCCCGGAGATGAAGGAGTTACTGTAAATTCTTTCACAGTTCCTAGTAATGAAACCATTACTGATGCTTGGATTCATGTTACCAATGATCCAATGGCAAATGACCAAGCAAATAACTTATTTTTCGAATCAAATGAGATAGAAGATGGTAGTTTCTCAGGAACTACAGCTTCTCTAATTGATGGTAATATCACTCTGGAAGATGATGGCTCGACCTCCAGTGTGTTTGACTTTGATGATAATGGTAATTTCACTATTGACCTTTCATCTCAATATATTTCAGGACCCGGTCCTCACATGTGGGCTCTGGAAGAATCTGGAGGTTGGATTACTTCAGCTTGCCCTGGAGATTCGGCTAACGGCGGGGCTGCTGAATTGAGACAATACAATATCACTTCTGGATACGACGATGATCTTGATGGCTATCTAGAATCTCATGAAGTAAATTCTGTATTACTTTTCTGCCAGACCGATCAAGTTATTGTTGGTGGTAGTGGTTTACCTCCTGCTGGTGATGTAAATGGTACTGTTAGGAATTCAACTCCAACCTTTAATTCAATGACTCTAAATAGCGGCCATTCAGTGTGCTCTGAAGGCGGATATTATCTTGAATATGGTAATGATTTCGGCACATACTATGATAGAAACAGTTCACTCAATGCATCTGAATTAGGTGGTGAACTATATTTTTGTAATCAAATTGAATTATGGTTTGCAACACTCTTAGATTTCGGAGGTTCTATTCAGGGCGCTCAACAACAATTGTCCCATGGAACAGTCCCCGCGGCTCCTTCAGAAGGAGAAGTAGTTGCTGGTACATTGCCCGGCAGCCCGGTTCCTCCTGGGTCTGATGGTTGGCTAATTACACCAACTCAGACAATACCTGTTGATCCAACAACTCATGTGAATTATACCCTTACTTTCGACCATTGGCGTAATCTTGAATCAGGAGACGGTGCTTGGGTTGAATATAGAATTCAGAGTTCAAGTGGAGATTGGACTAACTGGACATGGGTGGCTCCAGTTCATGGTTATCCAAACTATATTCCAGTTGGTGACATAAATGTTGAAGGTAATCCAAGTGGCGACTTACCAGTATTTGGAGGAACATCAACGTCTTGGGAGAACAAAATGATTGATCTTGCATCATTAACTGATGGAGGAGATGACACCTACATTCAATTCCGATTCCGTTTGTCTACTTCAGACTCCTCATCCGGATCTCCAGGTTGGTTTATTGATAATATAACCTACAATAATGACGGTACAGGTTCTGGTGCTTGGCACCACGGTTGTGACGTAAATGGTTATTCATACACAAATTATGGAACATATTGTTACTATTCTAATTCTGCTTTAGGCTATCTTAATGTCGCAACAGGTCTAGACCTAACTGGAGTTTATGACTTACGTTTTGACTTGCATTGGGATCTAGAAGGTTCTGGTTGGGACAATGCATGTATTGAATTGTCAAACAATGGTGGTACCAGTTGGATCGACATATCATCAACATCATCCACAACAACTACTCAATGTAGAAGTCGTGCCGGTTCAATTCCTAATTATGGATATACTGACATAACTGGCACCAGTTATGGAGATGATAGCGGTGGTATGGTGACTATAGAGAATGATGTGCCAGCGAGTCATAGAGTATCTTCTGTTGATTTGAGAATTGTAGTTCAAACAGACGCTTCTGTTGCTTATGGAAGCCCTGGCGGTGCTTCAGATCCAGACGGGCGTGAAGGCCTTACAGTATTTGGCTACAGGACAATGAGTTCTAGTGGGACTGTAATGCAATCCTACACGATTCCTTCTACTGCTTCAACATCTGGTTATTCTTATGCCAGTGGACCTAATGAATGGCGCTTCTTAACTTTGACATCGGGTTTCAGTTATGAGAACATGAACTTTGAGGATTCTTCTGTCTCAGCACCTGAAGTTGCTGATGTTGATGGTTTTACTAGAACTGGTAGTAGGGGTACTTCATGTTCTTCTTCCAGTTGTGGTTGGGAATTGGGACCTGTCATATCTTCTACCTTTGGTCCTGAGGAAGCGACATCATTCCCGTATCTATACCGAATTGGCGCAACTGGTTCTTTCGATGGCACTGTTTCAGATGCTGCATTAGTTTCTCCGGTATTTTCAGTTCCTGAGTCCGGAATAACATTCCTTGAATTTGATCAGTGGATTTGTTGGAATTATGATCACTGGAGCTATGGCGATATGAGAGGGGGGGCGTTATGGATACAAGTCGACGGAGGTGCTTGGCAACACGTTGACCCCGGATATAATTGGTATACGGAAACTATGGCTACATACTCTTCCGGAACTCTATATATTCCAACGGTAAATGATGGACTTCCTATATGGGCTAATACTCACTGTGGTAATAGTGACATGTCTTCTTACGAAGTTTCTCTTCAGGAGTGGGCAGGAAGTGATGTTAGATTCAAGTGGTCTGCATCTCAGAAATATCAGTATGCAACTAACGGTGGTTCTGGTTGGTTTATTGATAATGTAGGATTCCGCGAAGCATATTTCGATGATGGTGGTTCTTGGGTAAGTGAACCAATTGCAGTCGGCGGAACTGATGATTTTAATTTAGGAATAATTGAGATTGAAGGCACATTCGATGATAATAGTACGATAGCGGGAACTCTCCTAAATGCTAATTCTCTAATTCCTATAACAGGTTTTGAAAATCTTGATTTCCCAATTAACTTGGCTGGTTTGGATACACAAAACAATCCTTCAGTAAGATTAGTACTGAGTTTAGATACTCTAGATCACGTTTCTACGCCTATAGTTAAGAAGATAACAATAGGTAATGAAAGAATACTATCTGTTGATTTATTAGATTTCAATGGTTGGTCAATGTCTAATGGAATTGAAGTAGTTAATGGCACATTAAATGCCACTGCAATTGCGGGAACTATTACTTCCGAATATATTCAATCTATTAGACCAATTAATCGAATATTATTCCAAGGTAATTCGTCAAATAATGTGTTAATCGACATCTTTGATGAGAACGGAGTAAATCTTGGACAAGGTGTTGCTGGAGGTTATATGTCATTCAATCCTCCAATAATGGGATACTCTGCACAAGTCACATTACCTACGAATGGATATATCGAGGAATTAGTTCTGAAGGTCGTAAATGGGGAACCTGGTAGGGACATGGTCATAGATGTGGGTGAAGATGGAACCACCGATTGGGCATTCCCTTCTAGCGAAGGTCGTGGACATTATGGCTGGCAAACCCATGTTCTGCTTGACACACCATCTACTAATCCAAGTGTTAATGCAGCAACCAGTGTAGATTTGTCACTGTATGCGGGCGTATCAGAAGCAGTAGTTATGTTGATTCCAGACGGTGCAATTGTAAATTCTGGATTATTGTCTATAACTTCTGACTCTGATGGCTTTGAAGCACCAGTAACTCTTGATGTAAATGGTTATTCCAGTTCTACATCCAACTCTGACACATACATTTCTTACTTAGATTTCTCACCCAATCAAGCAGCATCAATTACTGCAATGGGCTCTTCTTGGACCGATACATCTTCTAATAGAGATTGGAAAGAAGTCAGTTTGTATTTCCAATCATCTGTATCTCAAGTAGTGACTCTGTCTAGAATAGCCGTTTCATATAATTTAATGGAAAATGTTTCAGGACTAGCGACTACCCTTTCAAACTATCAAACGCAAGCTGTAGCGGATCAACCAACACTTACACAGGTCAACATACCCACCAATATTTCCGCTGCAGCGGGACAAGTAATGATTAGTGGACTGGCTCAACATGAGTTGTTGATCACGAACAAGGATTTCAATGTTCCAAATAAGTTACATCCAGGAGGTTTCCAATATGAGATTATTACAAAGCATAGACACTTATTTGATAATTCAGAGTTAACTCGTATAACTCTCGATGGTCTTGCCTCAGACGGCGAAGAAATTAATTTCCAAGTTGAGACTACAGAGGCTGGCGATTGGTCAAATACTGCAACCTTTTCACAAACTTCAGGTTCTTCTCAAGTAATTTTCAATGACTCCGCTAGTAGCGTAGCAATTGTAGATGGTGGTGATGGTTGGATGGAAATTGAAGTCACTTGGAAGTTTGAAATTACTTGGAATTGGGATGATGTAGATCGTATAGACTGGACTGCTAATTCTTTTGATAACTCAGGCTATTCTATGGATCCAGCAACTGCAGTAAGTGGTAGAACAGGAAATGCTGTAGAAAATGATCTTCAGATAGACTCATTCGAAATTAAAGATCAGTTTGATAGATCATTATCAAATCAATTCTCTCCATTCTATCCGTTCCCAATAGCTGAAGGCAGTGCTCTAAACATCACAGGAACCGTTAGATTCCAAGACACTACAGATATGAGGCCTAATAGTGATGACTTCAAAGTAAGAGTTGACATTTCAGGAGACTTGTATTTGTTAGATTCAAACGATGATGGTACATTCTCTGGAATAATAAATTCACCTGTAGGCTATGACGAAATAACCGCCTCACCAGAATTATTCCGTGTAGGTCCACTATCTGGATCTATAGGAGGTCAAGATGTATCTGGAGTCACTAGCGTAGTGACAATGTTGTCTGACACACATCCTCCAGTAGTAAATGCAGTCCAAGTTAACACAGCCACTGGGCTAGTAAATGCAAACGGAAAGGTTTGGGATCCAACAGTGCCTCTGACTTTGTATGTCACTATTGAAGAGGCTGAGGCAAGGGGAGAATCCCTGACTTTGAAATATTGGAGAGCAGATGTAGACGATCTTAACGGTAATGGCATGGCAGAAGAAGATGAGTATTTGTCTCAGATTCAGTTACTTTCCGCAGGAATGACGGGCGAGCAACAAGTCACATTCGACCCAATAGATGTTTCATCTCAAGGGTTCAATAGTCCAGTTCATGTCTACTTAGAGGGTACTGATTGGGCTGGTCTTTCTTATCAAGATGGAGGAACTGGTGGCTCAGCTGGTGCAGATAATGCTTGGTCCTCTCTGATAATTGCAACAGATGAACCAACCTCTACAATAAGGCAGGGATACAGCATTGATAGCGAGACTGGCTTCCTTCTTGCAGGACACAATCATGTCATGAGGATGCAAATCAATGAAGCCAATGGACTAAATTCATTGGATAACATTACTGTAATGTTATGTGGCGATGAACCTGATGAGATTGGTAAATTTAGTTATAATCCCTCAGAAGGTACAATTTGGACAGCTAGTGAATCTTTCGTGAATCCAATTTCGGTACAAACTACTCCAATAACCGATGAGGTATTTGAGGTATCATTCATGTTTGAATTATCTTGGTACTACCCTTGGACTGAAGGTCAACAGACCTGTAAGCCAAGTGTTAGAGTGGTCGATGATTTTACAGAAGTTGCGTTTGATAATAACATTGGTGAATTAAGTTGGTTATTGGATAATCAGTTAGTAGCCGTAACTACTTCTGTAGAAGATCTTTCACCTCCATTCGGTGAATCAGGAGATTTACATGTTTATTTACGTCAGGGAGATGAATTATCCGTCTCAGGTGAAGTATACTATGCATCATCGGGTGTTGCAATTTCAACAATAGATGATGACTTAATGGTCGATGTAGAAATTGTGTATGGTACTCAATCAATTATTGAATCTGTAGATGTTTCTGATGAAGGTACATGGATGGCATCGATGGTACTACCTATGCGTGCACCATCGAATCCTGAAATGGATATTACAACAACCGTTGTTAATGTACCCGGAGTAGGCACTTCTGCTAATGACAACAGCGCTCAAGTGACTGTTGACAGTGTTTCTCCTACTGTACTATTCGATCTTATTAATTATCCGGATTCATCGTTGACTATTCTTGAATCTGATCTTATAGAAGAAGTTCTTGTGACTGTAACAGTGGTTGATTCTATTGGTATGCCAACATCTGATTTGGAGGTCTCATGGGTATTCCTCAGAGACAACCTTCCAGTATCGGGTACAGAAGGATCAGGTGCTTTGCCCCTCATACTAAATGATGTAGATTCTAATTCCGATGGAATACGCGATAGAGATATTTTCCAAGGAAAAATTGATTTTACCCCCGGATTAGTTGATTTCGAGGTAGAAGAGGGAGATCGTATTTTGTTCTGGGTTACTTCTACTGATCGTGCAGGTAACAATGTACAGGGTCCTGGTAGTGAAGATTCACCTCGTACAGTTGCTCTAAGATTAATGGTATTCACTCCGAAACTTGACAGTATGGTAATTACCCCCCAAGATCCGTTCTCTGACCAAGAAGTCACTATAGAGACATTCTGGAGCAATAGTGGAAAGAGAGATGGAACAATTGAAATTACATTATTTGAATTGAAGTCTGACGGCAACTGGAGGGCTGAGAGTTCTTCAATTGAATTGGATATACCTGCTGAATCATCATCTAATTATGCTAAATTCACATGGCAAGCTGGAGAACCCGGCCAACCTATCTTGTATGTTATCATAGATGGAGACCTCGACAACCCATGTCTTGAGTGCTCAGTAAATGGTATAATTGTCAAGCCTACTGTTTCTGCAAGTGATTCAGATGGCGAAACATTGCCATACATGGTTATTGCAGGCATTGCTCTTGTAGCAATTGCTCTTGTTGGATTCTTTGTAAGTAGAAGTCGTACGGATGACGACGAGTATTATTATGACGATGATGATGACTACTATTACGACGATGTCGATGAAGAGTTTGACTCTGAGGAAGAATAAACAGATTAACAATTCCCCATATTACAAATGGGTTGTTAATAGGCGTCTTGACGTTAGTTTATACTGAGGAGTTTATAGACTTATGAATTATAGTTTGCACACGAGAAACGCATAGTTTCTGCGATGGGGGATGGGCATGAACGAGGAATCTCTGGATTTGAGTATTGAAGAATTAAAGGTAGAAATTGATGATTTGAAGGATTTAGTAAAGACACTTCTTACCATAATAATGGAGGAAGCAGATGGTGTCGAATCGGGTTCAGCACCACAGATTACTAATCACCCTAGTCGCGGATATGTAATGTAGTCAATATTCTACAACTTCCGAATCGACAACTCTCCACATATACCATACTCCAAGGGTTCTGTATGGCTTCCATGAATTTGAAATTTCAATTAGGGCATTTTTATCTAAAGGATTTCCTGAGTTGTAGACTTTTTCCATACCTCTGATTAATCCGATATCATCTAATGGAAAAATATCGGGTCTTAAGAGGGCGAAGATAAGCAACATTTGGGCAGTCCATTTACCAACTCCTCTCAGCGAAATTAATTTGCCCAACACTTCATCATCACTCATTGTTTTCCATTTAAGTTCATTTAATCCATCCCTCCATTCCTCAGAAATACCAATTATGTATTCCACTTTTCGATTTGAAAGACCTACATCTCTAAGCTCTTTATGAGATTTTTTCAAGATATTTTCATCCGTAATTTGGCCTACTAGATCCGATAATCTTTCCCAAACAGCTGATGCAGCGACCACAGATATCTGTTGACCGACTATTGATTTAATTAGAGTTGCAAAGAGATCTCCTCTAGATTGCAATTGTTGATCATCTATAGTGTCAATTATTTTAGCCATAGATTTGTCTGATTTTGCTATAAATAACTTACCTTCGCACCACCAATCAGCAACTTCTCTATGGCTTTGCATAAATCTCCGAACACATCATTCATTATTGTAAGTCCGGTCCCAAGATTGATGGACGAGGTTAAGGCACTATTGATAGCAGGAGTAATTTTTACAGTTGGTTTTGTTGGTTACGTAATCTTAGATGATGGTGATGAAGGATCACAATGGCCTATTGTAGATGTTTGTATTGGCGGCCATAGCGACTCTCTTGCAGATCATTATCATCCATTTCTTAACATAGTAATTGACGGTAATGTGGTAGAGATTCCTTCCAATGTGGGTATTGATGATGATCATTGCCCTAATGGGATGAGGGGGATCCATACACACGATGAATCAGGTAAATTACATGTAGAAATTCCAGATAGTGATCTAGATGCTACTGTTGGGGCATTTTTCGAAATTTGGGGCATGGAATTCGATGAAACTCATATTCTGAACAAAGTTGCTAATGAAGGAAATGAGGTTGTTATGTTTGTAAATGGCATTCAAAATTATGAATATCAAGATTATGTCATGGAAGATGGCGATCAGATTGAAATTCGCTATCAGGCAAAATAATTCAATCACCCTTTTATTACTGCTATTGGTCTCAATCTGGCAACTGGTCTTGCTAAGCCAGATTCATTGGTCAAACGAATCACTTCATCTACATCTTTGTAGGCTTCAGGAGCCTCTTCAGACAAAATGTTAGGTGTTTTTGCATGTACGTGAATACCAGCATTTTCAAGCCTATTACGTAGCTTAATTGAGTCTACTTTATTCCTAGCAGCAGTTCTTGATAATTGACGTCCTGCTCCATGACAAGATGATGAAAATGCATCATTGGCTCCTGATTTAGGGCCAGCCAATATCCATGAGGCAGTGCCCATGTCTCCGGGTACTAAAACTGGCTGCCCAACTCCTGAAAATTTCGTTGCTAATTCTGGGTGATCTCCACCTAATGCTCTCGTTGCTCCCTTTCTATGAACGCAGCATTTGCATGATTTACCATGTACCACATGGTCTTCTACCTTTGCAATGTTGTGGCTTACATCATACACAACTTCTAGAGTTCCATCTATTCGAAGATTTTTTCTTAAAACATTACGTAATCTTTGAGTAAGTGCCGATCTATTAGCGAATGCATAGTTGCCTGCTGCACGCATTGCATCCAAGTAAGCCTGACCTTCCTTACTGAATATAGGGGCTGATGCTAGTTGTCTGTCACTAAGACTATACCCCCAATCATTAGAAACCCATTTCGAACCTTTTTTCCTATATTTTGATTCTATATAGCTTACGTGATCGCTACAAACTTGGTGGCCAAGTCCACGTGACCCAGTATGTATCATTGTTGTAATTTGCCCTTCTCTTATCCCATAGGCTGCTGCTGCTTCTTTGTCTTCAATCCGGTCAACTACTTGTAATTCAAGAAAATGATTTCCTGACCCTAAGGTTCCTAGAGCTTTCATCCCTCTTTTTTGTGCTCTTTCGCCAATATTCCATTCATCAGGTTCCAATCGCCCATTAGATTCTATTGAAGCCAAATCTTGTGTTTCACCCCAACCGATATCTATAGCCGCTTCAGCACCCTCGCTTAGAATAGAATCCATTTTTGTTTCGTTAAGAATTACTCCGCCCTTACTTGAGGCACCTGCAGGAATTTGTTGGGCAAGTGATTTAGCTAAAACCTTAGTATCTATTTGACTCAGTTCAATATCAAGTGAACACAATCTTACTCCACAGTTAATGTCGAACCCAACTCCTCCTGGTGAGATGGCGCCACCCAATTCATTTGATTCTATATCAGTAGCAACAACTCCTCCTATTGGAAATCCATATCCAAAATGCCAATCTGCCATCGCCCAAGCATTCCCTACGATACCGGGGATCTCAGCAGTATTGCATAATTGTTCAGGCGAACGATCATCAGAATGTTTAGAAAGATGTTCTGAATCAGTAATTAATACTGCATCAGTAAGCATCGATCCATGTTTTGAGATACGCATCCGACCATTTCCATCTGGTACCAGATGCTCTCGCCACGTAGCACTCATGGTGGACTCCTGTGGAGTCCATGATTTCAACGCGACGCAGTCTTTTCAACAATTGATTTCAAGACGTGACAGTCAATGGGCCGTGTAAGGAGTGATAGTGTGACGTTCGGCGAGATTCATATCCCGTATTGGGAGGAAGCCGGTTTCATTCGTCGTACTTGTCGTGTAACTGGTCAGTATTTTTGGACCAGAGATCCATTGAGAGATACTTGTGGAGACTCAACTGAAGACTCTTACACATTCATTGGATCTCCAATAATTGACGGCTTTAGTATGAGGGGTAAGCCTCTAAAGGATGCAATGAGAGAAATGTTCCTGAATTTTTTTGAGAACAAAGAACATACAAGAATAGATCCTTATCCTGTAATTGCTAGATGGAGGGAGGATATTCATCTCACGATAGCCTCAATCGCCGATTTCCAACCTCATGTGACGAATGGCACCGTACCTCCTCCAGCTAATCCTCTGTGTATCTCTCAACCGTGTATCAGATTAACTGATGTTGCAGCAGTCGGGCGTTCGGGAAGACATCTTTCTACATTTGAGATGATGGCACATCACGCCTTCAATCGCCCAAAAGAGGACGGAGTCATATATTGGATAGATCAATGTGTGAGGTTTTGTGATGAGATGCTATGTGTGCATCTTGGTATTGATCCTTCTCAAGTAACATATCTTGAGAATCCTTGGTCAGGCGGGGGTAATGCCGGCCCTGCATTGGAAGTAATTGTTGGAGGTTTAGAACTAGCCACTCTTGTATTTATGAATCTTGAAGAGCATGAAGAAGGAGAAATAGAAATTAAGGGATTAAAATATAGAGAGATGGATTTGCAAATAATAGATACTGGTTATGGCTTAGAACGTTTTTGTTGGGCCGCTGCTGGGACTCCTACAATCTATGAGGCAATATATCCGGAGTCAGTTAATTGGCTGAAAGACATGGTTAAATTCGATCAAATGGTAAAGAGTTTGAATTTTTCAACTGATGCCGACGAACTTCTTGGAGAACTTTCTAAATTAGCTGGGATTTTGAATATTGATGTGGGCACAGATGTTGAATCTCTTTATCAAAAATTGTCAGATAGGCTCCTTGATAATGGTCTAAATGTTCCAGTAGATGATCTGAAAAGAATCACGGAGCCACTTTCTAGCATTTATGCGATACCCGATCATATGCATGCCATATGCAATATGTTAGGTGACGGATTAGTCCCAAGTAATTCTAAGGCCGGATATCTTGTTCGTATGTTATCTAGAAGAGTTTGTAGAATGAAGGATGAGTTGGGCATAGAAGTTACGCTTTCTGATCTGGGAATTCACCATATGGAAAAACATCTTGAACTCTCCGGATTCATTCAATCTCGTGAAGGTATTATTTCTATACTCACACTTGAGGAAGAACGTTATTATGAGATGTTAAGAAAGGGGGAGGCTGCAGTTAGAACTGCTTTGAGAGATTGCCCAAAGGATATTGAAGAGGCTCCTGATGAAACATTGTTCCGCTTAGCCGAGGAACGTGGATTAAACCCAGAGATGGTAGTTTCAATTGCAAATAGAGCGGGTTGGTCTAATCTTAAAGTCCGAGTAGGATTCTCTGCCGATATGGCTGCAAGGAATGCTGAGAGAACTAAAGCGGCAGCGAAAGAGAAGGTTAGAGGAGAGATTTTCACTACAGAAAAAATACCCAATACAATTAGAGATTATTATGATGATACTAGTGCCACCACTTTCAATGCATTAGCAATAGATTGTAGGGAATTAAATGAGAACCAAATAGATATGCTAAATCTTTCACCTGAAGTAAAAATTAGCCCTACCCATTCAGTTGTTTTAGATCGAACTTTATTCTATCCAGAAGGCGGAGGTCAATTGGGTGACCAAGGAAATATTGGCAACGTAAAAGTAGTTGATACAAGGATAGAGAATGAAGTCATATTTCACCTCACAGATGGGCCAGTAGAAATAGGCAATATTTCAGGAGAAATTGACTGGCATCGTCGCCGTCAATTAATGGATCATCATACTGCAGTTCATATTGTAGGAGGTAGTGCCAGACAACTTCTTGGCCCTCACATATGGCAAGCCGGTTCAAATAAAGGTGAGAGGTATGCTAGAATTGATCTCACTCATTTTACTAGACTTAGCCGAGTAGATCTTGATGCTATAGAAGACCATGCTAATGGGGTTATTGCTTCTAATCCAATTATTGAGAAAAAGATACTTACTCGTGCTGAGGCAGACACAAGTTTCGGCTTTGAATTGTATCAAGGAGGGCCTCCTAAACAAAGTACAATAAGAGTCATAAAAATTGGAGATCATGACGTTCAAGCATGTGGGGGGACTCATCATGATGAGGCAGGCGAAGTGGGTGAATTACGCATAATAAGGGCCAGTCAAGTCCAAGACGGGGTAGAGCGTCTGCAAATCGTGGCAGGTGAAACCGCACGCGAGCATGCCCGGGCCCAAGAAAGGCTTCTCGCTGAATCTAGTGAAGTCCTTGGAGTGTCTCCTAATGACCTCCCAGCGACAGTATCTAGATTCTTTGAAGAATGGAAAATGCAGCAAAAGAAGATAGAGGCACTTGAAGCGGAAATCGTTAGACTCCGTACTAGTGGCGGTGGAGATGCAGCAATTCAGAAGGATGGAGTTCGCTACGCGATTATGGAGGTAGATGGAGACATGAAAGCCGTGATGTCTATGCTAGGTGAATTGACACGAGACCCTCGGATTCCAACTCTAGCAGTTATTGGCACCAGAGATGGCGGGGGCAAGCTAATCGTTGCGAGTACTGAAGGTTCTATCGTAGCCGAGAAATATGATGCAACCAAAATTCTTGCTGCCATTGCTGGACATATAGATGGAGGGGGCGGAGGTCGGCCTACTATGGCTCAAGGCGGTGGCTCAAATCCAGAGGGTATTCCTGCTGCTCTAGAAGCTGCGCGTAAACTTCTAGGATTGTGAACCGATGTCTCAGGAAATTGATGTATCTGCTCGTGCAGCAGCGATAGAGTACGCTATACGAGATGTAGTTGTTCCAGCAATTGAGTTGGAGAATCAAGGGCAAGAAATAATTCGTTTGAATATTGGAGATCCTCTTGCATACGAAGGGCTCCCAACCCCAAGTCATATGGTGTCTGCTTACAAGAAAGCTCTTGATTCTCAGAATAATGGCTACGGCCCCTCTTACGGTCTTTCGGAGTTAAGAGATGCAATTTCTTTGTCCGAATCAAAAAAAGGATGGAATTGTTCATCTGATGATGTTTATGTTACCCATGGAGTAACTGAAGCACTGCAGATAATTTTCGCATCATTTCTTGAGGATGGGACCAAGATCCTTGCTCCTGGTCCACATTATCCACCTTACATGGCATATCCGCAAATGTATGGGGCTACTACAATTGAATATCGATTGAATCCACTTGACAGTTGGCGAATTGATTTAGAAGATATACGTCAAAAGATGGATGACACAGTCCGTCTTTTAGTTCTAATAAATCCTAATAACCCTACAGGAAATGTGGCTACTCAAGATGAAATAGACAAACTTATTCAAATTGTAAAGCAGTATCCTAAATGCACTATAATTTCTGATGAGATTTATGACGCATTGGATTTTACTGGCAATTTAGTTTCAACGGCGTCAAGATCTTCAGAAGTCCCTGTAATTGTTCTTAATGGAGTTTCTAAAGTCTACTTTGCTCCGGGTTGGCGAATTGGATATATGGCTTGGCATGATCCTAAAGGAGTTCTTTCCTCAGTTAGAGATGGCGCCGAGCGTTTGTTAAGAAGTAGACTATGCGCATCAACTCCTGCCCAATATGGTTATCTTGAGGGATTGGTTAGTAATACAGAATGGCTCGATAGTCATAAAAATAATATCAAAAAAAGGTTAGATTATTGCATTGAAAGAATTAATTCCATAGATGGAATAGAGTGTCAACCACCGGGTGGGGCATTCTATATTTTTGTAAGAATCACAGATCCAAATCTTTCTTCAGATAAGCAGTGGGTACTTGATTTGCTACATCAATATCATGTGTTGGTAGTCCATGGATCTGGCTTCTCTCCCGAATATGGTAATGGGCACTTTCGTATGGTTTGCTTGCCGACAATTGAAGTTTTGTCAGAAGTGTTTGATAGGATTGAGAAATTCATTAATGGTAGATAAAATGGGTTTTTTTAATTTTTTCTTAGGTAGAAATAAGAAAAATAGAAATTCATTCTTTGAACGTTGGGTCTGGATGGAAAATGGGCTAATTAGGGATCTCTTAAGAGAAAACCAACCTGCGTGGATAGTCGCCACTAATCTATTTGAAAGTTGGATTCAAGGTGTTGAAGAAAGATGTAATCAGAGTTTAGGACGTCGATTAGCTCATGCCGCTAACCAATCAGATGAGGCTTTAATACCTAGGAATCTTAAGTTGAATATTCTAACTAGAAAATCTAGTATTGATTGGGATGAATTGAATGTTGACTGGAAACATCGAGGATTAGGGGAATTGAGTTTACTTGATAATTCAGAAGAAAATTTGAGTCTCCTAATTTCTTTTCCAGCCAATGAAGCAATGTGTGCAGGTTTTGCATCGGCAGCTATTGAGAGATATAGTGGTACGAGGTATAGATTCAGATGGAGCGGTACTCGCGAACAAAGTGTAGTGGTAAGATTCACAGAAGATAAAATCGAAATCCCAACAGTTCAAGTTTTGGATGTTGATTGGCTTGATGGAGATAGTAATGTTATTGAATTGGAAGATTTCAAATTTTTCGAGAATGATGATTATGGAAGAATTTCATTTATGGGCAATCGCTCTATATTTTTACATCGAGATTTAATTATTAGATTCATCCAATTCTGTGAGCCCTATGTGGAAGAATTATTTTCTGGACATATTAATCAGTATGATTTTTCAGGTTTATCGAAATCAGATCAGTTAATCTGGACAGCAATGGCTGACTCTCTGAGAGAGGCGACTTTCAATATGGGCTTTCACGTAATGATCTCTAAATCAGATGATTGGCTAAATGTGGGCTCCCGTTTTCTCTCAGATTCCGGATTGGGAAGTATCGAATCAGTCACTTTAATTGATGAACATGGAGGTGTTGAATTTATTCTTAATGGCTGTTTCCATCCTGCCTTAGCAGGCGGTGTACTTCTTTCTTGTTGGGAGCGTGCTTATGGCCGCCGAGGATGTTTGAAATGTAATATGAAAGGCGGTATAGTGCACCTTATCATATCCTCTTCTGTAGAACTTAGCAATTGAGTTCTGAGATGCGTCCTCGCTGAAACATTATAGCCATAACCAAGGTCAAAGAGACGGCCCCATAGGGGCCGGGTGTGGAAAATGGCTCTATCTCATAATCAATATGCAGTTGCAGCGATTGCGGCAACTCTCTGTTTAGCTGGGTTTTACACAATTATTGACGCAGGTCTTTCAACTACTGAATCAGGTGGTTTTGATTCAGCAGGAGGTGATGTAATCATTACAGACTCTGAGGACCAATATGCTGGTGAGGATTATGATGGGGATGGATTACCAAATAGGATGGAACAAACCCTCTATGGTACTGATTGGAGGAAGAATGATACAGATAATGATGGTCTTGAAGATGGTTGGGAAATACAAAATGGACTCGATCCGTTAGATTCTGGTGAGCCCGATATTGGTGAAGTACAGAATGAAAATCCTGGAGAAGAGGAAGAGACTGGCGAACAGAACGAAACATTCCCTGATCCCGACAATGGCCCTTTCGGAGATCCTGATCGTGATGGCTTGACAAATCAAGAAGAGGCACTGATTGGAACAAATCCAACGGTCCAAGATAGCGATGGAGATGGTTTGAATGATCGCTGGGAATCGCTGTATACTGAGACAATTCAAACTGCTCAAGGGCCAGTTGTACTTCTCGACCCTCTCAATCCAAACTGGGACTGTCCATTACTAACAGCGCAAGTTGTGGCCGAAATGCAGCAGATTATTGGTATGAATACGTGGAACAATCTTCCAGTCGGGCCTAGTGGCCACCACTCTTGTGATTCTGTACTTGATATAGATCGCCAGGGTCCAGACTCTTTACCAAATTTCCTTGAAGAATTATATGATACAAATCCACTGGATGAAGATAGCGATGGTGATTTAATCCCAGATCGTGTAGAAGTTGCTTTTGGTAGCTTAGAACTTCAGGTTCATTGTGGCGTACCACAGTTTGGCACTATCAGAATGGACGCCCCTTACACTACTTTGATGTCAGGTTCTGGTGATCTTACGTGGTTCAATCAAGACATGGATGGAGATGGTCGATTGAATGGTCCTGGGGACTGGGATACTGATGGCGATGGAATGCCTGATGGATTCGAATATTGTTACAACTCTCTCCTAGATCCTGCAAACTCTACCGATGCATACGGCGATGGTGACGAAGACGGCTTGAATAATGTCGAGGAATACGAGGTTGCTTATACTTGGGGGCCTGTTAATTTTACCAGTCCACTTAATCCGGATACTGATGGCGATGGAATGCCTGATGGGTGGGAGTATAACAGTGGTATTCATCCTAATGATGGATCTAACGCTGAAGAGGATCCTGACTTTGATGGTTATGATGCAGATGGTGATGGTGCAGTTAGATATACAGATCTTGTAGGAGTTACAACTGTGCATAGTATATCTGTTGAGATTGGAGATTTTGTTCAGGTTAATCGCACTGTTCTATGGGTTAGAACGGTTCAAGAGAGTCAATATGTCAATTTACCAGTAAAGGCGCCAACTGCTGGTTGGATATATTCAATTAATGTGGAAATAGGTCAAGAAGTTCAAAGTCGATTACAAGATCTAATAATTATCGTAGAAGACCATGAAAGGTTCACTAACCTTGATGAATATAATGCCAGAGATAGAGATGGAGATGGTATAGTAGATGGACGCTCTACTGATCCACTAGAACCAGATACAGACAATGATGGATTAATTGATGGAATTGAAGTCATTGGCTGGACAATACGTATTGTTGATATGGGAGTTCGTGATGTACTCGTAAGATCCGATCCCGGCGTTTATGATACTGATAGAGATGGTCTTTCAGATTCTGTAGAATACTATGAAACTTTCACAAATACTACTGATAGAGATACTGATAGCGATGGCCTCGAGGATTTCACAGAATCTTATGATGGTTTCACATGGAATGGAACTGTATATTTCACAAATGCATCAATGTTTGATACAGATAATGACGGTCTAAATGATGGAGAAGAGGTTACTGATGGAGAAGATCAGTATATCACCCATGCAAATAATGCAGATACAGATGATGACGGATTAAATGATGGTGGAGAAGTCCTCAATATCCCTAGGCCATGGCAGACTGCAACTAACCCATTAGACAATGATACAGATGATGATGGGCAGCCAGATGGGTGGGAAATGCAGGTATTCTCAGTACAACAGAACACCAATAGCCATAGTCTATGGATTACAACTCAGAATTGGTTACCTCTTGGTTGTGATGATATGCAAGAATGTGGTTTGGGACCTGGTGGTTGGGTCTGGAACAGTTATCTAAATGGTTTCCAAACGTCGGGAGATCGTAATGGAGATGGGACTTTAGATCCTAAATATTTCATATATGAGATGAATTTAACTGGATTTAGTATTCCAGGGAATGGAAGATGGGCATTAGACCCATCTTTTGGATCACAACCAGACTCGAACTTTGATATCGATAATGACACTCTCATCAATGCTTTAGAAGCTCCAGATCGTTGGGATACAAATCCAGTCGATGATGACACAGATGGCGATTTACTAGCAGATGGTTGGGAAGTTGCGGCCTCTGAGAGGGCAATTAGTGCTGGTCTAGTAGACAATAACTCTCTCAATGCACTTGGAGCAAGAGGGCCTATGGATCCTAGAATGCCAGACTCAGATCTTGATGGTATAGATGATGGGTCAGAAGATTTTGATCAAGACGGACTTAATAGAACTCATTTATTGAATCGTTATTGCCCTGGTTGGGATGATCCTCAGGTGGCAGAATGTCATATTGACCCTACTACCGAACGTGGTTCAATGTTCTATAATGATCTTGAAAATTATACAAATTATGAGGAATTCCAGAATCGTACCGATCCTGTTCTAGAAGACACCGATGGAGATGGATGGAATGATGGTTCAGAAGTTTACCATCAGGACCACGATGATGATGGCATGTGGTCTGGCTGGGAATTCTACTTTGATTTTGACCCATTTGATCCGGCAGATGCCTTTGTAGATTCAGATGGAGATGGTTACATGAATAAGTGTGAAAATAAATGGAATACTAATCCAAAGGACCCTACAAGTTTCCCAAGTCAGGGTGAATTGTGCAATGATGATTGACACTTTTTCCTCACACATACTGATTTGTATTATTACTTGGTGATGAAATGTCATGGTGGATAATGCCAACTACAGCAGATATTGGCTTCCGAGCATTTTCAGATAGTCCTGAAGGCGTTCTTAGAGAATCATCTATTGCTCTTCAAGAAATTCAATTATCTGAGAAAGGCCTTGAATTCCTAGATGGTCACATTAGGAATGTATCTGAATGGAGTATTAGTATGCCTGAAAATGACATAGAAAGAGGGCTTGTGCGTTGGTTAGAAGAAATCATCTACCAAGGTTCTGTTGAGGGTCGATGGTTAGTTGAAATGGAGTCAATAATAGGTGAAAATACAATCCGCTCACAGGTTATATGGGTTGATTCACAAGATGTAGAATTAGAAATAGAAGTCAAAGCAGTAACTATGCATGATCTAATGGTTCGAGAAGTTAAGCCTGATGAATCAGTACTAGGAGATGAAGGCATTCCAACATTTGAAGGGCCAGGGTGGATGGCACAAGTTGTACTTGATGTTTAGAAATTAAATACTCCCAGTACCCTTAGCAATGTAGAAAAAACCACTAACTACAATCCCTACCATTACTCCTCTGTTTATGAATTCTGATTTTAGTTTCTTTAGCCATTTTTTCCCTACTTTAACCCCAATTATAGCCGACAAAACTAGAATTATTGTGATTTGTGTATGTTCAATAATTTCATCATTTCGAAATATCAAATAAACTGGTATACGAGATAAATCAACACATAGAGCTAGAATACTTGCTGTTGCAGCATATGCCATTTTATCTTGAAGTCTACGTGTAAGAAACATAGCCCTTAGCGCACCTTGGTGTCCAGATAGACCCCCCATGAATCCTGATCCAAACCCACCTACTCTATCATTGGCTTCTGGTATACTATATCCGGTCCATTTTTCAGAAAGTGTTAGTATTGGTAGAATCACAAGAAATATTCCAATTAATATTAGAAGCGGTTCTTGAGTAACCTGATTTTGTAGAACAGCTCCTAGTATAGATCCAATAACCAGATAAATCCCATAATGTCTGAAAGCATTTAAATCGATACAATCCCACATTGAATAACACTTAACAGCATTATGAGCGCCATGTACTATGGCAATTACAGCTACAGCCTCATGTGGTGGCATCAATAGTAATACCAAGGGGGTCAACATCGTGGAAAGTCCAAACCCTGCTGGAACAGTTAGAGCCGCGGCGAAGAATGCACATATGGCAACAATTGCCAGAGTTTCCATGACCTAAAGCGAAGGAGGTTGACCATTGAAATTTACTCTTCAACATTGAATCTCCGATAGACTTCATTAGTAGTCTGTGTTACTCTGATAAAAGTAGTACATTTTGGTAAATCTTTAATCCTTCTAGCACCAACATATGAGCAAGCGGAGCGTACTCCTCCTAGGATGGATTGTACAGTGATTTCTAAAGGGCCTCTATATGGTACTCGTACTTCCTTCCCTTCTGGTGCTCGATGTTTTGCGACCTCTCCGTAGTGTGTCTCCATAGCCTTAGAACTAGACATACCGTAGAATGATTTGTACATCTTCCCATTTTCCATTTTCACCACTTCGCCCCCAGATTCATCATGACCCGCAAACATCCCTCCTAACATTACAAAATCAGCACCTGCAGCAAATGCCTTAGCAACATCACCAGGGCTAGAACATCCTCCATCTGCCATTACATGACCTCCAAGTCCATGTGCGGCATCAGCACATTCAGCTATTGCTGATAGTTGCGGATATCCAACTCCAGCAACTTTACGAGTAGTACAAACTGAGCCGGGTCCAATACCTACTTTGACAACATCAGCCCCAGCTAGTATTAGCGCTTCAGTCATTTCTCTTGTTGCTACATTGCCTGCAATTACTATAGCTTCTGTAAATTTATTCCTAACTCTTTTTACAAATTCAAGGAATACTTCACGGTAACCATTGGCCACATCTATACAGATCATTTTCAGTCCGGAATTTGTACCCATCTTACGCTTTAACAATTCAAATGAATCATCAGTAGATCCACATGTAACAGCTATGAATTCAGGATTCACTCCTTCATCCCAAGCCATTGAATACTCTTTTGTGGAATAGAATTTCTGTGTACAAGTAATCATAGAATGTTTTTGTAATTCGGTCGCTATACTGAATAAACCAGTTGTGTCCATGTTAGCAGCAACAATTGGTACTCCGGACCACGTAGTTTTGGAGTGTCTAAATGTGAAATCTCTTACTAGAGTCACATCCGACCTAGAAACCAGCGTACTGCGCTTAGGTCTAATCAATACATCATCAAAAGTAAGCTTCACATCTTGCTCTACGCGCATCTGAACCTTACTACTCCAACGAAGGTGTGTTTAAGACGCTTATTACAGAATCAAGAGTCCTCTGAATTCATAATTATTGGCCCAGGATTATTCCAATGATACCATAATTCTCGACCATGATCCGCTGTAACTCCTTGGAGGAATAGTTTCTCACCAATACTGATATAGTGCAAAGGCCAACTACTATTATTACCCGGATTTATATCAATAGCAATTCTTGTCCCTTCATTTGTACCATCGCTTCTCCATACTTCGACACCATAAGTTCCACCGTCATCGGCAGAGAAGAAAAGTTCACCTTGGTGTACAATAACTATATCTCCTGACCAGAAACCTGTGTCCCAATAGAAACTACTATTGTTTCCCGGATTAATGTCCTTAACCATGTAGGTTCCCGAATAAGTCCCATCACTTCTCCATAACTCCCGACCATTTTGCCCATCATCTGCCATAAAGTAGAGAATGTCATCCATCATTGTAAGCTCATTTGGTGAACTAGATCCATTAGTGAAGATATCTTTAATCATATATGTGCCTGATTCAGTACTATCTGTTATCCACAATTCACGACCATTTTGCCCATCATCTGCCGTAAAGATAAGTTTCTGTCCAAATTTAATCAAATTCTTCGGTTCACTTGAATTGCCTTCTCCTGGCCATATGTCTTTTACTAATCGAGTTGAAAACGCATCACCTTGACTAAAAAATAATTCTTGACCAGTAGAGCCGTTATCGGCTGATAAATAAGCGCCATTACTACCTGATGTAAGGTACATTGGATTACTTCCCTCAACTCCCTCATTGATATCTTTGATTAAGAATAATCCTCCAGATAATGCGGATAATCCATATCGATATAATTCACGTCCATAATTATCAGTTTCAGCAGTAAACCATAGAGTGTTGCCTTTCATAATCAAATCTCTGGGTGCAGATCCTTGAAAATCCCCGCAGCAGTATTCCGTTCCTTCGTATACCCAAGTTTCATCTTCAGGAACTAGATTGACAATCATGATAGTTCCCTGTCGAGTACCATCACTTATCCATAACTCCTCACCCCATGGAGGATGACTTCTATCTTCTTGACCACCAAATACTTCCATATTTGAGTAAATAACTCTGTCTGGGATAAATCCATTAGATGGAATGACAATTAGTTGACTCGCTCCCGCCCAGCCTTCTCTCCAACCATTTTCTCCACCATAACTTGCCCCCCAATTATCCCATTGATCAATCTGATATGTACCTGCGGCAGTACCATCGCTGACAATTAGACATGCGCATGATTCTGTACCGGGTTCTCCATCAAAACCTGTGAGGAATAGTTTCTCATTCCCGGCTACTATTTCAGGATAATGACATCCAAAAATACCTCCCCAGCACTTGACCTCAAGACTGCCTCCGTTTTCACAAGTTACGGTACTTTCTCCTGTTTCAGGATCCGTACCTGAAGTACACTCTTCTTCTCGTAAATCTTTGACCATATATGTTCCATCAATGGTCCCATCGCTTCTCCATAATTCCCATCCATGAATTCCATCATCTCCTGCGAAATATAGAATTCCTCCCATTTCAGCAAAGAGAGATGGCCCCCATCCTCCTGAGTTGTTCTGGAATTCCAGAACCATGCCATTATCGCCGGGGCATTCACCTATCCTAGATTCAACCTCGTCACTTTGCAGAATTCCATCATTAGGCAACCCATTTCCACTACCGTCATCATAACCAATGACCATCTCTAATCCTGGATTATCTTGTGGGCATGAATTAATTCGGTCTCTAATAGAATATGTTAGACTGTTTAATGTGCTTTGTAAAGCGTTATTTGTTGCTTGTAAATTGGAAATTTGTTGGTTTTTTTGTTGCATATCTTGGTTAATATCAGATATCTGTGCATCCGCATCAGAGATCTGCTGATTCAATTCAGATATTTGATTTTGATAACTATTGATTAATTCATCATCTTGGGTATTGTTTAGTTGTTCCATCACGTTTGTTAGGACATTACTCAAATTTGCTCTATGCCATTCAGTATTGTTCAGTTCTAATAAAAGAGAAATTATTTCATTCTCAGCAATTTCTAACGCATTCTGGGTCTGAGTAAGTGTGCTTTCTAAACTTGCAGCGTTTGCAACAGCGTCATCTTTTTCGGAAGTGAGATTTGTCAATTCAGATTGTAAAGAAGCAATCTGTTCATCTTTTGCATCATCAGAACTACTCCCACTACATCCTGCTAATATTGAAGCCAACATTAAGATGACTAGCAAGGCGGCTTTTCCTCTCATGTTGGTTCTTCACATATTCGGCTATTAAGCAGTTCTCTACTAATAACTGAATATGGATCCATAGAAGATAATGGTGCTCGTGCCGGGATTTGAACCCGGGTCGACGGATCGAGAACCCGTCATGATGGACCGAACTACACTACACGAGCGTGTTGGCCTAGCGACTGAGCAACTCTATTTGAAAGGATGGATATCTGCATATTCTTTACTTTCACTTTCACTTTGGGGTCTGTTACTGTTCTTGATATGCTAATTGACATACAGCAGTTCATGAACCAAAGCCCAAACAGTGAACAACGCCTATTTTACAGAAAGAGAGCGGACCCCTTCAGAATTGTTAGTCTGAATGCCCTAAAAAAGACAACATCAGGGAAGAAATTGGAAAATAATAGCCCTCTTGTAAATTCAAAGAGAAAGTTAGCAGATGATGGAATGTGGCAACCATTAGCTAGGCCAAACATTTCTGTTAAAATCAGTAATAATTCATGGTCGGGACTACATTCTAGATTTATATCATCAAGAGAAATGCATTTCGGGGTGGCATGAATGTCCAGAACAAGAAGACTTCGTGAAGCCGTTGTTACAATGCTTGAAGAGAAGGGCACAGCAAACACAGTTGAAGTGTTTGATTTCCTCAATAATAGATTTCGTTGGGGTGCTACTATGAATCAAGTAGGGAATATATTAGCCAAGGATATCAGATTCTCTAAGGTTGGTCATCAGCGTGGTGAATTCCGAGGTAGTGTGTACACTGTTTGTGTATGGGGGCTATCTGAGGAAAGAATAGCCGTAGTAGTATAATCGTGGTAACCATCAAGACCATACCTTCTACACATCGTAACATGGGACGCATCGCAGATTGGTTGCAATTCTTCCGTTGGGGCAATTGTCTGAATGGATTGATTGGTGTTTTCCTTGGTGCAATAATGGTTATTGAAGGAATTCCTTCAGGAAAAGAATTGCAAATAACAACTCTTCTAGCAATTTCAGTATCTTCGTTTATGGGTTCGTGGAATGGTCTCAATGATTATGTTGATATTGAAATAGATAAGATAAATCGCCCTAATCGACCTCTTCCTTCTGGTAGGATATCAATTTCTTCTGCAAGAAGTCTGATTACAATATTGATGTTTACATCATTTGCTAGTTTACTATCAGCTGCCAATATAGCACAAACAATGACTTCAGATTTCACTACTTGGTATCCTACAATAGCGATTTGGTTTTTTGCTATTTTCTTATTAGTTAATTACGAATCAACATCTTCTTTTTCTATGACTTTGAAGGACAGGGGTTTACCAGGAAATATTGCAATTTCTCTTTCTGTTGGATTAGTAATTCTCTATGGTGCAGCAGGTGTTTTCGATGTGACAAATCCAAAGGTTATTTCCTTATTCTTTGTGGGTTTCCTGTTTAATACAGCACGTGAAATTATCAAAGATGTGGAAGATATGTTGGGAGATGAAGGAAGATATACTTTGGCTATGAGGGTCGGCCCAGATAAGGCGAGATTGACTGCTTGGGTTTTACTTTTGTTAACTATGATCTCTCTAATTTTACCATTTTCTTTGGGTATTTTTGAAACTAAGCAAATTATTTTAATTGGGCCTGCATTATTTGTTTTAATGGGTGTGAAAAAGCATATTGCTCTTGCTGAAGATACCGCTGCATCACGTCAAATAAAAATTTCAATGACACTTGCAATTCTAGGTTTAATTGTAACTGCTTTCATATAATTAATTCTTAGTTACTTGAGTTCATGGAAACTAAGCCAAGCATCATGATTGCACATGTATGTAAGTAGTGACATCTGTGCCCACATTCTATTTTCTGCTTGATCAAGAACTATACTGTTTGGAGAATCAATTACTCCATCAGTAACTTCTTCACCTCTATGAGCAGGTAGACAGTGCATGAAAATATAATCTGGCTGCGCGTGTGCAACTAATTCCTCATTTACTTGAAAGCCTTCAAATGCAGAAAATTTGTCTTCGATATGTTCTTCTCCCATTGAGACAAATATATCCGTATATATCACTCCAGCATTTCTAACTGCTTCTACTGGATCATTTGTTCCAGTTATTTTACATCCATTACGTTGAGCTATTTCTTTTGCTCGATCAATTACTTCTTCATCTGGTTCCATTCCAGCAGGAGTTGCATATTTCACATCGTGACCCATTGTTACAGCAGCAAGTAATAAGTCATGTAATACATTGTTTCCATCTCCTACCCATGCGATATGGCCATGCATATTACCTCTTTCAGTAATTGCCATTAAATCAGCAGCGGCTTGACAGGGATGATGTAAATCAGAAAGTGCATTAATGACAGGTACTGTTGCAGTACGTGCCAATTCAACTACGTCAGAGTGACCAAAGCAGCGATACGTAATTCCATCTAGAAATCTTGAAAGAACTGCCGCGGTATCCCCAATCGATTCCGACTTTCCTAATTGTATATCGTTCTTTAACAATGTCAATGGTTGCCCTCCTAGTTTCTTAACTCCAACCTCAAAAGAAACCCTAGTCCTAGTAGACGGTTTTTCATATATTGATCCAATAGCCATACCATCTAATGGCAGGAATTCTCCATGTAATTCGGTATCATTTTTGAATCGTATTGCCCAATCTATGATTTTAGGTAAATCTTCTGCAAAATCATCAATTGCAAGTAGATCTTTCTTCTTAGTTTCTTTCATATTCAATGTCTCCTGAGAAACCATCTCTGGTGTCTGCCATTCCACCAAAGATAGTTTGAGCAAATGTCAATAAATCTGCAAGCCCCTCTTCTTCTTCACTTGATAGAGGGATTAATCCAGGTTGAATTGCAGCATGCTGCATCATTCTTAACTGGCCAATTGCAAATTCAGCTCTAGAAGTCCCTTTTGATATATCCATAGTTTCTGCTGCCGATTCCTCATAAAGTGCCGCTTCCAAAATATCGAGATTTTCACCCCAATCTAAAATCTTTTGAAGTATTTCTGGTTCCAATAAATCTGCTTTTGATAGGAAATTAGCGGTGGGTAAACCGAGTCTGAAATGAACTATTGAAGAAAGTAGCATTTGTGATACAAATCCACTTGGTGTTTGAGAAAGCATAGGGTCGAATAAGAAGGCTAGACACGCTCTTCCTTGACCTAACACCTCAACAAGGTGGCTACTTGCTTCTCTAAAAGCAAATAGTTCTACTTGTCCGGGTGTATCAATTACAAGTAAATCTCCAGATAATCCTTCTATCTCATCGTAAACATCCAATGCTTGAGATGCAACTAAGTCTGCCGCCAATATTTGTGCGCCGTTAGGTCCTAGGTCATATTCATCCATAACATCAGAAAGGGACACTAGATCTCTAACATCAAATTCCGGATCATAATGTACCCTTTCAGCACCTGGGTCAAGATTTATTGTTAGTACATCTATCTGAAGAAATCTTGCCCATCGTTGAAAAGCAGTGACCAAGGAACTCTTTCCTGCACCAGCAGTACCTACCACAAATACAACTGGGGGGGTTGTACCATCTTGATTACTCACACTACTGCCTAACATCGAGACTTATTCAACAATTCGTTTGCTCATCCAGTAAAATAGGATTGTAGCCGAGCAATGGTTAAACCAACAGAATGTACGTCAATAATTACATTCGAGGCTCTCGCCATGACTGATCCCCCTCCCCCCCCTCCTCCTCCGGGCTTCCCTCCTATGCCCCCTCCACCTCCACCTCCTCCCGGTTTTGAGGTCGAAGAAGATGAAGAACAGTCTAGTGATTTATTGAATGAACCGAGTTTTGATGAGGGGGTTCAGAATGAATTATCTGATGCCCTAACGCCACCTCCACTACCCCCAGAAATTTCTATACCACCACCTCCCTCAATGCCCAAACCGCCCATCCCTTCAGAACTAGAGGGGGTGGTTGATAAGATGGAACAAACTTCAATGGAAAAAGACCCATCTTTCGAATTAATAGTCGAACCAGATCAGGGTGTACTGGAAGAAGATATTGGTAATTTTAATAATGCTGAGAATCTGGATTTTTCCGAATCTGAAGTTGATTCATCTCTGGAATCAGCACTTTCATCATTTGATTTTGATGAGGCGGAGACTCAATCTTCTGATGAAAATGAGTTTACAAAATATTCCGATGAGTCATTATCTAGCAGCCTTAGACCTGCATCCGAAGTTGATTCAATCCCAGGTGACAAACTCTATGTGACTCTAAAAGAAAAGGAGGAGTCAGTAGTAAATCCAGATGGAACAATCCGTCAACAATCAATTGATGGTGAGTTAATACTCAGAAATTCAAGCAGAAAAGATAGAGCTTGGGATATAGAGGTTAGCTTATCAAATACCGGAGCTACTGATATTGGTGGTGGGTCAATAAATGTGCGAGAATTAGATGCAACTGAATCAACAACCTTGCCATATACTGCTTCAGGGCCAAAGATGATGGTCATTAGAGAGCACATTGATACAGAGCCAGAAAGACCTCAAGAATCTTCCCTATCTATGGTTTTGTCTCCAAATCCACAAGAGGTACTCATACGAATAATCGCTGAAAATCATGCCCCGGTCGCTCTTTCTGATGTAGAGATTAGAAGATCGTTACCAGAAAATTTTCAACTTTCGGAAGGGCCTGAATATGATATCAAGGACTCCGAACTTGTATGGCGAATTGGTAGGCTGCCAGTAGGTGAGATAGCTTCTCTAGAAATACGTCCAGAGGTTACTACAAGATCAATTCAAAGATTTTCTACCGGAGTTTTAAGGGCGATGTATAGTTCTGAATCAACAGTATCTAGGGCCAAATTTGAAACAGTTAAGAGTAGAGCACGGCAATTTGGATATGTTAGCCCTAAGGAAGATGATCGTCCGGATGTTTTCCATTGCAAATTGGTTGTCGAAAACCGTTCCTCTTTCGTAGTTAATCTTTCATCAGCCACAGTGTGGGTGGCAGGACGCAATGATCCCTTCTTGGAATTAGAAGATATTCGAGAGGAAATACCCCCAGAGGGTTTGTGGGATTCTGTTGATAAGAGGATTGAGGCAATAGAAAGGCCAAATTTCACTCATGAGATTGATTACTCAATATTACCAAGAGCCAATGTTGAATCAACTGGACAAATAGAGGTTAAAGAACGAAGCATAAAAGTATTAGATGCCACAGTTAATAAGAGGTTTAGCATAAGTCGAATTAGATCTTATGTTTCTTCTGAATTAGACGCCTCAATTATAGTTAAAAATACTGGTTCAGCACCAATAAATGTAATACGTTTACTTGATGATGTACCCGGAGTTTTCTTACCACCTTCTCCAGATGGTATTCGTGTTGAAATTGAAGGCGTTGATTTGAAAGAAGATCAATATAGAATAGAAGTAGTTGATGGTACACAAATAGAAGAGGAATTAATTTCCCCTGATTCTCAAGGTCATGCGTTGCGAATAACAGTTGGTACCTCTGCACCTTTAGGCCTGCAACCGGGGAAATCATTGCTGATAAATTACCCTCTTGTAGCTGAAGATCCATCTCCTATGAATGATTGCTTAGCAGGACCTATACGTGCTGATTTTAGTATGGAAAGGTTCGGTCCCGTTGCAACTAGACATTGCGTAAAATCTCCTATGGTAAGAGTTGTACATCGAAGGAGACGTTATTCTACAGGAAAAGAAATATTCCCATCAGCAGGACCTGGTTGCTATGAGATTATTTTGATGTTCCAAAATGATTCAGACAGCGCACTTGAGGATCTTATTCTACAAGACGTAGTCCCTGGTACATTTAATATTGAAAATTCAGTAGTTAGATCTAACCAGTCTGGAGAAAAATCAGTTGACTATTCCAAAGAATCGGCGAGAGAAGGCACACATGTTTCTTGGCCAATTGGTAGAATTGAAAAAGACGAAAGAATAGAGGTATCATTCGAAATTAGAGGAGATCCAGAAAGCGAATTCAAGGTTTCTGATGCTCAGGATTATCATGGTGCCAGCTTTGGTGATGAAGTTGATGAAGAACCTAATTTGCCTGAATGGGTTGACGAGAATATAAGAGCAAGTTCTAGGAATGTAATATCCGAGGTGGAAGAAAGTAATTTTGATGAGGTCATTGAAAATTCTATTCAGAACATCTCATCTTTAGACAATGAATCTGAAGAAATTCATTCTCCCGGATCATTAGATTCTGCCTCCGGTGACTGTCCAGTATGTGGGACAGAGTCTTCATTGGGGGCATCATCTTGCGAAACTTGTGGTTATCAATTCAAGTGATATAATTGATATTTCATATATCTCGAGCCGAATCCTTCAATTGAGTTCGTCATAACGAATGCACATGGCCGCGCCCACTGGAGCCTCACATGACCCCAATATGGGCATGGGTGGCATGATGATGCCGATGATGGTCATTCTTGGTCTGATGCTGGCTGTTTCTATGATAGATGGTTTGAGGACGGGGTTGTCTGATGCAGCGGCTTTAGTAATTGAACCCACCATTCCTTTCCATGATGTATGGTTTATTCCTACTGTATTCATCATAGGAACTTCAATAATGGTAGTAAATACGATAATACGTGCTTTTTTCACTGATCCATTGACTATGGTTCATAATCAACATCGGAACAAGCAGATTAATGCTCAATTACGAGACGCTCAGGCTTCAAGAGATAATGCAAGGGCGGAGAAAATGCGTACTTTGCAGATGCATATGATGCCAGAATCGATGAAACAACAAGGAGATCAGATGAGACCAGTCATGTTTACCATAGTATTCATATTCGCGATTTTTAACTGGATGGCTGAGTCCTCAGCCGATTTCCGTGTTGATTACGTTAGTCTTCCATGGGAACCAATGTGGTCAATGAATAATCGTATTTTGTGGATATTGCCCGCATGGGTTATAACTTACATCAGTATGAGTGCTCCACTGGGTAGAATTATTGATCGCCATTTGAAAATACTTAGGCTTGCTAGGCACCCATTAGTAGTTGCTGGAGATCTAATTCCAGAGCCATTACTCCATTTACTCAAAGACGACAAATCAACATCTTCAATTAAGACTCAACGTAGTCAGCGAAGAACAAGAGACGGCCCTCGAAAAACAGGTTCTCAAAACTCTCCACAAAAATCAGGGAATCAACATTCAGCTCCTCCTAAATCTGGAACAAAATGTAAGTCTTGTAATTCTACATTAGTGACCAGAACTACCAATGGACGAATTCGATGTGAAGTATGTAGAAATGAGTGGAGGTGATTTATTGACTAAAGTCACAATTAGTGGCCCTCCTGGAAGTGGAACTTCTACATTGGTATCTAAGATTGTAGAATCAACAGGTTGGTCTTCTCTAAATGGTGGTGAGGTATTTCGTAGTGAGGCCAATCGTAGAAAAATGAGTCTTCATGAATTCAGCGAACTTTGTAGATCAAATCTTGATGTTGACCGATCGCTAGATGCATTGTTGAAAGAAGCGATGATCCAAAATGATGGACCCGACATAATAGAGAGTCGTTTATCTGGTTGGTGGGCCCATAAGCTAAAAATTGATTGTCAACGTATATGGATACATACATCTGATGAGGAAAGAGCACTAAGAATACAGAAAAGAGAAGGTGGTGATTTTTCCGATCGCCTAGATCAATCAAAGAGGCGTCAGAGTGCAGACAAAGATCGTTATATGACTCTATATGACATTGATCTTGATGACATGTCCCCCTATACATTTGTCGTCGATGCTGATCAACTATCTGCTGAAGAGGTATATTCAATTGTGATTAAACATCTGGAGGTATAATCATGAATCATATAATTTTAGAAAATGATGCCATTACTGATGATCGTTATGGAATTTCTCCAAATGATCGTAGTCTTGAGTCTCTTTTAGATGCAGGTGTAATACTTGTTGACAAACCACGTGGACCAACCAGTCATCAATTAACAGCTTGGACCCGTGAAATATTAGGGATACATCGACTAGGTCATGGCGGTACTTTGGATCCTTTTGCAACAGGATTACTGACGATGCTTTCAGGTAAGGCGACACGTCTAACTGATTTGGTACTCACCGGAGATAAGAGATATATTGCTGTAGTAAGATTTGGTAGAGATGTTGATCAAAATGAATTACAAAAGACTCTTGAAAATCTCACAGGAGAAATATACAACGTGCCTCCTTTGGAATCAGCGGTTAAGGTAAGAGTTAGAACAAGAATAATTCATTCTTTTGATTTAATTGATTCAGAAATAGAATCACGTTTGGCAGTACTCTCAATATCATGTAACGCAGGAACTTATATCAGAACGTTGGCCAGAGATATGGGTTTGATATTGTCTACATCATGTGAATTACTTGAGTTGCATCGTGATAGAACTGGTGACTTTGTACAGACTGATGCATGTACAATGCAACAATTAATTGACGCGGTCTTCTTATGGAAAGAACACGATGACGACCGTGCTTTGAAGAGACTAATTGCTCCTGTGGAATCAATACTTACTAGTTTGCCAAGAATTGTTGTAAAGGATGGTGCAGCAGGTGCCATATCGCATGGAGCGGCACTTGCTAGACCCGGTATTGTTAGTATAGACGCTGGAATAGAAGAAGGCTCTAATGTAGTTCTTCAGACTTTAAAGGGTGAAGCAATAGCGATTGCAGAAACAAGATACAATACTGAGAAAATCATCTCTATGGAAAATGGAAATATAGCTCAACCCAAGGTGGTTCTCATCCAGCCTGATGTTTATCCACAAACGTGGTAGGGAAATACGTATTACTGCATTTCATGCTCTTCATATACCCATTCATCAGTCTCAATACGAACTCTCAGTTTCATCATCACAAACACACACCAGCGCCCCATTGAATGAGTGCGGTAAGGTGATTTGGACATCCATCCATGTATAATGATTCCCCGATTTTTAATGATTATCAGCCTTACCAAGGTTTAGAATATCATGTTCTGTGAAATTATCATTTACTTGCTATATGGCTTCCTAAGACGCCCGGGTCCAAATTGTAAAAGCAGTAAAGCAGTGAATAAAATAGCAATTGCTGAAAACATAATTAATATTCCAAAATCATCCTCGTTTTTGTCATCATTATTATCTATGGCTCTAGATTGTATTGTCATTGAAAATTCATTATTTTCTTCATTACTCTCCTCTACTGAATTAGTGCCATCAACTATCCCCCTAATAATCAAATCTCCATGATTAGATACTTGAGTATCACATGTGGCAATACCAAGTCCTCCCGGTGCCAGAGTATCGATCATTTCCGAACCAACCAAAATACCATCTAACCAGCATCTTATATCTATCATATCAGCAATTCCTCTTCCTTGGTTGCGCACATATATCTTTATTTGGACTATTTCTCCTTCGGCTATATTTTCTATAGTACTTCCACCTCTCCATATTTCTAGATTTTCAATCAATAAATCAGGCATTGCAGTTACTACAACTTCAATACTTTGAGTAAATTCATTAGTTCCGTCACTAACACTAATTTCTACAGTATGCACACCTGGCTCAACTGGAGTAAGAGACAAATCTCCAAATTCGTCGATTGTCACCCATGATCGGGAAATTGTAATTGACAAATCATCACTATCTGGGTCGAAAATTTCTATATCTAAAACTCTACTTGATCCGAGTTCAATATATGTTGATGTCGGTAGTCCACTAACCACAGGGGGGTCTTCTATAGGGGTTAATTCTACGTTGAATCCTCCATGCCATATGTTGCCGCTTTCATCGATTACATTAATTTCTATATGCGCTAAACCTACGGCATTATTTATTGGTTGTATACGTATATCGCCATCGATTGTTGAAACTTCTACTAGGTTTGTATTTTCACTCCATGCTTCCACAATAAGATTCTCCCAAGATGTGAGGTCATCGGAACATCTTATTGTCATTGGAATAAATAATCCTCCTCCATCTTCAGGGATAGTTATCGAACTTGGCGAAGAACAGTTTACATCTAAGTCCCATTCCAAAGAGAAGCCTCCAGTTATTGACATTGAATCTATGTGAACTACTGTAGTTTCAGGGGTTCCATCAGAGGACCATTGGAATCTTGTAGCAATGCCAATTTCTAATGGTTGGTTCGAAGATGGTAAGGCGTAACCAATAGGCACATCGAATGAAAAATATCCTAATTGCAAATTTACTTCCTTAACAAGTAAATCTCCGATTGCGAATCTCACATTACTGTAATTTGAATTTAATCCATTATCTAAACCGGCTATTCGTCCTGAAACTTCTAATTTAGGATCATTAATATCAATACGAACATTACTAACACAACCATCCTGAATTTCAATTCGTATATGTTGTGTAGAATCAGGGTGGTCAAGCAGGTCACCTGAATAAACTTGAGAATAATCGCCACCAACGTCTTCGGGGAGGGTCCAAATTGTGTGATTTCCAGTTCCATAAACATGTATCCTGCCTAATGATTGATCATATGGTGCTTCTACATCAAAGGTCCAAATTCCATCCTCATTCCCTTCATTAGTTAGTCCACAATTTTCAATTGTTATTCCTTGTTTCAGTCCTTCATATGGGCTTATGTCTATTATTGGCATTGTTAATCCTGAAATCTCGTGAATAGCTTTAGCAGTTTCAAATGAATACCATGGCTGATGATATTTGACACGAATACCAACTGCATCAACTCTGACCTCGGAATCGTCAGGTGCTCCATCTGAAACATAATCTACAGTGATGGATGATGAGGAAAGGTCATTCCATGACCAATCGATAAGGTCATCCATGTTAACAATTAGAGGAGTGGTCATTCTATTCAATGGTCCAAATGTTCTTGCAATTGTTTTAACTAGTTTTTCTTGATTATTTACATCTATTGTTATTCTTATTTCATCAGAAGGTAAAGCATCAGGTACAGATATGTGAAGGACCATTGATACATTTGATATTACATTAGTATTTACTGCTTGAAATGAGTACCCCTCGATTGTAATATCAGGCCCCTTAGACCATGTATAGTAACTATCAGGTTGTCCTGTCGAAGAATTAGAACCAGTTGGGCTATTAGTTGCCCAAGATGTAATTGTTGCATAATTAGAGGGTCTATTGTGAGTAAATGAAAGTTCAGAATCCGCGACCATACCTATTGTGTATTCCGCATTTTCGTTTGAGAACTCTTTCTTTGATGTAATTATCCAATCTGATGGATTTTGGAAACTTCCGGCTTCTAGTAACTCGATTTCTTCTGATTCAACAACAACATCTGCACTAGAAATTGGAACCATCAATGCAGAAAGTGCCATTACTGTAAGGGCCAAACTCAATGTGCTCGCGCGTGTCATTGTTACCCAACGGATGAGAGTAGCGCTTCAATACGTTGGTTATACGAGTCTTATTGTTCGAGATTGGAACGCTTCAAATACCGTGTATTCTTGGCTATACTCACACGGCTGTGGTAGTGTAGCGGTTAGCACGGTGGGTTGTGGTCCCGCC
>CETW01028066.1_pt1 | contig 33900 bp, 47 predicted proteins | sample 361381 | NCBI WGS metagenome assembly CETW01 (sample SAMEA2620570, study PRJEB7988) | marine metagenome | isolation source: saline water (ENVO:00002010), including
AATAACTTGCGGGCAGGAAGTCGCCGTGCCCCTTCGTACTGACTACCATTTCAGCCGAAGTACCGCTCCCGCAGTGTCCGAAGACACTGTTGTACAGGCGGTTCTGTACAACCCTACTCATGTTCAATCGAACATGGAAGCCACGCACACCACAAGGGTGGGCATGAACTCCTCAAGCAAAGCCCAAGAATCGAAGTTCCAAGACATATGGCAGATGTTGAAAGAGACACGCTCTTCCACACCTTTCTTAGCCTTAGAAGCAACGACCGGAGCCGGAGGAAGAAGCGCGATAGCCTTGCGGCCAACGTGCTCCAATCCTTCAGCCCGGAGGGCCTTCCAAAGAGGGTCGTACGGATTTGCTTTACGCGAACCCATGTTTCTCTGTGGGACGCATTACGTCCCGTAACAAACAGCATTCGGTTCCGAACCGCTACTGCAAGTTGCATTTGTGGTCAATCCCGTGGAAGCACTGACCGCAGTAAGGAACAAGGTTCGGAGCCTTGTTCCTTTCCTTTCGGACTTCCACTTTCTTGACCGCCTTAGAATTTGACTTCTTCGACATGTTAACTCTACAACCGGTCCTTTTCTATCCGGCTTTTTTCTGTTCCTACCATCAACCTGCGCGCAGGCCAATATTCAAGGTTGGCGGGACTGAATATTTTACGATGTGTGGTCTTAGGCTCTAAGGGGGTGCCTCGCCGCTATTGAGACACCCCCAAACACTGCTAATCAAATATATCACCTCCTTTGATGCAGTCTATTGTATTACTATGTGAAGGTAATTTGGTTTAGGGCAGGCATGTCTCCATGGCAGTTCCATTCTGCCTACGTCTCGTCACCTGCTATGGGGTCGTAGAGAAATCCATCTCTCGCCCATAGGTTCCATCCGCGAAACGGAGTAATCGCTACTCATGGTCTTCACAAAAAAAGTAAAGCCGACAGTCACGTCATACATGTATGAAGTGACCATCGGCTTAGTTGTTATCTATCAAATCTGTGTTTGATTTGTGATGACACCCAATCATGAATTTCTCCTTTCAAGAGTTGCTTTGATGAAAGAACACAAGTGCTCAATCATCTCGGCTGGACTATTCATGAACACAAGTGTTCAATCGTAATCCCTCTTGACTATCAACAAAACCCAATCATGGGTGCCAATCTGTGAAGAAGTTTTGTGTCTCTTAGGGGGGCCTCTTTGGGTTATTCCCCTCTCCTTCTTCATTATACATGTGTGTGTGAACCACATATGTGGTGCACTTTTTTCTGTACTACGAGGAAATCACCAATATACGGCCGTATATCAGTAATTTCTTCATACCATCATTACAATGGTCCCAAACCCTACCTGACACGCCTCTATTCATTCTACCGTTTCACCGGCAAAAATCGTAGATTTGTGTACACCGAGGACGTTATCAAACCACCATATTCTCACCGAATTAGTGCAGAAGAGGTCCTCTGTTTCTGCTGTGGTTCTATCCGATTTTGGTTGGACTTACGTCCGCTCCATACAAGTATCGGAACCTCATATGGGATAGTCAACGCGCCTATTCGCTGGGGTGGTGACAGAATCACCTCCGGAGTAAATAGTCTGTTTGCGCTATATCTGTGGGGCAAGTGCAATCTTCCCCTCCGCCGCTCCGACAATCCTTTGAAAGTCATGGCGACGGTCATAGTTTACGGCAACCCAATTGCATGAGTGTTTCGAGCCGAAGGGACGTCTACACCTCCTATTAAGAGGATTTTACCCTATCTGTGACCCATTGGGCCTATGTGGATGCTAATCCACGCGTAATCTCAACGATTACCGTAACTCCCGCGAGTTTCCTCTTGTGTCAGTATCGCCGGCATGACCCGGGACGACACCTTTGCGTGAACACAAGCACATTCTTCTCCATCCCTTACGGGATGCCACAATTAAATGTGGTTCGTAGTCGCAGTCCTGTTTTTCAAGTATGTATTGCTAATTGTGGCGTTCCGTGCGGTGTTTCCACCGGCCGGCCCCCGGGCTGTCGCCCATTCTACCACCTCGTTACAGTAATCTCCATTACGTTTAGGAGATTTTTTTTTCGCCTACCCTTGGAGGGGTAGGACTTTTGCGATTCCTCAAGAGGCATTGAATAAACTCGAAAGTTAAGCCTCAAGAGGACTGCGGGCTCTAACGAACCCGCATTGGTCTGTGAAGGGCAGGGTCCTTGTCCCTGCACGTCTTTGCTTCTCAGCGACGTTGGAGCGTCCTCCTCCTTCATTATACATGCGTGTGTGAACCACATATGTGGTGTACATTTCACGCCGTCGGATACTTCCACTCGCACTTAGAACATACGCCATCGGCATTCAGACTGCTCATTTCCATGCAATCAAAGCATCTACCGTAGTCAGTTACCCAACCAATCCTTCTTGCAGTGTTTTCAGCCTTGGTGTATTCTTCGCTCACCATTACATCAGGCATTGTCCAAAACGATTCGGTTTGATTGGTACCAACTTTACGCTCTCTACGCACCATCTTGAATGATGGTCTCTTTGATAGGAAGTTAGCGAGTCGCATGAGAGTCATGCCGTCACGCGTGTTATCATCAAGCCAATTCTTGACTTCTCTGATAGAAACTTCGTTGATTCTGTCCCGTTCGTGCAATGCAACGAACGCTTTCTTGATTTGCTGTACTTTTCTTTCGCCCTTGGACATGTTAATCCTCTCTCAAATCGTGCGAATCAAGGAGACGACGGATTACTTCCCAATGCGTCTCATTCGCACGACGAAGAGCCATCAGTCGGTCATGGTCAAACCGGCGTATTCTGATGGTGGTAAAGGCGTCTTCGACTGTTGAGTTGCCCTTCGCCATGACAGGTCCATCGAGTAGATGCCTATAACGGTTTTGTGAAACAATCTATCGCCAATGACCGATTCACTTATCTCCTTATCTCACCTGCGCAGGTACATGAAGGAGTTTGATTTCAACATCAGCATTTCGATTTCGGGCAAGAACCTTGAATCAGCGAAGAACAAATTATCGGGCTGGCTCGAACCGAGCCTTGCTTTGAAGAAGAACGAATCTATCAAGTTGCTTAACGTAGACCTTGCAGACAACGCAGGTTCTTCAGCGAAGAAGACAAAGTCGAAGAAGACCGCTTCAAAGAAACCCGAACCTGAAGAAGAAGAGGACGAATGGGACCCTGAATGGGAAGATGCAGATTGGGACACCCTCGACGAAGAGCCCGAAGACGACGAAGACGACGATTGGGAAGATGAAGATGATGTAGATTGGGACCAATTCGATGACGAGTCAGATGAAGAAGAGGCAAGTGACGACGACGATGATGACGGCGACGACGACGATGATGACGACGAAGACGAGTGGGGAATCAAGAAGTCCAAAAAGCCATCTTCTAAGAAAAGTGAAGAGGACGACGAGGACGATGATGACGAATGGGACATGTAAACGACCCATTTTCAAAAATACCCACCTTCGAACCACCCGATGAGAGAGAAAAAAACTCTTTGATGGCGTGGTTTGACACGCTATTGTGCTTTCTTGGGTCTTTGACGTTCGTTTTAGGCGTGTGGTTAGACGGTTTGACACCACTACTCGCCTATATTGGACTCGTTTCAGTGCTGATGGGGTTCATTGCTGTCAAACGCTTTGAACGGGAAAGGGATATGTCCAACCACTAACTCCCCTTGTATGATGGCAGACCCGCTTGCGCACCCCAAAGTTCCAAAACACACCGTTCTAACCAAGGCGCAAGCCAAACTAATGATGCGTAACAACAACGTAAACGACATCGAAAAGATGCCGCGCATTCTCTTCTCTGACCCTGTTCTTGTACGTATGCGTGCAGAAGGTAAAGGAATGGAGGTTGGCGACATCGTACAGATTGAAAGAAGAAATCTTACCTTGGGTACCGAACGGACGTGGAGGGTCATTTCATATGAGTGATTACATCCTTGAATGCTGGACAGACGGTTCCACTATCAAAAGAAAAGGAAAGGGTCGTGGAGAATGCGGTATAGGTTTTGTTGTAACTGATGGTAACAACATCCTGTTCTGTGGCGGAGAGTACATTGGAGTACAAACCAGCAACTACGCAGAAATGTATTCTGTATTGAGATGCTTGGAAGAAGTTAGTAAGCGCATTGAGGGCGAAGTACAAGGGATAAGAGTGTACAGTGATAACGAAGTGGTAGCGCGAGGACTTAATGGGGAATATGAGATTTCTTCAGAAAACCTCGTACACTTGGTTGAGAGAGTAGAAGACTTGACACTTCCTGCTGAACCAACCTATGAGTGGGTTCCTCGTTCGTCTGACCCGCTGAATGATTTTGCTGACCTTCTTGCGTATACCTGTTCCACAGGTTACCCTTATGATGACTGAACGCTTGGGGTGTGACGATGGACTATCTGAACAAGGCAAGACTATCCGACGCTCGGAGTGTAGTGCCGGGTGACGCACCTTGGTCCAAATTAGGAGAATACGGTACAAACGTAAAACTCCAACGCGGAGGCAAACCTTTCGCACTGTTCAATTTCGGGAACAATATCAAGACAAACATCCGAACCGGAATCAACATACCAATAGCGGACATCTTCACAATCAAGAATAATGGTGAGAAAGGCGGTGTTTGGGAAATAGAGGTAACATCAGACGTAGGAGATGGTTACTTTGATTCTATTCTTCAATCCAACAACTACAACATCAGATTCACAATGGCCCCGCAGGTCTATTCGGCAGTACCTATGCTGATTACATGGACAGCGGTAGATGAGGCCCTCTATGACAAAGCAAGCGGAAACAAGGCGATAACCCGACGCAATGTCAGCAGGAGGGGTCACGATAGTGTCCCGGCGGGACAGGTGACGGACCTCTCAAGCCTTTTGTTTGCGGACGTGGAAAGACCAAGGTTTGCGAAGGAAGGTACAGAGCATCACCGGATAACCCGCCGATTGGTAATGAGGGTTCGGTGTAGACATGCTTGAAGAAGAGCAAGGACCGATTGCCGTCACACAGTTCTATTGGTACTTTACCAAAGATGAAATCTACGAAATAGAGACAGAAGACGGTACAACAATACAGGTAGTTGACCTCGACATCAAAGGTTCTTCTCGAAGGTTTGTCCCTCAACGGGAGCAATCTGCTCTCGCGTATTTCTATACTCACCCTGATGCTGAAGGGCTTCGCTCAAAGAAAGTAATGTACCATCTTGTCAAGGTTCAATTGGGTGAGTTTGATGATACCCCCGACGAAGAAGGCGTCATTCCCGAGCCACCGAAAGGGTTCTTTGCTACTCCCGAAGTGTTTGATTTATCAGAAGATTATCCCGATGAGTTTGACAGTCTCGGTATGTCAGGCGCATACATCAAGACCCCACTGAAGTTTCAAGCAAAGGTGGTTATGACTCCACGTACCGTAACTACCGATTCTAAAGTGATTCGAAAGGTCGGTATTAGAATGATGTCGCCTGAAGAAATCGAAGAGATGTCTGTGCTAAAGGTTACGAATTACAATATTTTGACGCAGACAAAGCAACCTTCTCCCGTAGCGGGTGGCCCCGCAGATGGTCATCTTGGTGCAAGCGAGCGACAATCGAAGTGTTTGACCTGCGAAGGAAGTCTTATCGGTAAGCCACACCAAACATGCCCGGGCCATTTTGGCCACATTGAGTTGGAAGAACCGGTTCCACACGTACTGTTTGCAATATCCACACAACCCAATGACTTTACAGATGTATTGAATATGTTTTGTCATGGTTGTGGAAAGATACCAATCGAGGATAAAGACACATACAATGACTTACTTCAGAGGGCCGAAAGAATTCACAAAGTAGACAAAAACCCTAACGGACTTGCTCGTATTCGACGCTTGACTAAACAAACTATCAGAAAGCAAGGTGTAATCCAAGGTCCTTACATGGATTGTCCCCTCTGTAAAGAAAAGTCACCACTTGTCGAATGGAATTTGAATAACAAGATGTTCCTTCTTGAACCTGCGAGAAAAGGTCTTGGCGGTGACCGTTTTTACCCTTATTCGACAGTGTATATGCTACTACAATCCATATCTGATACCGATGCCCGACTGATGGGATTCGACGCGCCTGAAATGAGACCCGAATACATGATGATTCAGAATCTACCTGTGGCACCCAATAACATTCGCCCAATGCAAGAAGATTTCCAAACAGGTAAACCGATGGAAAACGACCTTACTGTAATGTACGCCAATGTGTTACGCATAAATCACTTTTTGAGAGAAGCCAAGTTAGGAGGTCAAGACCCCGGTATGATTCAGACGCGAAGGGTGGCAGACCTATTCACTGCGGTTGCTCACTGCTTCTTCAATCAAAATCAAAAAATTGGCATGTTCGAACCAAAGATGGTACGCACAAGAGCAGGTACACAGAAGAAAACTATCAAAGCAGGTATCCTTGACAATCTTTCAGGATATGGTAGCAAAAAGACGGCCTTCCGTCGTAGAATAAACTCAAAGGTAGTCAACAACGTTATTCGTTCAGTTATTTCTGCTAACGGTGGTCTTTCCATCAATGAAGTAGGTGTGCCCAAAGTATCGTGTCTTAACACGTTTGTGCGTGAAAAGGTAACCGAAGAAAACATCGAAAGACTAAGAGAACTTGTGATTAGGGGCTTCCCCGAAAAACCGCCTGCAAAGAACGGTAAGGTAGTTGACGAAAGATACCCCGGTGCTCATTGGATTGAGCCTTTTGGACTTCAAGAATATAATCAAAACCTGAAGGATAGGCCTTTGTGGAATAGCAGGGAGGCCAAAGGGGTGGATGGTAAGTACACCCAAGAGGGTTGGACAGCAGGTGGTTTGGCTTGGTTGGAGCACAAAGAAACACTTCCACCTAAACCAGCACCAAGCGAAGACCCTACTAAGGACGTAGTGAAAGATTGGGAAATAATGGTTGCTCGGGAGAGAGAGAAGTTTGCTTGGGACCATTCAATGAACTATCGCCGTGAAATGTACGCAGAAGACGGCTTACGGCCTCTCCGTGTAGGTGACATTGTCGCGAGGTCAGTTTTGCCCGGAGATTACGTTCTATTCGGCAGACAACCGTCTTTGCACAGACAATCTTTGAATGGATTACGAGTGGTTCCATTAGACCAGCATTCCATCTCAATGAATCCAGCAATATGTGTCCCATTCAATGCTGATTATGACGGAGACCAAATGAACATCTATGTTCCGGGTTCAATAGAAGCAATGAATGAAATCAGAGACCAATTGCAGTTGAAAGACAATGTGATACATCATAGGATGGGTAAGTTGGTGATTGGTACCGACCACGACCAAACATCAGGAGTTTACTTGCTCACAATGAAGCATAAGAGCAAAGCCGGTACGTACAATCCGTCAGTTGGACTTGGGTTTGACGAAGACGGCGTTCCTTATTTCAGTAGAAGGATGATGAACAGCATATTCAGCCACGTATTCCACGACAGTGGTGAGGGAGAGTATGAGTATATTTTAGACTATGGCGAACCTGATGTAAAGGGCAAGTTCTATTCGGGTTATCGCTGTATCAGCCTACTGTTACCCAAAGGCATCAATGCAAGATTCAAGTCAGGTATACTGTACAACCCTGACGGTACAATGGTGTTGAATGAAAAAGGAAAAGAGGTCAAAGACGAAACAATTATTCTCGACGGTGAGGTAATCACGGGTACACTTGATAGAACATTCATGGGTAAGGAAAAAGGTACACTTGCACCTGCATTCTACTATCGTTTCGGCTACGAAGAGGGCTCAAAGGAGATGCACAAGTTCCTTGATATGCTTTGTAGACTTGGTTTCGCCGCTCACCATGCACTTGGTTACTCTATGGGTGTTGCTGATTGCGGTCTTTCCTCTGAACAGTATGAAGAGGTGCGTAGCGGGTATGAAGAGTCCTCTGCTATATGTGCTCAAATCAATAGAGACTTTGCAGATAGAAACATGCAGAAATATGTAGATGATGAAAATTGGCTACCCGACACGCAACAAGTAATCAAACAACAGATTCTTGACAATGCCCCGTATCAATTTAGAGGTCAATTGCTTGACCAAGTGCAATCCCCGTGGGAAGAGTCTGTTACGCAGGCCGTATCAGACATATCGGGTTCAGATAACGCAATGGAAATAGCAGTTAGGTCAGGTGGTAGAGGTAAGAAGTTGAACATTCAACAGATGGGCGCGGCGTATGGTCAGGTACGGATTTCAGGAGTAGTCCCAACAAGGGGTCTTGAATCTACCATGAACGGAATCCAAAGACAGTTCGCACACTACCCTCTGCGTGGATATGAAATAGAACACCCAATACATCACGGGTATGTCAAGAACTCATACAAATCAGGAATGGAACCACACGAATACTTCACAATCTGTATTGCCGGAAGACGGTCAGACATGGAATCCTCGTCCGGTGCGTTACAAGATTCCGGTTATCTTGCAAACAAGGTCCGTCGTGGTCTTGAATCGCTCGTAGTAGATTCGCACGGACGTACCATCGACTTGAGAGACGGTACCATTGTTTCATTCAAAGCGGGCGGAGACGGCTTCCGTGGTTACTCTTCTAAGATGGTACACCGCTTCCCTGACGGTCAAGTATTGAACCCGCAAGGGTTAGTAGAAGGCGACAACGAAGATTTCACTATTGAGTTACAGCCATTCTTCTTTGATTTCAAATGTAAACACGACGTTCCCCTTGGCATGGACTGTGATGAGTGTATGAAGGGCAGTGCACACATCGACTTCTTTGTAGATGGATTCAATAGCAAATGGGATAATGAACGCCTAACGAATGCCGTAGTTGACGTTCTCGCGAAAAGAGAGGTAATGAAGCCGGTAGTAAGAGACATGGTGTCCCGTCTTGATTGGTGGGCAACCCAAAACCTCGTTGAAGTAGGAGAAGCAATTGGTTCTACTGCCGCAGGTTGTTTGGCGGAACCGGCTACACAGGCTTCGCTTAGAACGTTCCACTCGGGTGGTAAGGGACAGGGTGCTTCAGTAGACCGTCTTGAAGAAGTGGTTGAAGCAGTAAACAAACAGAATGCCAAAGGCAAACAAATTTTCACAAGTGTTGTTCTTCAACCCGAATATTGGAACGATGAAGACGCACAATCTATCGCAAATTGGGCTTCACCCGTTACCATACAAGAAATACTTGAGGTAGTTGATTACGACCCTGAAGCAAGACTGTGCATATTCAATGTAAACATGAGGAGGTTTAGGGAAAAAGAAATCGACGCCGGTTTCATGATGAGACAGGTAAGACGCGGATTAAAGGCCGCTAACGCCCCTAAAGGAGAAATGATTGCTGAAATACAGGATGGAGATTCATTTGTAATACGCGTAGATGGAGACCAGCGAGATATGATGAACATGCGCGACTTCATTTCCCTCATACAAGTATCAGGTATACAACAAGGAGGACCAACCTACGTTACAAAGGACGGAGACGCATACACTCTACTTATTGACTCCGCACACCCGAAGGTTTGGGAAGCATTGACTACATTGCTACCTGACTTTGTTCAAACTGATACTATTTGGTGTGACAATCCACATACAGTAGAGCAATTCCTCGGCTTAGAGGCCGCACTTGGGTGTGTAGAAGAGCAACTGAACTTCCAAATGAACGGTGATGGGGTTGGTATAGGTGATTACGACTATCGTTATGTTCGTACCATTGTGGACGCTATGGGCATCACCGGTAAAGTAGTAGGAGTAGGGCCCGGCCAAGGAATGGGTCCTAAAGCAAAGAACACGTTTGATGCTATGGCTATGGAAGATATGAAGCGACATCTTCGAGCAGGAGTTACCATGGGTAACAATTCTAACATGCGTTCGGTTACAGGTTCAACGATTGCGGGTAGAGTCCCGCTTGTCGGAGAGACTATGCGACGTTACTCTTGAGTGATTTCGACATGTCTCACCATCGTTTAGCGTAAGCCATGTTTCTTGTCACACGTGACGTATATCTACGGTCGATAACACACGTTGTAACACTGTACATGTATAGTAAGAAAATATGACACTATCGAGACCTTATCTCCACATCCAACGCGTACCCGGGTAACATCCAGAACTCTTGCGAACAATATCAGTAAAGGAAATCCGTAATTGTCGGGACCTTTCCACCACTGATTAGTTCAAGTGACCAGCCCATTCCTTCGAATACGTTCTTCACAGATTGCACAACAGTCTCATGTGCGTAATATTCGTAGTCAGGGGTGAATCTTGACAGTTGTTCAACCCTTTTGAGCCCAACAAGACCATAATTACGACGTAGAGTCTTGTGCTCTCGGTATGGCATAGGATATGGCCCGTCTCTACAAGCAACCAAGTAAAATGATTCTCCTTTGGAAATTGAAGATTCAGTGTCGTTTGCCATGTATGCGTTGTACCACGCGGCGGCACCAAAGTCAGGGTCCATAGTTCTCCAAACCTGTTCGCCGTGTATGTAACGTCGGTAGTTGGAAGACTTTGGCCCACGGATAGAGTAGCAAAGGTCGTCACTTCTACGCTTATCAAGCCCATCTTTCTCTTCTTTGGTCATTCCCGGTGTTTTCATGACAGGACAAGAACCACAATTACAGGATGCCCACTGACCGTACCCAACACGACGGTAAGCACACGGCAAGTGCTTGCGCATTGTCTTTCGCGCAACAAGTTGCTCAATAGGAACTTCACCGTTCATTACTGATTCGTAGCGATTGTGTAAGTGTGTAACAATGTCCTGCATGGAGGCACGATTGAACATTAAGTCGAATACCTCAAGTTGGACGTCACCAACACCTTTGGAAGCGTTAGCACGCTTGAGTTCAAAACCGGATACCTTGAGACGTTGCTTGAGGTCTTTGCCGGTGATAAACTCGCCATCGGCCCATGCAATACGTCCTGCGTAACGATTCTTCTTAGCAATGAAGAACTCATCCATGAACTGCTCGAATTCCCATTCTGCGCCCGAGTGGTTGAGAGAGGTCTGTACGAACTCACTGATTTCCTCGGTCAATTTGTGACCTTGCTCGACACATTCCTCGACAGTCTTGTCGTCACCCAACTTGACGAAAACTGAATCTGTGTGACCGAAAACAGTCTTGAATCCTTGGGATTCACAGTATTCCCTCACAGTATGAATCTGCTTCTTACCGTATTTGGTAGTAGCACCAGCAAGTGCCCAAGTAGCGTGAGGGACAGAATCACGACCCCATTCCCACGCGTTACCCAACACACCATAGAACGAGTTAGCAACCACCTTGACGGCTTTCTGCATGTTGTCGGCCTGTTTGTAAGCGAGGTCGTCCCCGGCCTCTCTTGCCTTCTTCATCTCGCCTTTGTAATGGGCACGCTCATCAAGAACCACTTTCACCATCTTAGGAAGCGAACCTTCCATGACGGTAGACGGGTGGAAAGCGACTGTCTCATAACCAATGATGTCTTTCTCCTTGTGAATGTCGTAAGTGACTGCGTGTTCGTCCCCTTCTTTTGCTTCGTACGCTGTCAACCAGCAGATGTTCTTACCAATGATGTTGTATGGGTACATTGCCATTGCATCAAGAGCCGCTGTGTTATGGTGTAGTCCCATGTTACCCTCTGCCTCTACGTCCACTACTTCTGCACCTTCATAGGACAAATCATCCATCAATACGCCCATGTATTTGGCAAACGGCTGATTATCCCACACAGGGTCTCCCGGCAGAAAACCAGCACCACGACTGAACATTACACCACAGAAACGAGTAGCGTTGAATGTAGAACCAAATGGAACTTTGAGGAACACCTGCATGGCGTGGTGTAGTTGTATGACGTTGGCGTAGCCTTCAACCTGAACCATAGCCTCTACGTCACGAATGTTGTAGTAGATGTAGTCCTCGATGAACTTGTCGTATGCTTTGTCAAAGAACCCCCACTTGAAGTCAGCATCTTTACCAACATCAATGTAGTCTTTCAGAAGTTCGTTCGTTGCTCGGTTAAGGCTCACACGGAACCCGATGTCTTGTCCCTTGGTAGAACGCCACCATTTGGCAAAGGCAGGCATCAAATCAATGGTAGCCCGACCACGAATAGGTTGTCTTGAAGCACGGTAGTGCCCTTTGAGAATCCTTTCTCCTTCTTCGGACCAATTGTCAGCAGGCGGCATGAAGTCGCGAGTGCTTGTGAATTGGTTGTTTGATGAATGGACGATAGGGGACAATCTTTCGGGCCCGACTCCTGTAACATCAAGACGGTAGTGCAACATAGGATAGTCGTAACCATCACCATTCCACGCAACGAACATATCAGGGTCAAATGTCTCAACCCATTCTACGAAGTTGACCAAAAGGTCTCTTTCATCATTGAAGTAGCGCACTTCACCGCGCTCTTTGTATTCCCGGGGCAAGTCCCCCGTATTGTATTCCTCAAAGTTAGGGTGTTGTGCCCATACGATGTATTGGTCAAGCCAATCGGCGTATATGGCAATCATAGAGATTTCTTGTAGCCCTGCTTGGTTAGGTCCAATAGGTAGAGAATGACGAGGGTGGTTTGTGTTAGTGTACTTTGGATAGTCGTCTGTATTAGGTGTAAATTGTAGAGTTTCAAGGTCAATGTATGCGATGTGTGTGGGTGCATCAAGACTGAACAATGATTCGAATTGGTCTTGTTCCATCGGCGGTCTGATACAGAACTGCTCGGGGTGTTGTGTCCGAGAACCGTATAGTGGAGTATACGCACGACGGAAGGCGTTGCGAGCAGACGCACGACGGAAATCTACACGGCGAAGGCGTGTGCCGTCAAGGTTGTATTGCTCGTCATCGTCATCGTGAGAAACAACTCCATCCATCTTGACGTTATGTTCCCACTTTGCAGGGGCGTAACTGTCTTTCTTACGCTTCCATTCCTTGAGACGACGCATGAATTGTTTCTTTTCGATAGGGTATTCCCTTCTCTCGGTTCCTTTCACTTGTTCACGGGATGACTGTAACTGACGCACATCATCAGGGTTGACATACACGTATGGAAAGTGACGGAATATGTCTTCCTGACGGTTACCGTCTTCGTCTCTCCATCGTACTGAAATCAGTCCAACGTCGTCATTCTTTTTCTTCACTGTGTTGATGATTGTTACCATTGCTATGCCTCCTCATGTGGTATGTGTGCTTCGTCGAGAATGTGATTCTGATTGCTTTTGAGGAAAGAACGAATGTCATCTACAACGCCTGTCCATAGAGAGTGGTGGTGGGGTGATTCGAGAGCGACAAAGAAAGGCAAACAGCGTATCAAATCCATAGCAGTTACCCATGAAGACGGCTTCATGTGGATGTAATCGTCGTCAATGATTAACTGTTCTTTGTGGTCCCAATCCATCCACGTCAAGATGTGTCTGTGTTGTATAGGGTCAAACTCGACCATGACAGCGTAGTATGCACCGTAGCAACGGTGGCTGTATAGTTCGTAGTCAGGGTTGTCACCGGGGAGGTGTATTCCCAATTCACCATCCATCATGCTTCCTCCGGAGGTATTGTATCTTCATCGTAGAGCATGATGTTGATTCCATACTTGGCCATAAACTCAACGAATTCTTCGTCTTCTTCCACAGGGGTTTCTATCCATCCACCGACGTAAGCAGATTGTTGTTTGATGAGTGGTTCCGGAGGGTATGTGGTGGCCCAAATGGTTGCTTGTCCCATCGCGGACGGGTAAAGTGAGTTAGCATCAATATTCATTCAGACTTCCTCCGGTGGGTGGTTGTTACGGTCCATCATCTCCGCATAAGTAAGTTCCTCGCCGTTTGTGTTGTTGCAAGCCATACCTATGTTAAGTTGGACTGCCTTTTTCAATATCCATTTGGCTATGGTCGCTCGTTGGAAGGGCGTCATGTCCCCTTGTAGTATGAATAAGTACTCTTTTTTGTTGCTCATTCCTCTTCATCTCCTTTCATTGCTTTCAAAGCGGTGTAAATGTCTGCGTTGTCACAACCTTGGTGGCAACCGTAAGCACCTGTCTGTGCATTGACTACCATGCTGTTTGTAGAAACACCTTTGTGAACAGGACAACGGCAAGCAAACCAATTGGCGTCCTTTCGGTGCCAACCTTCCAAAGAGGACGACAATGTGCGAGCGTCAATTGTGTGAGCATACTTCTTGTTGCGCTGTGGCTTCTCGTAAACAGGAACGCGACCCTCAAAGTAGTCAGGTGTTCTTTGGTTAGGGTGCCATTGAGCATCACACTCGGTACAAATACCCATCAAACGTCCGTCAATCACGCTTTCCATGACAAGTTTGGACTTGCAGGTTGGACATCCACCAGCACTTTGGAATTGCTCGACAATTACTTCGAGAATGTGAAGGTTAGCGTCGTCAAACAACACAAAGCCGTTTTCGACACGGTTGTTAGCAAGCAACATGTAGTGACGTTGCTTCATTTTGGATGTCATAGACAGCCATTGTCTGACAGGAACTCTTGCGCGCATCATACTGCGGTAAAGAACTCATGTTATAGATATTGTGTTGAATAACGTATAGATTACTCTTCAAGAGGTGTGTCTTCAGGAAGGTCTTCTCCCTTGCTTGTCATCTTGCCGATTGTCTTGTTAACAGCACCAACACCTGCCTCAACAGGCATCATAACGGTGTTTGCGACAGCACTTACAGCACCTTTCAAGATGGTAGCCGCGTTTGCGTCTTCATCGTTTTCAGTGTCGCGTAGTGCTAATGGTACACCGTCGTTAGTAATGTCGTGAATCAATAACCACGCTTGCGCGTCAGTCAAATCAACAGACAAAGTGTGCCTGACAATTTTCTTGACAAACACAAGGAAGTGCTGGTAACCACCATCCTTGAATTGTGCGCGGATTGCGTCAACCCATTCGTCCTCAATCAACACAAGGTCGTTGAACATCTTTGATATTCCGCCAAGCGTTTTTTTCTTGCCCTCGTATGTGTAGTAGGTCTTGCCCATGTACACGCTACTGTTCGGATTGGTCATCAAGGTTGTGCTCTTCATTATTGTCAATAATGTGAAGGATTCGGTTATGGATTCCGGAATTCATAAGCCTGCTATACACCTTTTCTCGTTCAATTTGGTACTGTTCTTGCACATATTCGTCGAAAAACGACATTCCGTAGCGGAGTACCCATTGCATATCTAATTCAGAGTGGTTTTCACTCGCCCCAATCTTCTTTGCAAGAACACCAAGCAAGGCCTTTCTTGACTTAGTCAATTCGATAACACTGTTGAAAGTTGCCCTTATCAGGCGTTCGTCTTTATGCGAAGCGATTTCTGCCAATCTTTGTGTAGTCATTTCAAACAAAATGACCCGTTTCACGTCTTCAGGTAATCCTCTCATAGCATCGAAAAAGATACGCTGTGTGACATCGTTCCACTCTACGAGTTCCCGTTTGACCTTGTCTTTCAATCCGCTGATGATACCACCTCATCGGTTAGTAAATCCACACCCACACTTTCGGCGAAGTCCTTCAAACAAGCCCTAAAGTGCCCTTCGAAAAACTCTTCAAATTGTTTGTCTCCATTGTCCTTTGCATCTAACAACTCTTGTATTCGTATCACCAAGTACGACACGTTTTGCTTGTGGTGTCGTAACCACCAAAGTGGGTCTGCTTTCTCATGTTCCGCCAAAGGCGGTGTCCTCATTCTATACTTCTTCTTCATACACATTTTCCTCCATTGTATCGGTGGGGAAGTATTCCCCGAATTTCCTACCAAGTTCATCTCGCTTTCTACGGATTACAGCCTTGGTTAGAATCTTGTAAACGTGGGTTCGAGTCCACTGCCCGCCCCTTCGTGTAGGTATGCCTTGCTCATTCATGTACTTCGCAGTCCCCGCATAAGACGGTGGGCGCGAGGTAAGGAAGTGACGGAACAGTTTGACAAGCGCGTCAAGTTCGTGGAAGTCATACAATAACTCACCATATTGCTCTTCGTCTTCGTGTTTTGTGATTGCATAGTAGCCGTAAGGAGTCTCTCCCAACCACCTTCCTTCGGACTTTAGGCGAGCCATCCCAGCCTTAGTTTTCCTCTTACCGTCATTTCTGAAATATTCGCCAACCGATGACATTTGGGTCAAGAGCATCTTCCCTTCAGGGGTGTCTATGTTGATGTCCGGTAGGTTGCCAAATAGGAACTCTATTCCTTTTTCTTTACATTCCCTTACCACTCTAAGTGTCAATTCTACGTCACGCGCAAGCCTGTCATTGTGGTACATGACAATTATCGGTATTTCATTCTGCTCAACGTATGTCATCATGCTTTTGAAGCCGGGTCGGTCCAAAGGGTCGAGCCCTCCGGACTGTCCCTCGTCAAACCAACCTCCTTGCATGTGGGAGTATTCGAGGAAAGTGTAGTCTTCCTCAACTGTGACTTCCTCCATTGAGGGAACAGCCAATTCTAACCCTATTCTGCTAATTTGAGTCCGACAGTCGAAGTATTGGGTGTCGAGACCTGTTTCTTGTTTGTCTGTCGAGGTTCGACAGTAAATCACGCATTCCATCCCGGCGAGAGAGGCTCTCTTCATGTCCCCGGGGAGGTTAATTGAGGGCATAAGTGTATGGGGGGCCTCCGTTTAACGGAAAAACGGCCTACATACCCCCTATTGGGGGGTATATGTGTGTAGAAACCCCCTCTGTGAAGCAGGAGAGCGTAGGGTGGGCCGTGAGGATGAAAGAGGAAAATACCATGTTTATTTGTCGGAAAAGTAAGCAAGTTGGTTTGGATGTCTGTGTAGATTTGAGGTAAGCCCTCACGGCCCAATCACTCCCAACAAACAAGTGGTTATGACGTTTGTGGGTGGATGAAACTACACTTGAGGAAGACTACACTTTCCTCGGAGATACCCATCCCACCAATAGGGGGTAAAACGTCGATGTTTTACTCGAATAACCAGCCACCAAGGTGCCAAGCGGGGTGATGTACCCCTCCATCGAAATTTTCCCAAAATTCTTCCCAATTAGGCTCAAGGATTCCTTCATCATATGCGAGGCCGAGAGGTTCAACGCTGAATAACTCGGTATGACCATTGAAATAACCAAAGGGCGAGTCCGTTCTTACCTCCTGTTTGTCGAGCATAGAATTCTCAAACTTCTTCGCTTTCTTCCACGTACGAAATATGTGTGGGTCTCGCTCAAAGTCTACGGTGTAGCCTCTCTTCTGTACATACGAACGCAAATCATACAGACGCTTCGGGATGTTGTCAGTGAGCCCACCTTTGTAAAACTGAATGACGCCTTTCTTGTAGAATCCGAGTGAATAGTAGAATACAAGTTTGATAGGCTTGTAATTCGGTTTGATGGCCATCACCATCTTCCGAATCTCTTGTTTTTTCATGTCACCACTTCCGTGGCGGCCCCGCCGAGAATCGAACTCGGGTCTATGGTTCCGCAAACCATGATGCTATCCACTACACCACGGGGCCAAACGGACGATGCTTCGCATCGGACTTGAATGTGTACTACTCTTGTCATACTATACATGTATGATATGAGAGAAGAGAGGTTTTCAATTCGAGGGTATATGAACCATTGAAGTTTATCGGCCATGGAAATCAGAATAAACCCTCGATAGCCTCAAAACGCATATTTGCCTATGAGGAATGAAATGGCATTTAGGACACCAAGAACGATGAGAACCATCCTTGTTTTCTGCGTTTCAGTCTGAATGGTTTCTCTTGCCGCTGTCAGTTCCTCTTTTGTGTCTTCGGATAGAGTGATTGTGAGGTTGACGTCGTCAAGGCCAAGTTTTTCCGCTACTGAAGTAGTTGGCTTCGGAATCACCGAATGTACTTTCCTGTCCGTCATAGGACCTCACCTAACCGCTTTTCCCAATACTCGATGATGTGATATACCTTATCGTAGTTGAATTCAGGGCCCATTGCCTCGGCAATACCGCCTTTTGATACACCTGCAATGTGCGCCTTCATGATGTGTCGGACATTGTCCATTTCTACTTCATCAATGAACAACTTACCGCTCTCGTTTTTCATGCCGTAGGGGGTGTTACCGATATTCTTGTCAGTCGCCTTTTGACCCGCGCGTACACGAAGCCCTTTGACTTCCTTGTAGTAACGCTTAGATTGTATCAGGACGATTGCTTGTGCAAGCGAACCTTTGTCGTTAATCAGCCCATTATTGATGAAAGTAGCCTGTCCGACAACAACAGAAACACCTTGTTTGAGTAAGATTTTCATTGACTCGGTAAACGCATCGGGGTTGTCATCCCATTTCGATAGATTGGGCATTACTATGTGTTTGATGCCTCGCTTCGGGATGTCCTTGAGCAAGTTTTCCCACCCACCATTAGGTACTTCCATCTCTTCAAAACCATCTGCGTAGATGCTTTGAATCTTCAATGAATGTCGGTGAGCCGCAAGGTCAACAATAGGCTCATACAAGTTTAGTGTGAGTTTTGGTGTCTCACGGTATATGTACATCACAGCAACCATTAGACCCACCCGTTTATTTTACGCCACCAAGCAAAGGCGGCCATACTGAAAATAATCGTTCCACCAAGGAAGATAGTATCGTGCGTTTGAATGTATGAAGCAAGCGTTAAGACGGGGTAAAAGAACCCATATCCTTCAGTGGAAGCAATGAATCCTGAAAACAAGAACGTGAATGAAAGCAGGTATAGAATCATACGAATTCTATCGTAATCCCATCCAAACACAGGGTCCCAAATCACCGTTCCACCACCTCAATCAACACAGTGTTACAACACGAAATGTGAGTAAAGGACAGTTGACCATAGATTTCCTCAAATGCTTCATCAACAATGTGGCACTTGTGGCAGTAGAAGTTGCTTCTCCATCCAACAGCATCAGCCTTGTTTACCATCCCAATTCCTCCATTCGTTTTCTACTACCCTATCCGTAAGTTCGCTCAAATCTTTACCGTCTTCATCCGGTACGACCTGAAGTAAGACGTGAGCAGACATAGTACCAATCCCGTTTAGCATGTCAAATAGTTTGAGTTGGCCCCATACAAGATACAACAGCAGTATAACTGCCATTATCTGCATTGTGAGGCCATAGTCCACTATCATTCACCGCCCTGCGCGCCTGCACGCTCAAAGTTTTTCTTCCAGCACATGTCTTTGAAAGAGCACAATTTAGAACAGAACCTCCCGAATCCCATGACGGGTTCAGGGTAGAACTTGCCATTTTCGTAACCATTGGCTCGGTCTGTGCTCTCTTGGAAGTCGAGAACAAGGCGTTCGAATTTTTCGTAGTCTTCTTTGCCTCGGTATGTGATGATGTGCTTGATTGACGGTTTCTCATGGGAAGCCGTCTTTTCAATGACCACATAGTGGAATGCTACGGGCTTCTTACCCATAATGTAGCCGTACACTGTCGGTTGTAAGTCGATGTCAGCCTTTGCTTGGTTCCAAGCGTTGAATTTCTTAGAACCTGTCTTGAAATCACCAATGTGTATGTAGTCGTCCTTGCAGTCCATCAGTACTTCGCCTGTGTCCATTGCGGTGACCTTGGAAGGGAAGAAATCAATGTAGCCACGCGCAGTGAATACTGTTCCTTCAACGGGTGCAGAAACATCCTGTTCGGGTGGGGTAGCAAACTCGATGAATGGTACCTCTCCTGACTTGACTTTGGCTACGTAACCAGCCAACCATCGTAGTGTGTCCACACGGGCTTCTTCTATTTGGTCAGCATTAAGACGGTTACCTTTGAAGTCGTAGAACTCCTTGCCTTCGACTTCCTTGTCCCAATACGCCTGACACATTTCAACGAGCAGTTCTTCGTCAATATCAGGTGTTTGATGGAAATCGTAAAGCGCGGCGTGAATCGAATTACCCTGTGGGAAGTAAATGCCGTCAGGCTCTTTGTTGCGTAAGACGTACTTCAGTAACATCTTCTCTCTGCACGTCAACCACGTGCTCAACATCGAGTATGAAACGTGCCCAAGGTTCCATGAACTACTCGACATGGTATGTCACCACTGACAAGTTTAGGGCGGGGTTCTGCTTCATTAGTGCCTGCACGAATCCTTTCATCGCAGGCTTGTCGTTCGAAACCCAAAGTACCTCGGGTTTCAGTTCACTTTCTTCTATCGTTATTGCTATGTACAGCGGGGTTTGCATAGGTATATCTCCTTCAGTATAGTCCACTATCCCATAGCCTATAACCATTCCGAGGAAAACTACACCAAATCTTCTCAAAGACCCGCATACGGGTTCTCCAAATTGGGTTTGGGGTCTTCGCAACCGCACTTGAATCGGCAGACGTCTTTACCGTCTCTTGTGTCTCCGGTGTAGAGCAATCTACCCCACAACCCGCACAAGCACCGAACGTCAACCCGTCGCATGTCGGTTACGAGAAGGCTACCCATACTAAATCCTCTCCTTGTATTCACATGCTGAACATTCGAAAAGGGCAGAATTCCTTGCCTTAGAATATGGGGAAGAGGTCTTCCTATACACTGCCATTCTAAACTCACGCTTACCGCAGTTAGGACATGCGAATGCGGTACTCATTGTGAAGCCTCCCTATCTGCTATACGCACTTGATAGCCACAAAAGTGACAGGTCATGTGGTATAGACAGGCTTCTTTCTCACATTTTGGGCACGGAATCGTGCCGTGTGAACTGTGTACATTACTCATACTTTCTCTCTCCTTATCTGACTCCATTCCGATAGCCAATACCAAAATAAACTAAGCACTAAAACGAAACCCACTAACCCTATACAACCGAGAAAGATTGTTTCGAATAGTGTCAAAGAAGTCGAAACAACAACTTCTTCACTCATTCGGTTCTTCCTCCTTTAGACCCACACGGGCCAATTCTTCCCGCACAATCGCGCGTATATCATTGTACACTTGTGTGACCAATAGCACACACAGGAGTTGTAGTTCACCGTCTTTCATAGTCATGCCTCATCAAACGGTATTCCGTTTTCATGTTTTAACGATGTAAATCCCGGTGGTATACCAAGAACGCCACGGATTAGTGAGGCACCGAACCCCTGTGGCATGGATTGTGGGATATGACCGAATCCTTCGTGTGGTAATTGCGGGTTTTGTACCATCATCCGTTGTTGCATCATCTGTTGTTGGTACTGTTGTTGGTACTGTTGTTGGTACTGTTGTTGTTGGTACTGTTGGTACTGTTGGTGTTGTTGTTGTAATTGTTGTTGATATTGTGGGTTTTGTGCCGACGCCATCATCTGTTGTTGTTGCATAAGGAGCATCATTGAAAGCATCGTTTGGTTATCCTGCGCTGGTAGTGGCGGTGTTGTTGGTTGTCCGAATAGTCCCATTACTCTTCCTCCTGTTCAGGCCCGCAGTCTTTTCGGTAACAAAACCGGAATCCACGTCTTACGGGGTGTCTGCACCCGCGCTTTTGACAAGTTCTCCCAAATTCATCCCACATTACTCTTCCTCTCCGAAGGCGTGTTTTTGCCAAGCATCTAAGTCCACTGAAACCTTGTTGTATGATGATTCCGTTTCCCACGGCTCGGGTACAATGGGAATGTGTTTAGAAATCGGTTCGTACGAAACAAACCAATACAACGCCATGAAGAAAATCACTGCGATGATAAGTTCAGCCCACATCATTCCTCACCATCCCCTTGGTCGTAAAAGCCGACAACAACTGCGGCCATCTTCGATACCTCATGTTGAGATTTAGCAAGCACTCTGATTGTTTGCTCGCCCTTTTTGGACAAGTGCCAAACATCGCGGAATGTAGAGCCGCGGTGCTCGCCAATAGGGCACTCCGTATCAAGTGCCTTTGTCTCCAATTTGGATTCCTTGAGTACACTTTCAGGTTCTTTTACAGGGGGCCTGTTTTCCTGTTCTTTTTTCTCATACATGTATGAGGCGTCTTTCGCCACCTGTCCTTGGTCTGTTTCAGTTTTTACCGGGTTAGAATCCCCGGTATCCGGATTTGAATCCGTTTCACTTTCATTCGAATCGACATAGTCGGAACCCCGAATGAACGAAGGTTTGGCCCCGCGGCCGTGAATGTCGATTAAGCCGTACTTCTCAACGAGGTACTGCTCAAACTTTACGAAAAGTTGCTCTGCTAATTTTGAAACATCTGTTAGTCCCATACGTCGAAGGGAGCAACACATCAGTTATAGATAATTCGGTTGTTGTCTATCATCTACCTGTGAAAACATCATACGCAGAGCCTCTCTTACCGCGTGCTGGCGGAGTCCTTCCCCGCCTTCCAGCCAACAGTATTGAAAGACCAATCGCTACTACGCCCCCAAGAAGGAATGGTGGGACGTCGCTTGCGATAGACGCTTGGAATTTGTCAAGAGTATCGGGTAAGTCAATGCCGGCTATGTCTGCCGCATCCCTAATCCCTTCATCCTGTTTGGTGATTTCATCTTCTAATTCGGTCATCAATTCTTCGTTTTCCTCGATAATCTTCTGTTCGTTGTTGATGATTAGTTGTGTAGTGTCATACTTGCGTTTGATTTCAGCGTACGACTCTCCTGTCATGTTTTGAATCACATCTTTGTTGCCAATGTTTGACTGCACATAAGACAAGAATTTACCAAGTTCTCTGTGTGTATTACTGTCTGCCTCGTCTCTTGCTTTACGTGCGCGTATCGCCTTGTGCATTGCATCGTGATACTTTGACATCAATTCCGAGCGTATGTTGATGAGAGTGTTAATGTGTTGAATCGAGTGGGTTTGGTCTTCCTTTAGGTCGGCAATCGTTTTCTCTCTCTGCTGGTAGAACTCACTGTGCTCGTCAGGTGCGCTACCAAACATACCACCCTTCTTCCATTCTCCAATGTCAGGGCCGGTAAGACGGTCCATGAGGCCCGCTGTTGCCTTGACTTGGTTTTGTAGCGGGTCTTGGTCGTACGCGTAGTATGATGAGCCACGTAGGGCGGCAACATGGTTTCTTGCAATGGTCTTGCTTACTCTTGAACGCATGATACGCCCAAGGTCGTGTGAAGCCGGATTACGATTTGCCCACATTACAATCACCTATGCACCACAGATAGGACACCCAATGTTCCAAGGCTTGTCAATAGTAGAGTAGAGGTAGGGTGCTTTAGGCGACCCATTACATGGCGGTCAGGTAACATGTCAGCGAGTACCAAACCTGCGAATGCACCCACTCCCAAGTGTGTGAATGGGTGTTGGAAGAAATTGGACACTTTAGCACCACCAGCGGCACCTAATTGCTTGTATTTCTGAATCTTTGCGGCACCAAGTGGTTTCGGATTGGGTACATGGGGTGAACCACGTGCGCGAGGAATCGGTGAGGAACCGAATTCGCCCGGTAATGCTTCTTGCATTTCTGCCATTACCTCGGCGTCTATTGGGTGGTCAACTGTTTCCCCTTGTCTAATTTCACCCAAACCGGGCGGTAGAGGGGCTTTTCCAAATTGTTGTGGTACTCTATATGCCATTCAATCACTTCCCATTGATGTCGCTACAAGGAAGGTTCCGCCTCCAAGTGCGAGTGCTTGTGCGAACGGCTTTGGCCGTTCAATAACACCTTTGATTTTGTCAACAATGGTGTCGAAGAATGGGAAATCAAGACCTGCAAAGATTAGAGCCGCACCAGCGATGAATGCAAGGTTGTAGCCTCCATTGGAAAGACCGTCTACGTGATATGCACGCAATACGTGTTGAGATGGTCCTGAAAGCGATTCGTATTCCAGCCCTGTGTCTACTACGGGTTCTTTCGTACCGGTTTCAGCAGAAATGCGTGCGTGGTCGCCTGCAACTACCATCCCGAAAGACGGGAACTTGTTTGGGGTGTTTGAAAATGCCTGTCCGAGAGACGGGTGATACGGGGGTTGTGAACCGTTCATTGATGAAGCGAAATTGCGCTTCGTAAGGTTCCGTTGTGTCTGCGAAGCAAGGTCCATTGTGTCACCCGAATACGTTTTATGACTTAGTGCTGTCGTTTCTTGAGGTTATTCCTCCATACCCCGCATACGTGAGTAAACCGGCCACAGCAAGGCCTCCTACTACTAATGGTAAAGATGCGCCTCCAAACGAAGTCTGTGGCATTTCCATCGCAAAATCATTGGTACTAAACTCAAGCATGGCAGTATTTAGCGTGAAACCGCCGAAGGTATACTGCTTACCACTAATCCCGCTTGTTCTTATTGGTATGCGCCTAACGATGTAAGAACCATGCTCACCTTGCGCTACACTTGGAATGTTAACACATGGTGCTACTGAAAGTGAAGTTACGTTAGCGTGGAAAGGTCTTGAAGCAGGAGCCATATCCGATATGTTTTGTGTATCGGGCATAACAAGTTCTGAAACACCCGGGAAAGACTCTTGGAAGTTGGTAACTATCCGTACAACGTCATCCTTGTCATTAACGGCCCCACTATACACTGTTTTCAGACCCGATAGGTCGTAGAGGTTGTAGTCCCTAAGTTTGGCCGTAATTGGCCCCAAAGACACACGAAGCGGTATTCCCATTGCCCCAAACATTTCGTTAGTGTGGTAACCGCCATGCAAAGATGTGCTTGTCCTTAGCCAATTCTTTTCTGCGGCCCAATGGCCTGATGTAAGGGCAACGAAGGCCCCACTTGTAACGTTCCAATTTTTGATGTCTACGTTACCTTTCCCGTCTCCCCTTTCGACTGCTTCTGCACTCTGTTTCATCTCTTGCTCTATCGCCATTATGCCGTCTTCGAAATGAGACGGTACAAGTACGATGTCAAGCGTTGTAATCATACGAGCGTCAGGGTGTTTATTGGGAACTCCCAACACCATTTGTTTCATTGTGTCATTTTTGATGTAATTTGACCATTTCCAAGGACCGTCTACTGAACCAAACCCGGCCGTACTTTTACCCCAACCAAGTAAGAATTGCATGAAGTCAGGTCTCCCTCTCAATTGTGAATCTTTGCGGAAAGCCAATGCGAATTGTGACACGCTTGTTGGTCCACTAATTTTTGCTTTTTCATACAATACACTACCCGGGAATGCGAGAACAGTTCGGGTCACTGCTACATAGCGGTAACCGTCTCTTGAGGATTGAGGTTGCTTCATGAACTCTACTGAAGCGTTTTTGATGTGAGTTGGTGTAGTGGCCGTTGCCACCAAAGCGTCAAGTTGAGGATTGTTACCTGTTTCTACGTCCATTACGTGAGGATAGTATGGTCGGGTGTTTGCTATTGCTTGTCCTCTTGTTGTTCCCGGTGGGTATGTTGCTACAACCATTGATGCACCGGTAGGGGCACCTATTTTCGCCTCTACTAAACACAACTCCACTACTACACCCTTAGCACCGTAATCAGTTGCGTTTAGGCGGTATTTGCTTTGAGTTGACCAATAGTGCAGGGGGTCTGCGTTTCTACTGTACGATTTAGCGGCAAACAGCAACATTTGACCTATGTACACTTTGGAGTTGGGAGAAGGCGATACGTAAAGCCCCAAACTATCGTACTTCAAGCCATATACACGTTCACAGAAAAGAAGGAAAACTGACCTCCAAGATTGGTATGGTCCGATAGGTGCCTGTCCTGCTTTGACCGCGTCTCTGTTTTTGACCCAAGCCGCGTATTCGAGGCTGATGGTTGCTCTCAATTCAGGTTCGTACCACATGGTATAAATCGGCTGGAATGCGGCGTTTGTTGGTTTCCACTGACGTGGGTCGTCGTTAGAAATACCATACTTGTTCCAATCAATCTTCCTATCTACTATTCCTTCTCCACTTTTCCATATTCGAGCGTTCTTTGAAATCGCCCTCAACATTGGGGCCGGAGGTACTTCTCCGTTCATAATTGACTGTGTGGCGTATGACATGGCGTCATCGTTGGCCTTTTCTGCTATGTCCTTATATTCTCTCAAACTGCGGATAAGAATCAGAATCCTTGTAGCAGTCTGCGCGTCGGGTACAGGCATACCAAGATACGTTTTTCTGACTTCTACTTCGTCGTTGTATGTTTTCATTGCGGTGTTGAATGCTTCAACTTCACTATCAAGCGCGTCATCTGATGGTGGGGTGGGTGGCATTATCTCCGGCATACCATTTGGCCCCTGAAGGGTTTTGATTGCAGAGACATAGCGAGAGTCGTTCACCTTAGAAATATCGACATCACCATATTCTTCCATAAGGGTGGAAACGTAATCATTACCGAACTCACGAATTAAGAATGTTTTGAACCTGCTACACGTCGCTTCTAAAGCCATTTGTGTCGATTTCCATGTTCTTCGCGCAGTCAATCCTCGAGTGTGCTCTGCTCTCCACTTCTGTTGAAGTGAGGTTTCGGGGATGTTTGGAGGCTCTTTCGGGTCCTGCTCGGGAAATCTAACCATCTAACCGCCTCACATTTGTGGCGGCATCTGTGGGTAGCCCATCATAGGCTGTTGCTGTGGTTGCGGCAACCCGAGTGTCCCACGGATTAGTGAAGCACCGAAGCCACCGAGTGTACTTCCCATTCCCGGGCGTTGTGGTTGTTGCATCATCATTTGTTGCTGGTGCATCTGTTGTTGATACATTTGTTGTTGTTGGGTCATTCCTTGTTGAACCATGCCCATGTTTGCGCTATTGATTTGGTTCATAGCCTGCATGTCCGCTTGAGATACTTCCATTTGCATCTGTTGGAGTGGTACCGTCTTGGCGATTGCCGCGTCAATGTTCTCCTGTGTGATTGTCGCGTAGCCTAATTCAGTTCCCTTTGCCGCGTCAATCTTGAATTGTGGAATAGCATCAGATGAAAACAGAGAGTATAGTTCCTGTTTAATGATGAGACGAAATACTTCGAAGAAGTTCTTCATGAATTCCGGGTAATGAAGGAAAAACAACGAAACTTCGTTTGGATGAGTCGCCATCAAGTTGTAGAACATCTGAACTTGGTTCTCGTTGCTCATCTTGTTTCCACCGGTCATTTGGTCGAGCATCCCAACACCCATAGCGGCAAGACCTGAATCTTGTGCCGCTTGACCAAAAAGTTGTTTCTGTTCGTTAGACGGACCCCCGCCTAAGCCTCCGGGCATGAGCCCATTTCCGTTGCTATTGTTGTTTCCCCATAGTCCCATGTGTTACACCCCATGTATTGTATGCTTATTGCAGTTCCGTTTCGGATTTCATATCTTCGTACGTCTTACCTGATAGCGTATTCGCCCTTTCAGATTGAATATTTAGTAGTCTGTTGTCGAATACAATCATCGTTAAATCGTTCTCTCCTGTTATTGGATTTCGGTAATGAAGTATCGGTAATCCGTCTTTTTGTGCTTCGATGAATGCTTGTTCCCATTTCATCATTAGAGGGTCAGTCTGTTGCTTCTCTTCGCGGCGGACAGGAATGAATGACACGCCTTTCTTTTTCATACGCTTGAAGAAGCCTTTGTCATTCTCTGCGGCCTCTTGGTCAATCCACTGCATCAGTAAATGGTAGAGTTGCATGTGTTGAGGGCAGTATGTACCGGACAATTGTGTACCCTTCCCGGGTAGAACGCCGGTCCACGGTCGGAAAGGTCTGACTACCTTGGTATTTGGGTCACGGAAATAAACGTCCCATAGTTCACCGTAATCAAGAGTAGAGCAGTCAACGCCGTCAATGACACAGCGGTTGCCGTCTGAATACTTCCATTGAGCCCTTCCAATGAACGGTAAAAAGCCGAAACCGGGCACAGCAAACCATCGCTTGACAGGTTTGAGTGCTTTTATTGCATTTTTGATGTTTCTTCTCCTGTCTTTTATGGGGTCACCTGTCTGTGAAAACTCCCATTCTACTATTGGAACAACCGCATTGTAACCGCTTTCATTGTTCTGCGGAAGTTGCTCCATCATCTTGAGCATTCTTTCGTCATGGAACGACATTGTGTATTCGCCTCTACCCTTCCCAACATGTAACCAGCCATCAATGAATCGGTCTCACAAATCTGCTAAACCTCTGAAAATTGCTTCATCTACATTCCACCCAACTGCGGCAGAACAAGCGTCTGCGCGTAGCGGTATCTTCATTTCCTGTATCTCGTACAAGGTTTGTCTAAACGCGTCAAAAATTGGGTGGCGTAGTATGAATCCCTGCTCCCATTGTGAATACGTTTCTTGATTCATCCATTCGTCGGCTTTGTTCATCAGCAATATGATACGCTGTGGCATGTACCTACGTTGGAATATGCGCCTCAAACCAAGTCCTTTGGGTCTTGTTTGGTTTTGAAGTGAAGTTACAAGGTACGAAAGCGCGACTTGGTTATCTGTATTGGCTGGGTCTTCCATGTGTCTATGGTCCATTACCACAACAATGGTTTTGACTTTGCGCAACCAAAGGTCACGCAACCACGTACTATGGTACTCTACGTGTCCCCCTATGTCTCTTGATACAATCGTTCTTTTCATTCCCCTACTACGAATCCGTTTGTGTGTTGCTTCGGGAAGCATGTACTTACCCCTGCGAAACGTGTGGTGGGTTCTGTCATCTTCACCATATGGCCTGATTTCCCCTTGGGTAGTCAACTGCCTATCGAGGGTCGTTTTTCCTGTTTGAGAAGCCCCATAAACGCCAACTGAATGAGGCACGTAACCACGGGATTGTCTCATAACCTCCCACATTCCGTGGGCAACGAGGATTTCACCGGATGCCATTCGGCATCACCCCAAGACAGAAGAAATGAACCAACCAAGCAACCCTTTGTGGTCGGTAAATATGTAGAGAGAGTAGTCAACAAGAGCAGTAGTGCACACCGCGCCCACTGTCCAAAGTGTAGTGTACGTCATGTATCTCAATTTTAACATTCGAATGTGCCAAGTTATGCCTTCATTGGCATACGTGCTCTGTGAAACCATTGCTTCTCTTTGGTCGTCATCTTTGTTACGAAAGATGTTGTAGCCAAGTGGCACGTTAATCTCCCCCCATGTATTCGACGAAATCTATGAAGTACATCTCTTCTCCGGTTTCCTCAACCTTGGTGTACTTCAAATTGGAAAGAACACACAATAACTTAGTAACTTCGTCTATATGGTGTGTGCCATTTTCTTCGTGGTATTCCAATAGCAACTGTGAAGTGCGTCTAAGGGTCTTTGCAAAGTGTTTGGGTGACACGGGTTTCCATCTATTCATGTAAGTAGCACCTCCCACCTTTGGTAATTCTGCGACACGGCGTGCCGGCTTTGGTAAGCCCTCCGCACATCACAGGCTTTCGTTTATTGCCTCCAACGATTCTGCTTTCTTGATTTCCTGTTCTTCTTGGGTTCCTGCCGGTTGTAAGTTCAATTTCGAGGGTTGATTCGGGGGACCGCCTTGGAATGATACTTGACCACCTTGTAGTCCGCCATCGGGTAGTGACGAAATCGACAATTTCGGGCCGATAGGCAACCCCATGATGTCCATGCGTCCGAGGCCCACGTCCGCTGGGGTCAATTGTGGAGATTGAGAACGGGGGACTTGGGATTGAGATTGAGACCCCTGTAACTGTTGTACTGTTGCTAACAGTTGGTTCATTTGGTTTCCCAGCATCGCGTTCTCCTGTTGGTCGATATGTCCATCAGACATTGCGTTTGCATAGGACTGTTCAAACATCTGAACTTGTTGTGCAAGTACAGTCTCTAATTGTCTCTTTTCCTGTTGGTACTTAATCATTGCAAGACGGCGTTTGTTAGACGTACGCATCTTACGTAGTCCTTTCCTGTGGCTGTTAGAATCTTCAAACCCTGCGCGGTAAATAAAATAAAACCCCGCTTGGAGCGCAAACGACGCTGTAAACCAAAATATCATGGCTTCGTAAAGGCTGTTGAATTGAGACCATTCCCAACGTTCATAGAGTAAGATACACAGTGACAAAAAGAATGCTTGGAACAACATTGTTCCAAGTAAGCGAAGTTCGTGGTCTCTTTGCTCTTCACGCACTTGCATCATTTCTTCGCTCAACAGTGGGTCTGCTGATGGGTCTAATGCCATACCAACGAGAGGATTGGCCATCATCCCTAACGGGTGGTCATTTTTTTGTCTCATCTCTCACAGCCTCCAATAGTCCGACTATTTCATGTCGGGGCATACCTGTGGTGTGATTCAACATCAATTCCCCTGTGGAGGGAATATATACGATGTTAACACACTTGGCTTCCAATGCGTTCAAATGCCCCAAAACGGTAAGGACTTTGTCCTTGACTGTGGGCTCTTGTTTCTCTTCCTCTTGTTTCTCTGTCATTTATTTCACATCCCAAATTCGTCGGGTTCTTTCGCTGTGACAATGTTGTCAATACGTAGTATCATACATGCTGTGTCTGTGGCTGATTGTACTGCCGTCTTAACCACCCGCTTGGGTTCGACGACAGCATTCGACGTTTCAATCTCTCCGGTGTAGACATCAACGTATGCGTTGTGTGCGCCTTCACTGTGGGCTACACGCAATTTGAGAAGGGTGTCGATGGGGGACAAACCACAGTTTTCGGCAAGCGTAGAGGGTATTACCTCTAACGCGGTGGCGAATGCCTCAACCGCTAATTGCGCCCTTCCACCGACGGAAGATGCAAATTCTTTGACGGCAAGTGACATCGACATGTATGCACTACCACCTCCTGCTATGATGTCGTTGTCAGTGTGTGCTACGTAAACAACACCAACCGCGTCGTCAAGTGCCCTACCTATTTCGTAAGCAAGGTGTTCTGTTGGAGCAAACACCATGATACTTGAAACTGTATCATTGGGGACATCATCAAAGAACAGTAGTGGACGCGGAGATAGTTCGTACTTCTTTTCACGAACGGTACCACAAGAACCAAGGTCGGTTGGTTCAAGTTCCTCCACGTTGCTAACTATTGTACCTCCTGTGGCAATTGCTACTGCCTCTAAATCAGAAGCGGCTACTCTGCGTGCGGCGTATACCCCCATGCGGGACAGTTGTTCGGCTACGACAGGGTCTATGTCCTTCATGCACAAAACAACGGTAGCACCAACTGAAACAATGGACTCGGCGAGTGTAACAAGTTCACTCTTACGGTCTGCCATGAACTTATTCGCTGACTCGGAGTCGCTAAATTGCATGTTGACTCCGTTGCCCATCTGCTGATTACCCAATTCACAATCGAATAGAGCAACACGCGCATCTTCTATCAAATCAGGCATGTTGTGTGTCATTTTTGACTTATCCACGATACAGCCATTGGTGAAGAATGAATCTGCAACGGGGGCACCCGGTCTGACGGTGATATTGACGTCTACCGGCTTAGAGCGAGTTGCGGCTTGTACGCATAGTTCTGCAAGGTGTTCTCCGTCGTCTTCTGCTGATTTACCTGTCATGGCTGTGATTGCCACGTTGTGCATGTTGTCTTCCGTTTTGAAACCAAGAGAAGATAGGTGTGCGATGGCCTTCTTTGCGGCCTGCTTGAAACCACGTACAATCATTGTTGGGTGGATTCCTTTAGCAAGCAACTGTTCTGTCTGCTTCATCAGTTCCCCCGCAAGAATGACGGCTGACGTGGTTCCGTCGTAGCACTCTGCTTCCTGTGTTTTGGCGACTTGAATAATCATGCGCGCCGTTGGGTGAGTGATGTTTACTTCACGAAGAATGGTTGCACCATCATTTGTGACGGTAACACCACCATCGTTCTTGACCAACATCTTGTCCATTCCCATTGGTCCAAGCGTCGATTTTACCAACGCGGCTATTTCCTTTGCCGCTATGATGTTTACTTCTTGCGCTGTGACCTTTCGGCCTTCCTGTGTTGCATCGGTTACCTCTGCCATGGTACCCGTACGTTTCGGATTGGTCATAAATGAGATGCAGAATACACATCAAATATCTTTAGCGTCTTCAAACCCTTCTGTCGTCTTCAAATGTGTATATGCTTGCGTGATTGGATTGGGTGCCTCGTCGGTCAAATTTACCTTCATGTTGTAGTTGGAATAGAATACAGGTTCTTTACCTGACTTACGAGCCGCTCGGTCAAAGTAATGTGATACTGTGTACCGAATGTACCAACGTCGCTTCTTCTCTATCCATCTCAAAGTTCCCTCTGTAACTTTGTGATAACCGTTCTCAAGCATAACTCCCGAAGGAGATTCCATCTTCTGTATTATTGCCATTCTTAATCACCATAATAGGACCCTGACAAGTCCTTCTTTTTCACAAACGTTCTTCTTGTACATGTATGAGGTGTATTTTGGGGCCTTTATGACTTTCATCACGATTCCTATCCTGCGGCCACTGCGATGTTTAGTTTTCTTGGTGGAGTACAATCTGCCTGATTTGTCAACATAGCCGGCGTTACCGTCAGCCCGTGTAGCACGCATGTTCGTAAATCCATTTGTGGCAACCCACTGAATGGATGGGTCATAGTCATCTACACGTGTAGTTACGCCCACTATTGGGTTTTCACCTATCACAAGTTTACCATCCCGTAGTGAGACACCGTACCCGTTTCGGTCTTCATCGTCAGGGTTGCCATCTGCCCACTCAAAGGGCCGTTCAGTACACACTTCCTCACCAACTACTTTTGGTGGGGTGTGGTCGATTAGACCCGTTCTGTACGGGGAATCTACCTCTGCCATGATAACCCCATGCTTCGCATTACACATGAATGAATCGCATTAAGCAAAGTTTACCTTCATACGAAATTTATCACTATATCATGGGCTCTTGACATATCAACAGGACCGGGGTTATACGCATTATTGACTACAACTCTCACCGTGACCGTGTCACCTGCGAGGGGACACGAAGTAGCGGCGACCCCCGTTTTACCGTTTCTAAACGAAATCATAGCGACACCAGAGTTCCCCGTTGTCAAATTGTAAATACCGTAAGGAGGATTGGTATTTCCTGTGTTCATAGTTGTTCTATCCTGCGCGGGATAAACAAGTGTATCATCAACTTGTGATGAGCGTGCTTGGAGGCCATTTGACAAAGATTGTGAAATAATCGAAATCTGTCCCCATTGCTCCTTGTTGGTATTGCTGTTGCTACCGGTTAAAGTGGTTCTTATTGCTCCACCGATTATGATTGGGACCTCTGCGGAAACTGAATTGAATGCCGCGTGATAATCACTAACAGCGAAGTTTTGTGTTTGTATTGTTCGTGGTGTGGCAGAGGGAAACCCTGCATTGACGTCACTTCCTGTTGATAATACAGAAGTTGAGCCGTCTTTTATGCCGCCGGAATATGCGTATGAAAATGTTCCGAAATCCCAAAATCCGATTTTAACTGCGTCGACGAAATTACCTGTGCCTGTGGTTGTTGCTACTCTGACCTCGTCTGATGCCGGAGAACCACCCCCGGCACGCTTCTTCTTATCCTTCATGGAGGTGCCTTTCTTTACTGCCAACATTCCCCACATGGTATCACAGTCCTATTCCCCACCAAGCATTTGTGTCTATGTAAACTAAAGTGACTGCTTCATTCGCCGGCAATGAGCCATTTGAAGCCGCACCGTTCAAGTTTTGAGCGGTTCCGTGTGCTCCTCCGGCTCTATCAATTGTGAAGGCACCGCTATGCGTGTTAAGGACTACATAGGTGTCCCCTATTTGAGATGCGGCGGGGTTGGGTAAACCAATAGTATTGACACCTGCGGCACCTGCGACAGTAGTGGTCAACACCTTTCCTCTTTGGTCTTCCATTAAATCTAACGCAGTACCGGAAACAGCGATGCCATTAGCGGTAATCGCTTCAACTACGCTTCTTTTTGCTGTGAATGTTGCATTTGCGGCTAATTCGAGTGTCGCCGCCGTTTGAATGGCACTGATGGCGTTGGCGTCGGCGTACGCTGTTGCGCCATCTGCAACATTGAGGAGGGTTCTTACGCTTGCCGCTGTTAATTCTTCTGAATCACCGCTACCTGCGGTTGTCCTTCCAAGGATTCTGCTTGTAGCCACATTGGAGACTACATCTACTGTTCCACCGCCTCCCCCGGCAATTGATGTTCCACTTGTTAGTTGAATATCATTACCTGCGTCAGTTGTGAAGTAAAGTTCGTTTGGTGTCGCCGTCTTGACCCATAACTGACCGTATGCCGCAGTAT
>CETW01046948.1_pt1 | contig 31337 bp, 38 predicted proteins | sample 361381 | NCBI WGS metagenome assembly CETW01 (sample SAMEA2620570, study PRJEB7988) | marine metagenome | isolation source: saline water (ENVO:00002010), including
AAAATGGTAAATTTAGGGGGGATTTATTCCCCCCTTTTTTATCAAAATAAACCTTGACTTATGTTAGGTTTTAGTTGTATATTAAGGTATCGAAAATGGGGATTTTACAACCTATAATAATTGGAGTTAGTTATATATCAGAATATATATTACGATAGACGTTTAAACAAAATGCATGTTTGGGATGACAAGTTTGGTCACCAAACATTTCGCTATAAAAAATATGCTTACACTAAGAGTAAAGCTGGAACCTATGTTTCGTTGTATGGGGATAGATTAAAAAGAATTACTAAATGGGATAAAGACCAATCTAATTTATTTGAATCCGATGTTAATCCTGAAATCAGAGTTTTGGTAGATAACTACACAGATTCAGATGATGTTTCTACTGGACATCGCACAATGATATTTGATATTGAAGTGGAAGTTACTGAGGGTTTTCCAGACGTAAATAAAGCAGAAAACAGAGTAACTGCCATAGGGTTTAACGATTCAAGAACTGATGAATACTTTTGTTATGTATTAGACACTGCGAATAAATTAAAATTAGATGATACTAAAACATCAACTAATGGTAATGAAATAATAAAGTCATTTACCGATGAATATGACTTACTAAATGCATTCTTTATGAAGTATATAAGAATCAAACCAACCATATTAACAGGTTGGAATGTAGAGTTCTTTGATGTTCCATATCTTTACAACAGAGCTTGTAAGATAGTTGGTCAGAATGTAGCTAATGTATTATCACCGATTATGAATGTACAGTGGAGTGACTTCAGTAAGAGATATAAAATTGCTGGTGTTAGTATATTAGACTATTTACAATTATATAAAAGATTTACATTTAGTGAAAAGTCATCGTATAGATTAGATGCCATTGGTGAATATGAAGTTGGTGAGAAGAAAGTCGCTTATGAGGGAACACTCAACGATTTATATGAAAATGATTTAGATAAATTTATAGACTATAACTTGCAAGATGTTAAACTAGTTAAGAAGTTAGATGATAAATTAGATTTTATTGAAATAGCTAGAGGTTTGGCTCATTTAGGACACGTTCCATATGAGGATGTGTTTATGAGTTCTCGTTATTTAGAGGGTGCTATATTAGTTTATTTAAGAAAGAAAAATATTGTAGCTCCCAATAAACCCAAAAAACCAAAAAAGTTTTCTAATGATAAATTTGTTGGTGCTTATGTTCAAGATCCAATTAAGGGTAAACATAATTGGGTATATGATTTAGATATTACCTCTATGTATCCGTCTTGTATTATGTCATTGAATATATCACCTGAAACAAAAATTGGTAAATTAGAAGGATGGAATCCTGAGGAATTTATTAGAGGCACGGATAAAACATATTCTATAACAAATGATGAAAAGGTATTAGGTAGATTTACAGATAAAGAACTAAAGGACTATTTAGAAGATAGGTCTATTGGAATCGCAACTAATGGTGTAATGTATCGCACAGATAAAGATGGTTTACTACCAGCACTACTAAGAAAGTGGTTCGATGAAAGAGTTGAATATAGAAAGTTATCAAAGAAGTTTCATGAAGAAGGAAACAAAGATAAATCGGATTATTTTGATAGACGACAATATCTTCAGAAAGTTCTGTTAAATAGTTTGTATGGTGTATTGGGATTACCTGTATTCAGATTTTACGATTTGGATAATGCAGAAGCTGTTACTTATACTGGCCAATCATTGATTAAGTTTACAAAAAAGATTGCTAACTTTTACTACAATGCAGAACTTAATGATGGAGAAAATTATTGTATTTACATTGATACGGATTCTGTCTTTTATTCAGCTCTACCATTGATTAAAAAAAGGTTTCCAAATAAGGTATTTACTGAAGTGGAGATGACTAAACGAATTATGGAAATTTGTGGTGAAGTTCAAGAATATCTTAATAAGAGTTACAACTATTTTGCTAAGAAATTTTGTAATTTACAAAAACACAGATTTGACATCAAACAGGAAGTTATCGCTAAAAGTGGTTTGTTTGTCACTAAAAAAAGATATGGTTTAAAAATTATTAATGATAATGGAAAGAAAGTAAATAAACTGATGGTAAAAGGATTAGACACAGTTAGGTCTAGTTTTCCAGTTGCGATGAGAGAGATGTTGAGTAAGTTATTAGAAGATATTCTGATGGATGTACCTAAAGAACAATTAGATAAGTTTATTTTAAATTTCAAAAACAGTATGAAGTTGATGGATTTTGATAAGATAGCAATACCAACAAGTGTAAAGGGTATTACAAAGTATAGAATTAAAGATAGTGATATGTTTCGTGGTTACAAATTAGGAACACCAGTTCATGTAAAAAGTGCTTTATTTTATAATGATTTATTGAAACACTTTAATGTTCAGAGAAGATACTCACAGATACATAATGGGGAAAAAATTAAGTGGATATATTTAAAAAATAATCCGATTGGATTAGAAACTGTGGCTTATAAAGGATACGAAGACCCACCTGAAATTTTATCATTTATTAGACAGTTTATAAATCCAGATAAACTTTACAAACAAGCTTTACACAAAAAAATTATGATGTTGTATGAATCATTAGGTTGGAGTGAACCAACTGATTCTTCTAAAACAATGGAAAGATTTTTTTGATTTTGAGAAAAAAACATACTATATATATGTATATATGGTTATAATTAATAGGAGAAGTTATGCATAAACAAAAACTAGTTCGTTTCATTAATAAATATTACTTGAATGGAACAGTTAATTCAGTAGTATTAAACAGTAAATCGAATAAGTTGTTAGCCAGATTTATATCAGGTGATAAAACTTTATTAGGTGAACTGGAAATGGATAAATGGCAGTTTGAAGATTCTGAAGTTGGTATATACAGTACAGAACAATTATTGAAATTACTTTCTGTATTAGATGAAGATATCAATGTAACTATAAATAAAGCAGGTGATAAATCAATTGCACTAAAAGTAAGTGATTCATCATCTTCGGTAAATTATATGTTAAGTGATACATCTATCATTAGTAAACCACCACAATTAAAAACTGTACCAAATTTTGAACTAAAAATTGATGTTACACCAAATTTAATGAGTAAGTTTATTTCAGGTAAAGGTGCTTTGGCCGAAACTGATGACTTTACAGTTATTACAGATGGTAGTGAAACTAAAATTGTGATAGGATATGCTTCAATAAATACTAATAGAGTTACTATTCCAGTTACTACACAAGAATCAAGTAATATTGATAATGTGTCTTTTAATGCTAACATTTTTAAAGAAGTGCTTACTGCTAATAAAGAATGTGAAAGTGCTACATTGGAAGTTAGTAGTGAGGGGTTATCCAAAATTACTTTTAGAGTAGATGATTTTAGTGTAACTTATTGGTTAGTAGCATCAACTAATGACGACTAATCTTTGTGACACTTCAAAAATTCTTTTAAGGCCAATACAGAAACCAATAGCAAAAAGCATAATAGAAAAAAATCATTACAGCGGTAGGTTATCTTCTTGTAGGTATGCATTGGGAGTTTTCTACCAGCCTGGTAATCAACATAAGTTTTTTGATGAGCTTGAAGAAAAGTTAATTGGTTGTATAGCTTATGGATTTCCAATTGGTAGAAGAGTGTTAGGTTCTATATTCAAAGATGATTTAGAGTTAACTACTAAAAATATTTTAGAATTAACAAGACTCTTTATTCACGATGGATATGGAAAGAATGTTGAATCTTATGTTATATCTCAATCATTTAAATGGATGAAGAATAATGCACCTGATATAAAAGTTCTGATATCATACGCTGATCCAGAGCAAAATCATGCTGGTGGAATATATCAAGCGACAAATTGGTTATATCAAGGATGTGGTGATATTCAGATGGCACCAACTTTTAGTTTGAGAATAGAAGAGGATGGTGATTGGATTCATAGTAGAACTGTTTACTCGTTATATGGTAGTAGTAATGTTGAACACTTAAAGAAACAAATAGGACACACATTTTGGCTAAAGAAAGAAGCAGAAAAACACAGATATTTATATTTTCTTGGTAATAAAAAAGAGAACAAATTATTTATGAATACAATAAAACACCCACTATTGCCTTATCCAAAAGAGGCTTTAAACAAAGCAGAAGTTATAAAATATGAAGTAGATAACAAAGGTATTTACAATGAGTCATAGTTTATGGGTAGAAAAATATCGGCCGACAACAATAGACACTTACATTGGGAACGAACATCTCAAAAGTAAAGTATCTGTATATCTTGAGAGTGGAGATTTACCACACCTTTTACTGTTCGGCAAGGCTGGTACAGGTAAAACCACTCTCGCCAAATTACTTGTTAAGAATATAGAATGTGATTACTTATATATTAATGCATCCGATGAGAACAATGTTGATACGGTTAGGACTAAAGTTAAAAACTTTGCTTCTACTATCGGATTCAAAGATATGAAGATTATCATCTTAGATGAGTGTGATTACATAACACCAAATGCTCAGGCGGCTCTAAGAAATCTAATGGAAACATTTAGTAAACATTGTAGATTTATATTGACTTGTAATTATGTGGAACGGATTATTGACCCAATACAAAGTAGGTGTCAATCGTTTCAGATTATACCACCATCAAAGGGTGAGGTTGCAAAACATATTCACGATATACTTTTGAGTGAAAATGTGACTCATGAAATGGATGACTTAAAAGTATTGATAGATAGTGGTTATCCAGACATTCGTAGAATTATCAATTCTTCACAGAGAAATGTTGTCAATAATAAACTTAAATTGGATACGACAAGTATAATACAGAATGATTACAAATTAAAATTGTTAAAGATTTTGAAAACACAAAATAAGAAAACAGCTTTCAAAGATATTAGACAATTATTAGCAGACAATAAGATTACAGACTTTGCTGATTTATTTCGCTTGTTATATGATGAGGTTGATGATTGGGGTAAAGGTCATGTAGCGGAATGTATTTTAATTTTGGCTAGATATGAATTGTCAGATAGTCAAGTAGTTGATAAAGAAATAAATGCTATGGCTATGTTAATAGAACTATTAGGAGTGATAAAGTAATGATGAATAGACATTGGGGTGATAAAAAATTAAAATCAAAGAAGAGTGCACAAAATGTGTCACCTGAAAAACATATATCAGTACAAGATAACAAAATTTACTATTATGCTGGTGTAAATAGAAATAGTGTGTCAGAGTTAAATAAAAAGATAGGTGAGATAGAATCAAAAAGTTTGACACTAAAAAATACTTTGGATTTAGATGAATCACCACCAATTAAAGTATTTATAAATTCAGGTGGTGGTTCTATAACAGCTGGTATTTCATCTATGGATACAATACTGAGATGTAAAGTTCCAATTCATACCTATGTGGATGGATTTGCAGCTAGTGCAGCTACATTTCTCTCAGTTGTTGGTTCTTATAGAGCTATGAGTAGGCATTCATATATGTTGATACATCAACTATCAAGTAGTTTTTGGGGAACTTATGCCAACTTTGAAGATGAAAAACAGAATTTAGATTTGATGATGAATACAATCAGAGATGTCTACAAAAAATATACCAAAGTTCCTATGAAAGAACTTAGTGAAATACTTAAACATGATTTGCTATGGGATGCTAGGACTTGTAAAGAGTATGGATTAATAGACGAAGTTATTTAAGGAGAAATAATATGAATATGAAGGCAAAAAAACCACTACCACAACCAAATGTACAAGTGGATTTATCACAAGCTGAAACTATAAAATGCGAGAAGTGTGGAAACTATTCTTTCATTCAATCTTTCTTTCTGAAAAGATTATCACCAGTTATGTCACCAACTGGTCAAGAAGCTTTGATACCAGTCCAAGTTTATAGTTGTGGTAACTGTGGTACTGTACCAAAATCTATGATGAGTCACATTCGTATGGGTGAAGAACCAGAAGAAGAATCGTTGTCACGCTTAGATTTATGATAAAAAAGAAAAGTTTATTCGACCACATAAATCAAATAACATCTGTACAGAATCCCAATTATTGGGATGAAATATCAGAGGAAGATAAAAAGTCTTGGTCTAATTATATGACGCATAGATTTTTGTCTATGAAAATGGAATGGGTAGAATTAGTAAATGAATTACAAAAATATAATTTACAGCCAAAAGAATTGTATAAACTATATACAAACATTTTACCAAAGGGTAAACAGTGGTTAAAATATACAAAGGGGAGAACTGAAATGAGTCAACCAAATTGGCTAATCAACGTTGTAGTTAACGAAGAAAAGATTAGTAAAAAAGAAGCAGTAGAGTACATAGAGATGTTAATGCTCACAGAGGGTGGTATGTTAGAGTTAGGACAACTAGCACAAAAGTGGGGAGTTGAACCTAAGAAAATACAGGATGCAGGACTGAATGTTCTTGGCACTGTTGGTGGGTACACAGCTGGAGATTAAGAAAATAATTTTTGTAAAAAGACTTGACTAATATACTAAAAAATGTGTATATTTAGTTGTTAAAATGGAGAGTTGTATGACAACAGTTATAAAAGAATCTAAAACAAAACAAAAGTATACAAATCATTACGCTAATAAAACCAAAGTAGAAAGTGATAACCATCCTGTGGTAGAACAAATGGAAAAAGAATGGCCTGAAATGACTACGGAGTTTAAAAGATTACAAAGAGAACAATATGAATTGTTTTGTAGAAAACAACATGATTATGGTCCAGGTAATATATCTGTCGGTACTAACTTACAAACTAAAGATGAAATACATTTGTCACTTACAGGTTTGTGGTTTAGGATGAATGATAAAATACAAAGATTAAAAACTTTGTTATTATCTGGTAGAGAAACTGCTGTGGGTGAACCATTAGAAGATGCTTACCTTGATGTATCTAATTATGGTATTATGGCTACTATCGTAAAGAATGGTAAGTGGGGAAAATGAAAAGAATAAGTTATAGTCAATATAACCAATGGATTACTTGTCCACATAAGTGGAAATTAAATTACATAGATGATTTAGGTGAGTACACTGATAGTATACATACTCTGTTTGGTACATCAATGCATGAGGTGTTACAAACATATCTTACTGTAATGTATAATGATACTATAAAAATGGCCGATGTATTACCATTAGAAAAGATGTTATTACATAGAATGAAATATAATTACACTAACATTATGGAAAACAATGGTGGTGTTGAATTTTGTACACAAGCTGATATGGAAGAATTTTATCAACATGGTTTACTAATATTAGAATGGTTTAAGAAGAAAAGAGCTAATTATTTTAGTAAAAAAGGTTATGAGTTAGTTGGTATAGAAGTTCCAATTAATTACGATTTATCAAGTGATATCAAGTTCATCGGTTATATGGATGTGGTTATATATGATAGCGTTAGAGATAGATATAAGATTATAGATATAAAGACATCAACTATGGGTTGGAACAAATATATGAAGGCTGATAAAAATAAAACCGACCAATTATTGTTATACAAACATTTTTATGGAGCTCAAAATGATATTTCACTTGATAAAATAGATGTGGAATACTTTATTGTTAAAAGAAAGTTATACACTAAAGTAGATTTTCCACAAAGAAGAGTACAAACATTCACACCAGCAAATGGTAAACCATCTGTAAATAAAGTTATTAACAATTTGAATCAGTTTGTAAATGAATCTTTTATTGATGGAGAATACAATACAGAACATACTTATATGAAACAACCCTCTAAGAAAAATTGTAAGTTTTGTGAATTTAATCAAACTAAATATTGTGATGTAGGAGTAGTGTAATGGCAAGTAATATAAGATTAAGAATGAAGTTATCAGATTTTATAAATACTGATAATGAAAAAAAAATAATGGAGATGATAGATAAAACTCATACTGATTTGAGAACTACTATTTTGTTACACTTGTGGTACGAAAATGATGAAATAACTTCTACTGATTTGAAAAATTTTCTAATTAGGTGGGAAGATGAATTACATTTTAGGACCATTGTAAAACAAACTTCAAATACAGAACCATATGAATTTGTATTTTTTGACATAATTCCAATTGATGCCCCTCTAAATAGTAGATACAGATTTGCATATACTTACACAAGTAATGATAAAATTAAGGATGGATTAACTGAACTATACAATTGTTTAAAGTTTATTAAATTAGACAGACCACCAAAAAGACAAAAGAGGAATGACTACGAAGATTAAAATTGGAATTGTAGGTAGTAGAGCTTACACAGATAGAAATAAAGTAAAAGAATTGATATTTGAAATAAAAACAAAATATGGTAATGAAGTAGAAATAGTTAGTGGTGGTCAAAAAGATGGTGCAGATGGATATGCTAAAAAATATGCTCTTGAATTTGACATGAATTATGTTGAATTCCCACCAGCTCATTATAGTCACAATATACATTGTAAGTTATCAGCTAAACATTACAATAAACCATATTATGTAAGTAATTTTTTCAAACGAAACAAACAAATTGCAGAGTACTCTAACATAATAGTCGCCTTTATTCAAAAGGGAGTCGAATCAAGAGGTACAATGGATACAGTTGGTCACGCTAAAAAACTAAAAAAAATGATTAAAATAATTAATTAGTATATATTTATATATGTATATATTAAAGGGTTTTTATGGATTATAAATTAACATCGGTAAAAATATTACAAGACTTATATAAAAAGTTTAAATTAAATGCTTTATCTGATGAATTCACATTACAAAAATTAGTAAATCGTTCAATGGATTTATATCTATTAGACGGTGATTTCAAATCAAAAATTCACGAATACAAAAATTTGAAGGTAAGTGGGAGTAGGTTATGAGAAAAATGTTATTCAAAGCTTTAAGCAGTTATTTCAAAGGACACATTGAAAAACATATAACAAATATAAAAATACACACAGATAGTTCTGTTGGTGTGGCTGAACATCCAGACCACATACAGACTATAGAAAAAGAATTAGAAATTATAGCTGAATATGAAGATAAACTGAATGTATTAGAAAAGTATTTTGGTGAAAACGAAAAAGAGGTTTTAAATGGCTAAGAAAAAAATATTGTTATTATCAGATGATTTAAGAATGACATCTGGAGTTGGTACAATGTCAAAAGAATTTGTACTTGGAACATTACACAAATATGATTGGGTACAGGCAGGTGGAGCTATTAAACATCCCGAAGAGGGTAAGATAGTAGATATGAATGAAACAGTTCGTAAAGAAACTGGTATTGAGGATGCATTTCTTAAAATTTATCCTATAAGTGGATATGGTAATCAAGAGTTACTCAGAAATTTAATAAATATCGAAAACCCAGACGCCATATTACATTATACAGACCCAAGGTTTTGGGGTTGGTTATATGATATGGAACATGAAATTAGACAAGAAATGCCTATCTTTTACTACAACATATGGGATGATTGGCCAGCTCCATACTACAATGAATTTTTTTACGAGTCTTGTGATTTGATTATGAATATATCTAAACAGACAGTAGCTATAGTTAATGAAGTTGCAAAAAAGAAACCTCGTACAGATTGGGATTGTACCTACATACCACATGGAATAAATGAAAAAAACTTTTATCCTATTAGTATTTACGATGATGAATATAAAAAAGTACAAGAAATGAGAAGTCAACTTACTGATGATAAAATTGAATTTATTATTTTTTACAATAATAGAAATATACGCCGTAAATCTCCTGGTGATTTGGTATTAGCTTTTAAAACATTTTGTGATATGTTACCTAAAGAAGAAGCTGATAAATGTTGTTTGTTAATGCATACTCAACCACGAGACGAAAATGGTACGGACTTACCAGTTGTTGCTAATACGATAGCACCAGATTGTAAAGTTTACTTTAGTGATAGAAAATTAGAACCTAATCAGTTAAATTGGTTGTACAATATGGCTGATATAACTATTAACATAGCTTCTAATGAGGGATTTGGATTAGGAACTTGTGAATCATTAATGGCTGGAACACCAATTACAGTAAATGTTACTGGTGGATTACAAGACCAATGTGGATTTAGATTAAATAATAAATTACTAACTCACAAAGATTATGACGAGATTCAATCACTACATGATGATAGAAAATGGGCTAGTAATCCTGATTTAACTTGGGGTGATTGGGTGAAACCAGTGTGGCCTTCAAACAGGTCTATGGTTGGTTCAATACCAACACCATATATCTTTGATGATAGATGTAGATTTGATGATGTTGCACAAGCTATGAAAGACTGGTTTGATGAGGGCTCGGATAAGAGAATGGAGTATGGTATGAAAGGACATGAATTTGTTATGAGTGATGATGCTATGATGTCTGCTAAAGCTATGAGTGACAATTTTATTAATCATATGGAAACTGCGTTTGATAAATGGACACCTAGAAAACGTTATACACTATTTAAAGCATAGGAGTAAAAATGCCAAGAGTAAAAAAGAATGTAAAAAGAAAAAATATCGCTGGTAATCTTAGAGGAAGTGAAGATATTTTTTGGACGAGTGTTGTTAGGGGTTTTAAAAAGTTTTTAGAATCACCATTTAAGTAAGAGGTTGATATGAGCGATAAACCAATATGTTTAGTTACCGCACCAGTTGGAACAAGAAGTGGATATGGTGCCCACAGTAGAGATATATGTAGAGCTTTAATTAAGCTAGATAGATATGATTTAAGAATTTGGCCAGTTCGATGGGGTGCTACACCACAAAACGCTTTGCAAAAAGACGATCCAAATGATAAAATAATTATTGATAGGTTGTTAGACAATCCGCAATTGGAGAGACAACCAGAAATACATATTCATATCGTAATACCAAATGAGTTTGCACCACTTGCTAAATACAACATAGGTATCACTGCTGGTTTAGAAACCACTGTATGTCCACCAAAGTGGATTGAAGGTATTAATAAAATGAATTTAAATATAGTGCCTTCAACCTTTGTAAAGGATACAATAACTAGAACATCATTTGATGTGCAAGATGATAAGTCAAATAAAAAAATTGGTGAACTTAGAAATGAAAAACCATTGGAAGTTTTATTTGAGGGTGCAGATACGAATATATTTAAACCAACTAAAGAATTTTCAAAAAGCTTTGTAGAAGAAATGGGTAAGATAGATGAAGTTTTTAGTTTTTTATATGTTGGTCATTGGTTGCAAGGTAACATTGGTAAAGATAGAAAAGATACAGGTATGTTAGTTAGAGTATTTTGTGAGACTTTTAAAAATATGAAACGAAAACCAGCGTTAATAATGAAAAGTAGTGGTGCAGGTTTTTCCATATTAGATAGAGAAACTATGTTACAAAAAATTAATGATATCAAAAAAGATATAAAAGGTGATTTACCTAATATATATTTGTTACATGGTGATTTTACTGATGATGAAATGAACCAGTTGTATAATCATCCAAAAGTTAAAGCACATGTTTCGTTTACACATGGAGAGGGATTTGGGAGACCATTACTTGAGGCATCATTATCGGAAAAACCAGTGATAGCTCCAAATTGGAGTGGTCATATTGATTTTTTGAAAAAACCAAATTCATTACTAATTGATGGTTCTTTGCAAAATTTAGAGAGAGGTTCATTTCCTGATGAATATTTTGTTGATGGTTCAAAATGGTTTACTGTAAATTACCAACAAGCAGCATCAGCTATGAAAGAGTTATATAAAAACTACAGAAAGTATACGCTTGGTGCTAAGAAATTAACGATGTATAATAAATCTAAATTTTCATTGGAAGCGATGACAAAAGAGCTTGGTAAGATTTTAGATAAGCATGTACCTGAATTTCCCAAAGAGGTTAAATTAGAATTACCTAAATTAAAAAAGGTTGATTCTACTGAAGCTCCAAAGATTAAACTACCAAAATTAAAGAAGGTGTAGTGTAATGGAAAGAATAATAACCTGTCCAGTTTGTTTTGATATAGACCATTGCTTTGAGGATGTACAAGAAACACACAGTTCTTATTTATGTTTTAAATGTGGTTTTATGAGTGATTCCCGCTACAAAATAGGGAGTATAAAATTAACAGAGAATCTCAAAAATTCACCTAAGTTGGTTAGTGATTCTAAATTTGAAGATAAAACTAGAAATATAGTTTGGTTTCCAGCTGTAATTAATATGGGTAAATTAGGTATGATTTTTCCAGAGGGTACTTCGGGTGATTACTCTTGGAAATACGCTAAAGTTATAGACATTCCTGAGAATGAACGAGCCATTTACAACAATCATACTCAGAGACTAGATATTGAAAATGCACAAACATTTGGAAAGTATGAATTTGTAGAAGCTTGTAAATCAATGGGTATTACTAGAGATATAGGTAATGGCTAGATTAGCTACTTCTTGGAATGAAATTAGAGCTGGTGATATTATCAGTTTTAAGTATAAGAGTGAACGAACTGGAAAAAGTAGAGAACATACTGTATTAGTTTTGAATCCTAAGTTTCAAACCAGTAGGTCAAAAGCTGGCGGTGGACAAGAAACAACATTTCGCTTAATTGGATTGAAATTAGCAGAACAGAATATTCGTACAATAAAAGAAGGTGCTAAAGTCGTAACTCAGATATTTAATAAATTAGGAACACTTGTAGCGGTAGATGAAACCAAAGATATTTATAGAGTTGATATGAGAAAAGCAGATTTATTTTGGGGTGGAGCTAAAGATACTGTTTACAGAAGAATCAAATATCTTTTGGGTAAAGAACCAATTTACAGAACCTACGATTATGAAATAGCTAAAAAAAGTGGAGTTTCTCTTGAGTCTATACCTTTGCCAGAGAGCACCAAACGTCAATATTTTGGTACTAAGAACACAATGGGAGAAAGAGAGGTTTAATTGAAAATTAGTTATGGTATCACAGTTCATAATGAGGCTGAAGAATTAAAAAGATTATTAGAGGTACTGTATAAAAACATAGATGACCAAGATGAAGTTGTAGTTTGTGTTGATGGTGAAGATGATGCTGTAAGATTTGAGTTAGATGTATATTCTAAAAAGTTTTCTGATTCTTACAAACCTATGAGAGTTTACCAAAGAAAGTTAGATGGTAATTTTGCTAACCAAAAAAATTCAGTTATAGAAAACTCAACAGGTGATTATATATTTCACATAGATGCTGATGAATATCCAAGTAAAATATTACTACAACAATTGAAAAGTATATTGAATATAAACGATGTTGATTTGATATGGATACCAAGAGTGAATACAGTAGAAGGCTTTACACAAGAGGATGTTCAAAGATGGGGGTGGAGATTAGACAAAAAGGGATGGGTAAATTATCCAGATTATCAAGCGAGAGTATTTAGAAATCACAAAAACATAAGGTGGACTAGACCATTACACGAATACATTACAGGTTGTAAAACATATTCACATTTACCACCCAATGAGGAGTTAAGTTTATATCATCCTAAAACAATGGAAAAGCAAGAACAACAAAATAAATTCTATATGGATAACTTCAGTAAAGACTTATTGGTGAGAAAGTGATAAAAATAAAATTATGTGAACACCATATACATAGAAACGAAACCACGTTTAGACCATTCGTTATGGCACAAAATATATTCAAAGAAGTTGGTGTAGAGTTTACCACCTCTGATGATTATGATTATGCTTTTGTTGGCCAAGCTAGTATTATAGATAAGAAAAAACCATTAAAAGAGTCGGTAGAGAATGGATTAGAGTTTCTATCAAAAATTACGGGTGATTATATAATTGTAGATGGTCAAGACGCTACTACATTAATTGGAACTATTGATGTGTTTCGTGAATCCAATGCTATTTTATTTCTGAAAAACAGTTATTTAAAAAACTTTGATTTATATAAACAAAGTTGGGCCAATGGTAGAATGTATTGGGGTAAAGGTGATTATTCTGTACCAGACATTGACAACTTAAAATCAAAAATGAAGTTATCGGGTTGTAATTGGCTACATACAGTTCAACCTAATTGGTTAGATTATAGTAAAGAAAAATTATATGATATATCGTGTATGTTTGGCTATCCTACAAAAGAAACAGTTTATGAACATAATGTTAGTCAAACTAATTACTACGACCCACACAGAAAGAAATTAATGGATACATTGGGTGATAGGTATAAAATAGCTAGTTTAGTAGATGGTAAGAGAATACCGATTGAAGAATACTATCAAAAAATGTATAGTTCTAAAATTATTATGGCACCACTTGGTTATGGTGAAATGGCACCAAGAGATTTAGAATCCGCTATGTTTGGTAGTGTGTTATTAAAACCAGATATGAGTTACATCTTATCAGAACCATTTATTTATGAGGATGATAAAACATATGTTGCAGTTAATTATGATTGGTCTAACTTAGAGGAAAAAATTGACTATGTGTTGTCAGATTATAATAACATAAGAGAAAAGTTAGTTCAAAATATGAGAAAAAAATTCATAGAAAAATATAATTTACAAAATTTAGTTTTGCATATGTACAATGTCCTTAGTAATTTAGATAGTGTGGAGAAAGAAAATTAATATTTACATACTAACATCTGATAGGGGAATAGATACCATTGAGGGGTTTCAATACTGCTTTAACAAGTATTGGAATTCATCACAACAAGTTACAATTCTTGGTTATAGAAGTCCAACTTTTAAGTTAAGTGATAATTTCAAATTTATTTCTTTAGGTGAAGATAGAGGAGCTAATTACATAGGTGGTGACCTAATAAATTTTTTTAAAGATGTTGATGATACACACTTTATATTTTCAGTAGATGATTTTTTACTAATTAGAGATGTTGATATAGATTTATTAGAGTTCATAAAAAATAAATTTATAAAAGAGAACATACATAGGTTTTCATTAACAGACCAAGTAAGTAACAAACCACACAATATCATTGATGAACAAAAAGATTTCAATGTTATAGAGATGGGTCAGTATGCGGATTACAGAAAATCTGCAGTTTGGTCATTGTGGTCTAAAGATTATTTTTTGAAGTATTTTAAAGACGATATGAATTTGTGGCAATGGGAACTTGATGGTTCTTGTAAAAACGACAATTGCAGAGTAATCGGTACAACAAATAAGCATGTTGTACAATCTTGTCACTTATATAAACAAGGTAATTTAAAATCAGATTGGTATAAGGATAGTGAAAGTACAGATTTTATGTTTGATGATGATAGATTAATAATAAAAGAGATGTTAAGTTTATGAATACAATAGTTACAGGCGGTAGTGGTTTAGTAGGAAAACACTTGAAAGATATTTTGCCAGATGCAGTTTATATATCATCGAAAGATTTTGATTTAACAGATATAGATAGAGTAGATGCGATGATGGATTACTTCAGGCCAAAAGTGGTTGTTCACTTAGCAGCTCGTGTTGGTGGAATTATGGATAATATAAGTTATCCTGTAAACTACATTGAAGAAAATATTATAATGAACACTAATGTTTTGAAGAAATGTCACGAGTATAATACTGATAGGGTAATTTCAGTTTTGAGTAGTTGCATTTATCCTGATGTAGTTAAGAATTATCCAATGAAAGAAGATGAACTTTTCAATGGGCCACCACCTAAAGATAACTTTGCTTATGCTATGTCAAAGAGATGTATGGCCACACATATGGATGCTTACATCAAGCAATATAATAAACGATGGTGTTATTTGATTCCTTGTAATATGTATGGTGAGTACGATAAATACGAAGAGCATCACAGTCATTTCATATCAGCTTTAGTTAAGAAAATATATGAAGCAAAAGATAGCGTAGAGATATGGGGTAGTGGAAAACCACTAAGACAATTTATGCATGCTGAAGATTTAGCTAAAGTGATAAAGTATATGATTGATAATGACATAGTAGATAACTTTAATGTAGCACCAAATTTTAATTATTCCATACAGAAAATGACTACGATAGGATTAGAGGCCTGTGGTAAAGAATTAGGAATAGTTTATGATAACACAAAACCCGATGGTCAATATAGAAAAGATATTGACTCATCTAAATTACTTTCGGTGTTAAAAGATTTTGAGTTTATTTCATTAAAATCGGGAATAAGGAGAGTTTATGATAACTTTAGTAAAAGATACGATTGATAATAATGATGTAGACAGATTAGTTGATTGGTTAAAAACATACCCAAGATTAACTAAAGGGCCTGTAACATTAGAATTTGAAAGTAAATATTCTGAGTGGTTAGGTAGAAAATATTCTGTGTTTTGTAACTCAGGTTCTTCCGCTAATCTATTAATGCTTTCAGCATTACAACAGGGTGGTTATTTAACTAATAGTAAAGTGGTAGTACCATCTGTTGCTTGGTCTACTGATTTGGCACCAGTTATGCAACTTGGATTAGAACCTATTTTATGTGATTCAAACAAAAGAGATTTATCAGCTGATTTGAATCACTTAGAAGATATATTCAAAGAACATCAACCATCAGCTTTAATGTTTGTTTCGGTGTTAGGATTAGTTCCTGAAATGGAAAAGATTGTGAACTTGTGTGATAAATATAATGTAATTTTACTAGAGGACACCTGTGAATCAATGGGTTCTAAATACAGAGATAGAAAATTAGGTACATTTGGTAAGATGTCAAGTTTTTCTACATTCTTCGGACACCATATATCTACAATCGAGGGTGGTATAGTTTCAACTGATGATAAAGATTTATATGATATATTGGTATCGATAAGAGCTCATGGTTGGGGTAGGGATTTAGATATTGATAAACAAATTGAACTACAGCAGGATTGGGATGTATCTACCTTTAATTCATTATATACTTTTTACTATCAAGGTTTCAATGTCAGAGCTACAGACTTACAGGCTTACATAGGATTAACTCAAATTGACAAACTTGATGATTGGGGTGTAAGACGAGAATATAATTACTTAACTTATCAAGAATTAGTAAAAAATAGTTATTGGAAACCAAACAAGGAGTTGAATGATTTTACTTCTAACTTTGCTTATCCTGTAATACATCCTAATCGAGATAAGATAGTCGAACAATTAGAAAGAGCTAGTGTTGAGGTTAGACCTATGATTTGTGGCTCAATGGGAACACAACCATTTTATGTAAAAGAGTATGGTAGATTAGAGTTACCTAACGTCACAGAAATAGATAGGTATGGTTTTTATGTACCAAACAATCCACACATAACAGATGGAGAGATAGTTCACATCTCCAATATTATTAATAAGGGGACTAGATAATGAAGAAAGCTTTGATAACAGGAATAAATGGACAGGATGGCTCATATCTAGCAGAGTTATTATTAGAGAGGGGATACGAAGTCTGTGGTATTTTAAAAAGAAATTCTGTTGCAGAAAATCAAACCGCTAGATTAGATAACATATTTAATGACTTGAAACTAGAATACGCTGATATGTTGGATATGGCGTCTTTGATAAGAGTATTACAATTAGTTAAACCTGATGAGGTTTACAATCTTGCATCACAATCTCATGTCAGAATATCATTTGACCAACCAATTTATACAACTAAGGTTGTTGGTTTAGGTGTGTTAAATTTATTAGAAGCTGTTAGACTTACAGATAAAAATATAAAAGTGTATCAAGCATCATCTTCTGAAATGTTTGGTAATACTTTTGATGAAGATGGATTTCAGAGAGAAACTACACCAATGCATCCAGTTAGTCCTTATGGTTGTGCAAAAGTTTACGCTTATAATATTTCTTGTAATTACAGAAATTCTTATGATATGTATATAAGTAATGGTATTTTGTTTAATCACGAATCACCGAGAAGAGGCACTAATTTTGTTACGAATAAGGTTGTTAAACAAGCAGTCAAAATCAAATATGGATTATCAGATAAATTATTATTGGGTAATTTGAATGCCACAAGAGATTGGGGTCATGCAAAAGATTATGTTAGAGCTATGACAATGATATTGGAACAGACAAAGCCAGATGATTATGTTTGTGCGACTGGTATTTCACATTCAGTAAAAGACTTATGTAAGTATACTTTCTCTAAACTTAATTTGGACTATAAGGATTATGTTGGTGTTGATAAAAAATTTTGGAGGCCTGAAGAACTAGTACATTTAAAAGGAGATTCTTCAAAACTAAAATCAATAGGATTTGAAGCAGAGTATACATTTGAAACAATGTTAGACGAAATGATAAATTATTGGAAAAATTTTTATGGATAAAAAAGTTATAATATTTGGGCCATGGGTTGGTGAATTTAGTTATGAATTAAGTTGGTGGAATCCAGAATGTAGAAAAGTAAGAAATGAACACTTTAAAGATTTCTATTCAGTTCATTTAGGCTTCAACGGTAGAAAAGTCGCTTACAAAGATTTTATAGATGAGTATATACCACACCCATTAGAGTTGGAGCAAACACTACAATTTCCTGCTACATATGGAGAACATATAAATGGACAAGATATAATACCACCTAATTTTATGGAGTATTTAAATACGGTTGCTTTAGAATTTAAAAATAGGGGTTTTACTGAAATAGCTGTTCATAAACCAAAAGACATCGCAATTACGAGAGAACGTTGTTTAGACAACCACCCATTTGGTGAATATGTTCATTATAATGTAGATACTGATATTGAGAAAGATGTCGTATCTAAGATGAATAATTATTTTAATAATGATAATCCAACTATATTTTTAATGGCACGCACAAGAACAAGAAATGGACAACGTTGTTATTTAGATTGGAATCCAGACAACTGGCCTGTTTTTACAAAAAAACTAATTGATGAGTTGGATGTTAATATAATTTCATTATCTATTAAAACTCAGGGAAGTAGAGGTGGTTCACGAGGTTTAGCTAATCACGAAATATTTAAAGACTTACAAAATAGAATAATGGATTTTGAATTAGAAAAAGATGATGAGAATTCATTTGAAAAACAGTTGGCTATTTTAAAGAATACGAAATGTAGTATATATGGTGCAAGTGGTGCTGCAGTTGTTCCATTTTTCGTTAATACACCAACTTTTACGCAACAAACAAAAGAAGAAGGCTTTAGACTTGAACTTGGTTGGGAAAGAGAATTGTTAGACTTTAAACATTTTAAGAATTTTGATAAGTATCACAACAATGATATATACGATTCTCCCATACAAGAATTATTTGATGAGTTTACAAGTTTTTACAAGGAGTTATAAAATGGAAATAAGAGAAAATATGTTACCAGTGCTTGGCCCCAAAGGTGGGAAGGAGGAAGTACAAGCATTACAAGAAGTTATAGAAAGCGGATGGTGGGGTAAAGGACCTAAGGTAGCAGAATTTGAAGAGAAGTTCGCTGAAATGGTTGGACATAAATATGCAGTTGCTGTTACTAGTGCTTCACATGGTCAGGATTTAATAATGAAGGCTTTAGGGTTAAAAGGTATTGATGTTATAAATCCAACGATATCATTTATTGCTACAGCTATGATTCCATTGTGGAACAACTTTACCTCTAATATAGTTGATGTAAAGAGAGATACATTATGTATAGACCCAGAAGATGTGGAGCGATATAAGAAACCAAACAGTGAAGTTTTAATAGCAGTTAATCAGGCTGGTGTTCCCGCTGATTACGAATCATTGAGAAAGGTATTTGGTGGGTTTATATTAGAAGATACCGCACACAGTTGTTATACACCAGGTGCTGGTTTAGGTGGAGATGCAGCGGTATGGTCATTTCAGGCAGTTAAAACAATGCCATGTGGAGATGGTGGAATGATAACAACCAATGATAAGGAGTTAGCAGAAAAGTGTAAAGAGATGACTTGGTTTGGAGTATCATCTACTTGGAGTAGAACACAAGGTACTAGTGGAAAACCTGGTTATGCTTGGGATTATCAAGTTGATTTGGTAGGATATAAATATTATATGATTGATATTATGGCTGCTATATGTTTAGAACAAATGAAAAAGTTACCAGCTAATTTAGAATTTCGTAGACACATACAATCCAGATATAATTCAGAGTTACCAGATGTGATGGAAAGACCACCATATTCTGATACAGTGCAGTATTATTGTCCGAGAGTTTCTGAAGATGTTAGAGATGATATGATTGATTACTTAGCTGATAAGAAAATACATACATCAGTACATTTCAAACCATTACACAAGTACACACCATTACTACAAGACAGAGAATACCCAGTAGCAGATACTGAATGGAAAAAATTTATTACATTACCTTGTCACAACAGAATGGTTGAGGAAGATATTGATTATGTAATTCATTGGGTTAAAGAGTTTTACAACACACAACTATAATGTACTTAGATTTATATAAGATAGAGGGAACTAATAATTTAGATTCGCATAATTGTTTTAGCGATCCTAATTCATTTCCACAGTTTCAAGAGGGTTTGGATGTGTATAAAACTCATGTGAAACAGTTAGTTGATGAAAAGGAATCTAAAACATTTTACAAATTTGGTGATGGTGATTACTATTTTTTGACTAAACAACCATTCGGTAGTGCAGCTCCTGGTAGTAGAGCTTTAGGTGTTTCTTTTGATGATATAAATCATGATGAATTTGTTAGTGGCTCTAAATTAAATGATTATTACACCTGTGAAATTTATCCAGAAAATATAAGTAAGTTCAATAAGGTAATAGATAGGGATATAAGTTATCCAGCTGAGTATGGTTATGGGTTGGTCGCTAATAAATGGTTTTTTAGTCAGTTTAGTGGTAAGATAGGTTTAATTGGTGCAAGTGAAAAAATGGAATTAATTGAAGAATTGTTAATGTATGATGAGTACAAAGAGTACTTAGGTATTAATAATTTTAGTGATTACATTAATTTTCCACAAAAATTTGCATGTGATGATATAAATTATGTAGAAAATTTTGTTGGAGAACAATTGGAAAAGTCTACCTCTGATATATTTTTATTAGGTATTGGACATGCTAAATCAGGAGTGCTTCATAAATTTAAAAAGTACAAAAAAGCTATTTTTATGGATGTTGGTGCTGGTATTGATATGATTGCGGGGTGTATAAACATTAACAGACCTTTTGCTGGAAGTTGGGTTAATTATAGAATTGAGGGATATGATTACACTAACATTGATTATCTAAGATATTCTGGAGAGGGTGAACATATATTTTTAAGACAGGATTAACATAATGAAAAAAAATGTAGTATGGTGGCCGGCAATAGTAAACGAAAGTCATGTGGATAAGTATGGTGGTTATAACTATTTTCAGTATTCAAAAAATACTTGGGAGTATTGGTGTAAACGTAACGATTGTTTATTTGTGCCATTTACAGAACCAGTAGAAGAGGATTTAGTTAAGTACAGAGTCAACTGGCAAAAAGCACTTTTTGTCTTTGATGAACTTGATAAAAGAAATATAGAATACGACCAAATATGTTTAGTTGATAGTTCTTTTATGGCTAGGTGGGATATGCCTAATTTCTTTGAAATGACTGATAGAAAATTTACTGCTTGTAGAGATATGGATAATATGAGATGGATATACGAAAGTATTCAGGGTTACAAAAATATGTTTGATGGTTTTGAATTAGATATGTCTAAATATGTTAATTCTGGTTTTATGATTTTCAATGAATCACATAAAGATTTGTTTCAAAAATTTAAAGAGTTTTACATAAACAATATAGACGACTTTTGTAAATTACAAGATGTAGTTGTCAAAAAGGGAAATGAACAAACACCGATGAATTATTGGTTACAATTAAACGAAGTTGATATGAATATAGATTTACCACTTCCTTTTAAAATAACACATTTACAAAGAAAAGAGTTGTTCAGTTATAATTGGCAGTTGGATGAAGATAAAACACCATTTTTTATAAAGTATGGATACAACTATAGTTTTAATGGTATACCCAAAGACCAACGAACAGATATGATGAAACGCACTTGGGATTTAATAAAAAATAATTATACATTTAACGAAAATGAATTAGTACTTAATAGTGTAAATCATAAAGATACTTTTAAGAACGCAACATCTAGAAAATTTAAATCTGATTTGTTTGAATTTTTTAAAGATGATAAATATAAAAAGATGAAAGTGTTGGAGTTAGGTGCTTGTCACGGTGATACCACAAGAGTCTTTGCTGAGTTATTTGATAAGGTTTATGCAGTTGATAGAAGTGAGGATAATGTTCAGTTGATAAGAGAAAAATGTAAAGATGTTGATAATGTGGAGTGTTCAGTTATGGATGTTACAAATGATGCTTGGAATTTTCCACAAGTAGATGTCGTGTTTGTAGATGCTAGTCATGATTATCCACAAGTAGCAGTAGACATACAAAAGTGCATTGATTACTTTGATAATCCGCTATTAATATTAGATGATTATGGGAATCCGAATAACACCAATATAAGAAATTCCATAGATGATAAAGTAAGAGAGGGTAAAATTAATATACACAAAAAAATAGGTGAGGGTGTTGGTTTCTTAACTAAATCTGGTTGGAAAATGATTGATAGAGAAGGAGTCATTTGTAAAGTATGAAAATAGCTTACACAATGAATGGTCTTGTTGGTGGTTTGTCTGGTAAGAATTCAAGTGGTAGTTCACGTGATGACCAACTTCTAGTTTTAAAGTATGTGAGTAATTTATTACAGAAATATATCACACCTCAGAACAATGTAGATTTTTTCATATTTAGTTGGCATACAGATTTTATGGATGAGTTTAATCGACATATATCACCTATAAAGTGTAAGTTGATACCTCAGATAGATTTCAAAATACCAGAACATTTGAAGAGTGGAAATATTAATAGGGTTACAGCTCACTATAGTAGATGGTATGGTTTCAAAGAGGTAATGAATTTAGTATCTGAATATGAAAATGAACATTATTTCAAGTATGATTTAGTGATTAATGCTAGGTTTGACACTTGTTGGAACAAACCATTTCATTTTAAAAATTTGGATACCAATAAATTTCATATACCATTTCATCCAGATATGATAAGTTATGGGTGGCCAGATAGTTCACCTGAAATTTTAGATCATGTATTTGCTTCAAACTCAGATTGGATGAAACACTTTTCGACAATGTTCGACAACTTAGATTGGTACACTTTACCTAATCAATGCCCACAATGGAAAACAATATCACATCACTTTTTGATGATTTGGCATTTAAACAAATTGAATTTATTAAAAAAAGAGATTGTAAAAAAATCATTTAGTAACTGGCATGAACGTAATCCTAAAATCATTGGTGGTAGTAAAGATGTGGACTATGATATATTCAGATATAGACAATTAAGTAGAGAAGAGGTGACAAATTTTGAGTAGACCAAAAACAATATTTTGTGATATAGACGGAACTTTATGTGAGCATCCATATTCAGGCACCAAACACGGTGGTTACGATATGGATAGTGATATGATACCGTTATCAGGAACCATAAAAAAGTTATGGGAATGGGATAAAGCTGGATATATGATTATCCTAACCACAGGTAGAAAAGAAAGTATGAGAAAATCAACTGAAAATCAGTTAAGAAGGGCTGGTATCATCTATGATAAATTGATTATGGGTATCGGTGGTGGTACTAGAGTATTAATAAATGATTTAAAGCCTGATAGAGATGGCCCTACAGCAGTAGCAATTAACTTAAAAAGAGATATAGGAGTCAAAGATGTCGAACTATAAAGAGGAAAGACCGTGGGGAACATTTGAAAACTTACTTGATACGGAATATTGTAAAGTAAAAGAGATAGTAATTAAAAAGGGTGGTAGACCAAGTTATCAGTATCATCATCAGAGAAGTGAACTTTGGGTTGTGGTACAAGGTGAAGCAGTAGCTACATTAGATGATGTGGAAACAACTTACAAAGTAGGTGAGGTTGTTAATGTACCAGTCGGAACAAAACACAGAGTTGAGAATAGACAAGACGAAGATTTGAAGTTTATTGAAGTGCAAGTTGGAACATATTTTGGTGAAGATGATATAGTCAGATTAGAGGATGATTACGGTAGGGAATAATGTATAATTATAAACTATTCATTCCAACTGCTGGTATTGGTTCTCGTGTAAGTGGTCAGAGTAATAATCTGAACAAAGGTTTAATTGCGATAGACAATAAACCTGTATTATCACATATACTAGAGAAGTTTCATCCTGATGTAGAGGTTGTTGTTGCTCTTGGTTATGGTGGTGATTATGTAAAACAATACTTGGAGATAGTCTATCCAGAGAGACATTTCACTTTTGTTGAGATAGAAAAGTATGAAGGTGAGGGAACTGGCTTAGGACTTACTGTTAATTCTTGTAAAGAACATTTACAATGTCCTTTTGTATTTGTATCAAATGATACTATATTTGAAGAACAATTATACTTTGATGAGATACAGTATAATTGGTTAGGCTACTCGACCACAAAGGCTGGTAGTGACTATCGTTCTTTAGAGTTAGATGATGATGGTAATGTGATTAGTTTAAATGATAAGATAAAAGATTCAGAGGATTACTCTTACATAGGTATTTGTGGAATAAAGGACTATAAAGATTTTTGGAAGTATATGAAACATAAAAAGTCCTTGACAATGGGAGAAAGTTATGGTATATTAAGGCTGTTAGAAAACCACAATTTCAATTCATTTAAGTTTACATGGTACGATACTGGAAATGAAAGGTCATTGAGTAATGCAAAAGAAAAGTTGAAATCAGAACATCAACCTAATATTTTAGAAAAGGAAGATGAGGCAATTTGGTTTGCAAATAACAAAACAATAAAGTTCTCTACTGATTTTATGTTTATAGATGATAGAGTAAGTAGAACTGAACATTTAGATTTTTACATACCAGAGATAAGGGATAGCTCCAAAAACTTTTACACATATGACTTTGTAGAAGGTGAAGTGTTCTCAAAAAAAGTAACAGGTAAGAAATTTGAATATTTGTTGTCGTGGTTAGATGAATTTTGGAAACCAATAACTATTGGAGATGAAGAGCATGAATTATTTTTTGATGATTGTTTAAAATTTTATAGAGATAAAACTGTTAATAGGATAGAATTGTATTACCGTAAGTTTTACAATAACGATTTTGGTGAAATGATAAATGATAATAAATTTCCACGACTTAGTAATATATTGGGTGACTTAAAATGGGATTGGATAGCTGATGGTGAACCTACTAGATTTCATGGAGACTTACACTTTGAAAATATATTAGTGAATAAAACTAATGATGGATTACCATTTTCACTTTTAGATTGGAGACAAAACTTTGGCCGTAGTTATGTGTATGGTGATATATACTATGATTTGGCTAAACTACATCATGGTTTAATAATATCACACGATTTTATTAACCAAAACTTTTATCACTACAGCAGGGATATGAATAATGTTTACTATGACTTTCATAGAAAGAACACAAACATAGAGTGTGAAAAAATATTACAGAATTATGTAGAGACACATGATTTGGACTGGAAGAAGGTAAAGATAATTACTGCTTTGATATTTCTAAACATAGCTGGATTACATCATTATCCTTATTGTCATCTTCTATATTATTTAGGTAGAGTGATGTTAACGGAGGAAGTAAAATGAAGTATTGGATAGGCCCAATGAGTAAAAATGTCGTAGATGCAGTAATTGAATTCGATGGTAATTTTGGATTCATTCCATCACGGAGGCAAGTTGATTACGATGGTGGATATGTGAACAATTGGACATCAGTTGAGTTTGCCAAATATGTTGGTGGTAGAGTTCCAATAGAAAGAGATCATGGTGGTATTGGACAAGGTTATGAATATGATGATGGTTATATATCTTACGCTGAGGATTCAAAATGTTTTGATATTATTCATGTAGATCCGTGGAAAATTTTCTCAGATTTTGATGATGGTCTTAAAGAAACTATTAATAATATAGAATTTATCTATGATTCGTTAGGCAATATGGCTAATTACGATATAAAATTTGAGGTGGGTACAGAAGAGTCAATTAGAAGATTTGAAGTTGAAGATTTAGAAAAATTATTGGGTGGTTTAGAGAAGAAATTATACCCACCTATGTTCGAGAGTATTGAGTATGCAGTTGTTCAATCAGGTGTTGGTTTGGATTTAGGAAAACAAACCAATACAGGTACTTTTAATTCAGAGAGATTAGAGAAAATGGTAAGTGTTTGTAAAAAGTTTGGTAAAAAATCTAAAGAGCATAATGGGGATTACTTATCTAGTTTAGAATATAAGGATAGGTTTGACTTAGGATTAGATTCGATTAATATAGCACCTGAATTTGGTCAGTTGGAAACATTATGTTATTTAAATGAAATGGGAGATGATATTGAGGACTATTATCAGATTTGCTATGACTCTAAGAGATGGGAGAAGTGGGTTGATAAAGATTTCACACCAAAAAAGAATAAGAAAGAGTTGATAAAAATATGCGGACATTATGTGTTTTCTGATAAAAGGTTTTTGGAGATTAAACCAAATATAGATGATAAAATTAAAAGTGTTATTACACATAAATTGGAAGAATTGGTATGAAGAATTTAGTATTTATGATGGATATTGATATTAAAGGCGATGGTAGATATGCAAGCAGTAGAAGAGCTGCTTACAAATATTCAATAGACAGTTGGAAAAAGTGGTGTGATAGGAATGATTGTGAATTGTTCGTATTGAATGATTTGATTTTAGATAATGACAAAATGGGTATTTGTTGGCAGAGATACTACTTGTTCGATATACTAGAAGCTAATGATGTTAAGTACGACCAAGTTCTTATGGTGGATGCTGATACAATAGTTCATCCTGATTGTCCTAATTTTTTTGAGATGACAGATGGTAAATTATGTGGTGCGAGATTTGATGGTAGTTGGGATTGGGTGTTAAGAGGACTTGAAAATTATTCTAAATATATTTTTGATGGATATATGATGCCTTGGTATGACTATTTTGATTGTGGATTTATTATAGTTAACGAAAAACACAAACAGTTTTTTCAAGATATCATAAATTTTTACTTTACTTATCAGGATAATTTGATTAAGTTACAGCAAACTTTTTTCAATGGAACAGACCAAACACCAGTCAATATTTTAGTTCATAAAAACAATATAGATTTGAAATTGTTACCATACGAATTTAATATGAATGATATGAACAGAAAAGAGATACTAGCAGATGATTTATTATTTACAAAATGTGGTTGGATATACCAATATAATGCGATACCAGATAATAAAGATAACCAACTTACAAATTATTTTATGGAAAAAACATATAAACATTTTTATGGTGAGTTAAGATGAACCCGTTTTCATACACAGAGTATAGAAATATAATTACGATGGTAAGTCAACATTTACCAATAAAAGACTTTAAAGATGTTTTAGACTATAACCTTAATAAGTTTTGTGTAATAAGACATGATATAGAATTTTCAATAGATAGGTCTTTGATATTGGCTCGAATAGAGAAGGAGTTAGATATAACTTCCACATACACGGTTCAGTTACGGAATAATACTTACAACGCCTTATCACAAAAGAATATTGAATCTGTGCAAGAAATCAAAGAACTTGGACATCAAATAGGATTACATCAAAATCCACCAAAAATGAGTGATAAAGAATTAGTTAAATATATACAGAAAGATATTGAAACATTAGAACATTATTATGGTTTTGAAGTTGATAGATTTGCATTTCATAGGTGTGGGAGTAACCCACAATTGTTAGAAAAGTATGTTGAAGTACCCGATAAAATTAACTGTTATGCTAAAGAGTTTTTTCATTACTTTGAGGGTAACAAACCTGAAGATTTTAGAGTTCATTACTTAGCTGACTCAAATCATAAATGGAAATATGGACATCCTTTACATATAGATTATTCGGAGTATCCATTTAGAATGCAGTTGTTAACACATCCATATTCTTGGTCTGATAATGGATATACTAATATGCCAAATTTTAATAGACTAATAAAAGAAAGAAATAATGAATTAGTCACTGATATGAATACTGAAACAAATACATTTCCACAGGAGTTGTTATGAAATTGAATAATACGTTTGCCATTGGGTGCTTAATACAATGGTACGAGATAGAACTAATTGAGGAATATTTACAAAGTGTTAAAAACGCGGTTGATGTTGTAGACAATAAAGAAAATGTAATTATTGATTTATATTTTAATTGTAGTCAAGAGTTAGAAAAAGTTGACGAAGGACAAATGACTATATCTGATATTAAACACAAATATAGAGATATTATTAAAAAACTATTTGGTGATTTAGAGTATGGTGGATATAACTTGAAACCATATATGAATGAAGTTAGTAACTCTATGTATACGATAGCTGATTATCGTAGAGATTTTAATGATAAATATTGCACAGAGGTAGATGTTCTAATGTGGGGTGAAAGTGATTCGTTAATACCGAGACAAACATTTCAAATATTAGATAACTTACATACTTCAGTAAAAGAAAATACACCAAAGTATGTTTCTTTCTTTGGAACTTGCAAGATGTGGGATGAAAGTTGGCTACCTATAGAGCATACTGAATTTACTGATAAACCATTTGTAGATGGTGATACTGAAAACTGGTGGAGTTTACGATACAATATGAGCATTGATGAGATGAATTCTTTCAATGATAAAATAGAAGATTTGGATATAAGGTCTATAAATCAATATAAATTTAATGGGTGTGGATTAGTAATCTCATCAGATTTAGTAAAGTCTGGTGTCAACATACCAAAGTCATCATTTTTTATACATGAAGATACAGCTTTTATGTTACAGTTACAACAAATGTTTCAAGGTAGTATACCACAGTATGTTGTAAAAAATATATTATTAGTTCATAATAGAAAACACAAAAAGAAACGTTCTTATATTCAAGGTGAATTAAAATCAGATGATGTAAGTGGTGGTCGATTACGGCATGATTGGTATAAAAAGGCTAGTGATATGTCTCATCATAATTGTTACAATATGTTCAATCAATCAAAAACATACAATTGGAATGATGTGTTTGGTGATGTCTAATCTACTTAACATTTTTAAAAAAGAAAAAAAAACTAAAGTAAAAGTGGTAAATGTGAAAAATCCATTAACAGACCATATCAAAAATAAAATAGGTAAATATCAAGTGATATTTTCAGAAAGCAAAAAGTTTATTTGGTTTAAAAATGCCAAAGTCGCTGGAACATCAATGTATAGAGGTATAATGAGGCGGGAGATTAGTGATTTAATCTCATACAAAGAACAACCAACTGAATTTAACAAATGGTGGAATAGTTTAACGGATAGAAAATTAAAAAAATATTTTAAGTTTACTTTCGTTAGAAATCCGTTTGACAGATTGTTATCAGCTTTTACTCATATTATATTAGAGGGAACTGTAATGCCCGATTATCATAACAACATGCGATTAATAGAGGTTGGTACTGAAAATGATAGAATGATTGATGAACAAGGAGTTTTAGATACGAGTTTCGACCACGTATATTTGCTATTCAGTTTATTTGTAATGAGAGTTTTACCAGACTATGATATTAATGAAAAGTCAGTTCATTGGATGCCACAATATCTCTTGACAGAGTGTGATGGTAAGTCGATTGTTGATTTCATAGGTAAGTATGAAAACTTAAATAATGATTGGAGATACGTTGCAAATAAGATACAAGTAAGCACTATGTTACCATTTATATCATCATCAAGAACACAAAAAGTTACGAATAAAACAAGAAAAGAATTACATAAAGTTCATTGGAAAGGATATTATTTTTCTAATGAAATAATATCTAGAATACTAAATTATTATCCTGAAGATTTTGATTTATTGGGATATCGACCAATCGCTGTAGCACTACAACAAAGAATAAAAGTAAGAAAGGATTTTTTAGATGCAAAACAGAATAATAGCTAAAAATACAGACATACACCCATCTGTTAAAATTGGTAAAAATGTAAACATAGAATGTGAAAGTATAAAACTAGGTGAGTTTTGTGTTATAGGTGACAACGTAACAATATCATGTCGTAGTTTTGAAGCTGATAGCTGGTTGTTTATGTGGGATGGTGTTGAGGTTGGCAGAGGTGGATGTAACGGCCCTAATTCAAATGTTAAAATTGGTAAGGGGGTGGGTATATTTGAGAATACTGTCATTAACCCATCCGATACTATAGAGATAGGAGACAACTGTGGTATAGGTGCTGATGTGATGATTTGGACTCACGGTGCTTGGTTAGATACTACACAAGGATTTCCAGCGGATTTTGGTCCAGTAAAAATTGGAGATAATGTTTGGCTTCCAGCTAGAAGTATTGTGTTACCAAATGTAACTATTGGTAATGATGTAGTTATAGGAATCAATTCAATTATTAATAGAAGTCTACCAGATGGGTGTTTTGCAGCTGGTTCACCTTGTAAAGTTATTAAAGAAAATGTATATCCAAAAAAACTTAACTATGAAGAGCTTAACAAACTTGTGTGGGAAATAATTTATGATTGGACTGAACTAATAAGGTATAAAGGGGAGTGGGAGTTCACAGTTGAGTATAAAAAGAATAGTGATGAAATATTTTTTAATTACAAAAATCAAGATACTATTTATAATATAATAGATAAAACTATGAAAGGTGCAGTCAATCCAGTTTCAGAAGATTTTAGAGATTATTTAAGAAGAAGAGGTATTAAAATATATACTGATAGGTTTTTTAAGTCGATATGAAATTTTTAAATTTAGATAAAGTCCTTTGTTTATCAGCTCATCCTGATGATACAGAATATGGTATGTTAGGTTCTATGGCCACATATAGAGAAACTCAATTTGACGTTCTTGTTTTGTCAGATGGTGGAGATTTTGATGAAACCACTGGTAAGGATAGAACTAAAGAGTGTATGTATATTTGGGATTGGTTTGAGAACGTGAATGGTGAATTTTCAGAACAATCTCATGTAAAATCTGAATCAGAAGATTTTTGGGTAAATCATATTGAAAATAAATATGACATCAGTTCTTATGGTGCAATTTGTACTTTACCAAAACACGATTCACATTTTGAACATAGAATGGTTAATCATATATCTTACGCGTTGTTAAGGGGAAAAGATGTTGGTCTTATAACATATAGAGCACCATCGACATTAGAAGAATGGATTCCAAATTACTATGTTGATGTCAACTCTGTAATGACAAATAAAATAGGATTACTGAGAGAAGGATTTGTTTCACAAAAAGATAAATTGTATTTTCAAAAACAAAGTATAAGAGATTTCCATACTAACTATCTATGTTCAAAAGTT
>CETW01103343.1_pt1 | contig 30819 bp, 32 predicted proteins | sample 361381 | NCBI WGS metagenome assembly CETW01 (sample SAMEA2620570, study PRJEB7988) | marine metagenome | isolation source: saline water (ENVO:00002010), including
TTCAGATTGTATTGCGCTAGAAATATTTTCTTCTAAAAATTGTTCTGCATGTATTTTTTTTTCATTCTTAATAATTTTATCTTTATTAATTTTTTCAACTAGTTGTTCAATCTCAGCATCAATTTCATTAGTTTTGATTTTTGCTATATTAATATCAATCTTCCCTTTTTTAATTTTGTAATCTAAATCTAATTTTTCAGTGAATAATTTTGAGTATAAATTTTCGTTTAAATTAATCCTTTCAACTAAAGATAAATATTGTATAAGTTGTTCTGATGATTTAATTTTCTTATGATTATCAAAAGGATTAATATAACTAATCCACTTGTCAAAAAAATTTTCTCTCTCCCAATTAAAAATATTAAACTCATAACCCTGGGTAACATTTTTTATAATTTCTGATTCTCTGCTATTAGCACTAATAGCAGAACTTAATAAATAACCTAATATTGAAATTACTATTATCAAAGTAATAATAATAAAACCGATTATATAAATTATAAATTTTTTCACTTTAACTTTTATGTATATGTATTTTTAAAAATGTATAAAATATATTATATGAAAAAAATTATTGAATATTGTAGATACTTAGGTATCAGCATAACTAAGGAACAGATAGAAAAAATAAATTATTATGTTGATTTTCTAATTAAAGAAAATAAGAAATATAATTTAACTGGAATTAAACAAAAGGAAGAAATTTTATCTAATTTAGTGCTCAAATCCTTAATAGTTTTTCATCCTCATGGTGGAAATCAATCAACAATAGAATGGTTTCACGACAAAAAAATTTTAGATATTGGTACTGGCGCTGGAATTCCTGGATTAATAGTAAAAATAATTTCTCCTATCTCTGATGTTTTTTTGCTTGATTCAAATAAAAAAAAATGTGAATTTATTCGTCAAATTAGTAAAAAATTGAATCTTTCAGGATTAACAGTTATCAATGATCGTGCAGAAATTATAGCTCATGAGAATGAATTTCGAGAGAAGTTTGACCTAGTTGTATCTAGAGCTGTTGGAAACTTGTCAGAACTTTCTGAAATAAATATTCCTTTTACAAAAATTGGAGGAATTTCTATGGCCCTCAAAGGAAAAAATATACAAGATGAAATAAATTTGTCAAAAAATGCATCTAATATCATGGGCGCAGCTCCTCCGAGTGTTGTTAAAATTAGATTACCAGCATACTCAATAGATGATTCTATTGTTTATTGGATGAAGATAAATAAAACTCCCAAAAATTTTCCTAGAAAAATAGGAATACCTCATAAAAATCCAATAACCTAAGATTAATATGATAAATTCAAAATCCAAAAAATTATTCCTTATTTTCCCATTAATAATTATTTTTCTGACTTTTATTACATGGAGATTTGTAAATTTTGAATGGGATAGAGTTTTAGATAATATCCAATCTATTCATATTGGAAAATATATCTTAGCCGGAATATTATATTACCTAAGTTTTATTTTCCGAGGCTTTAGATGGAAAATAATCGCTAAAGAAGCAAATATTGATAATGCTAGAGGGAAAAATATTCCTAGTACACTTAAACTCTCTGGAATTATATTAATAGGTTGGTTTGCTAATTCCGTTGCATTTATGAGAGTAGGAGATTTATACAGAGGAATTTTATTATCTAAGGAATCTAAATCTAGTTTGTCTATGAGCCTAGGAACGATTTTTGCTGAAAGAATACAAGATATGATTTCTGTTTCAATATTAATTGTTATATCAATAACTATTATTGCATTCACAGGAAGTATAAACCCTCCAGATTGGATTTTAATTTTTGTAATAACCACGTTAGTAATAATAATTTTTACATTACTAATCATGAAAATATTAGGAAAACAGTTATCGATTATTTTACCCGCAAAAATACGAGATTTTTATCTAAACTTTCAAAAAGCTGCACTAGATAGTTTTTCCAAAAAGACTATATCTCCTCAGTTGTTATTAGGAATCACAGGATGGGTACTTGAAATTTTACGATTTGGTCTAGTAGCATCTGCCCTTGGGATAGATATTGCTATAGGGATTATTATATTATTTACCCTTGTTGGGGCAATACTTACAACTATACCTACACCTGGTGGATTTGGTTTTGTTGAGGGTGGACTTACAGGATTACTTATTGTTTTTGGTATAAATAACTATGATTCTATTACGCTGGTGGCAATAGACAGAACAATAAGTTGGGCGAGTATCATTATCTTTGGAGGATTGTTATTTTTAGTTTGGAATACTGTCAAATCAAACAAAGGTGATTTGTCAGATTTAACTGATAAAAAGTCTTCTATATAGTTGATTTAAGTTGATTCACTTTTAATTATTCTAATCTTCAATAAGGGTACAATCTATCCAATAAACTTAAAATCTCAATATCGGATCCCCTTAAGAAGTCATCAAAGTCATCAATATATTCTTGATGACTTCTACCAAAATATTTTTCAAAAGCTAAGGCGAAATCACCTGCATCTTCTAAACCTCTCCAAAATTCGTAAATTGCCTCTTCTCCTACTTGATCAATTAAATAAGCTGTAAACCATGCACCTATTTCATAGCCTATTTTCTGTTCTATGCCATTCCAGGTAAATTCATTTATTTTTTTGCCTGAAGATAAATATTTATCAAGCAGATTTCCTTTCCAGTCTGCCCACATTGAATTTTTCATTATATTAATAAAATACTCCCGATCTTGTATTTCTTTTGCATATTTATAATACCCAAAAAAAACCGCATTACCTTCTACCCACCAAGGTACCTCATCCATAGAATTGCTTCCTGTTCCCAATTTACCAACCAATCGGTTCTCATCATCTCTAGATCTTGGTTTCTTCAGATTTGAAAATTGATATATATGAAACATTTCGTGAATGCTTACAAAACCATAAGAATCTGCATGATCAGGCAAGTCATGACTTTCACTTATAAATAAGTTAAAACCATCATATTTTCTGTTACTTGATATAGAAGCCCCTGCAACTTTTCCATTTTTTTCCGTAAACAAACATAATCCGTAATCACAGCCTTCTTTTTCAGGATTATAATTTTTAGGATTACATTTTCCTCTATCATAACCATCATTTCCTTTCCCGCTATTATGATGTTTTTTTATGTGTTCACACCATATTTGCTCCAGTTCAATTGCACTATCTAGGTTGTTTCTATCTAGTGCAGCAATATAGATAGGATTAACTATTTCAAAGTTTGTCTGTGGATGATTAAAAAATAATTCCTCCGATACACATACCCATTTCGTAATTAAATCTATATCTTTTTGTCCCAATGTTTTGGCTTTTAAAATGTAAGCTTCTAATTTATCTGCACATTCTATTTTAGGTAAGTCATGTTTAGCGGAATTGCCTAGATTATTATTTATTTCTGAATCATTATTTGAAGCAGAACATGAAAAAACAAATAATAAAATTATTGGCATGAGAAATTTATTCATATTACTATTATAATTAGAAATAACTTTAAAGTTGTTTCAAAAAAGTTACCATTCATAGATAGTTAAATATGGGGCTGTAGCTCAATTGGGAGAGCGCTTCAATGGCATTGAAGAGGTAGGGAGTTCGAATCTCCCCAGCTCCACCATAAGTTTAGAATGAAAAAATTTTTAAAAAATAACACCTACAATGAAATTTGTGAAATTTGTGGTTTTAAAACTTTAAAATCACATTGTAAGATTATTTGCAAAAATTGTGGCTTTACTAGAGATTGCTCAGATCCATAGATATTAGGCTGTTTCTCCGACAATGTAATTTCCATCCGTCCATTCAGGCTCAGACTCCAAATAATTCATCATCTCTAAAAAAAACTCATGCTGCTCGGGTCTATTAGAATTAGCAACATGAGATTCTCTTGAATTAAATATAGCAACTCCAATCAATTCTTCTTTTTCATCTGGTTCCATCAAAAACCATCCTATCATACCATCTGGTGTTTCATTATCTCTTTTTAAGAGTTCAATTAATTTTTCTTTTTGACCCTGTTTTGGCTTTAAGGTAAATATTGTGCCGTACATATTTTCACTCCTCATAATTACTTATTATAATTGTTATAAATTTAAATTATTAGTAAGTATTAAGAATAAAAAAATGAAAAAAATTATAATTACAAAAAAAAATAATCTCGAAGAAGAAATTAACTCCGGCTCTATGCAAAGATTTGCTGGAGTATCAAAAAAATTATCAAATGCTTCGAAAATTCATATGGCGATAGCAACTATTCCAAAAGATAGGTGTTCTACAACACACTTTCACACTAATTGTGAATCGGCTATTTACGTCCTATCTGGAGAAGGCCTGTTTCTTCATGGAAAAAACTTAGAAATCGAAGCTAAAATTTCTGAAGGAGATTTTATTTTTGTCCCCGACGGAGCCTTGCACCAGCCAGTTAATACGAGTGACAAGGATCTAATTTTAATAGTTGCAAGAAATACACCAGTAGAAATTGTTGAAGAAAAACCCAATTTAGGAAGAAAAGATTGTTAATCGAAAAGAAAGCATATTTGGGTTTAGATATAGGAACAACTGCGATAAAAATTATTGCTACAGATTCAAATAGTAATTTAATTTGTAATGCAACAGAAAAACTAAAAATATATCACCCGCACCCTGGTTGGTCCGAACAAGACCCAATAGATTGGTGGAATGCTACAAAAAAAGTTTTGCTTAAAGTAAAAAAAAATCTAGATGCTAAAAATTATCAAATTGTTTCTATGGGTTTTTCAGGACAAATGCACTCCTTAGTAATGCTAGATAAAAATAATAATCCAATACATAACTCAATATTATGGAATGATGTTAGAACTAAAAACGAGTGCAAAGAAATTAGAAAAATATTTGGGAAAAAAATTTATGACATTACAGGTAATCCAGCGTTAGAGGGCTTTACAGCCCCAAAAATAATATGGATGAAAAATAACCTTCCGGAAAAATATAAACTTATAAAAAAAATCATGCTACCAAAAGACTATATTAGGTTTAGATTAACTGGAAAAATAATGACTGATCCTTCGGATGCTACTGGAACTCTCTTATACGATATCAAGCAAAATAATTGGTCTGAATTTATTTGCAACAAACTTGGCATAGACAAAAAAATACTACCAAGAGTTAACGCCTCACATAAATTTTCTGGAAAACTAACTAGTAAAATTGTTGCAGATTTGAATCTTGATAAAAATATATTCATTGTGACCGGTGGTGCAGATAATGCATGCTCCTTATTGTCTATCAATAACATTAATAATTCTGCAGTAATTAGTCTTGGTACATCTGGAACTATTATGATCCCTACAGAGAGATTAATAATAGATAAAGTTACAGGAATTCACTTAATGAAGCACACTTTACCTGAATTTAATTATCGTATGGGCGTAATTCTTTCAGCAGGCTCTTCATTAAATTGGTGGCAAAAAATTTTACCTAATAAAACAATAGATCAGATTATTAAAATTGCCAAAAGAGCAGATAAACATGAAGACCAAGTTATATTTTTACCTTACTTATCTGGTGAAAGAACTCCTCATCAAAATCCAGACGCAAGAGGAGTATTTTTTGGAATCAATGCAAGTTCTTCAAGCTCTGAATTAACTCATGCTGTTTTGCAGGGAATAGGATTTGCCATAAAAAATTCTTTAGATATTTTGAGTAAAGATCATAAAATTTCTTCAGCGATCATAGTTGGAGGTGGAGGAAAATCAAATAAATGGTCTCAAATAATTTGCGATATATTAAATCTAAAACTTATACGTTACGAGATAAATGATGGTGCAGCTTTAGGTGCATCATATCTTGGCAAGATAGGATTTAGCAAAGATTTTAATTTAGATAACCATCTTCAACTAAGGAATGAAAATTTTAGGGTCTTTAAACCCAAACTAAATAATCATAAATTTTATAAAAATGTATATAAAAATTATAATAATTTATATAAAATTCTTACCAAACAGTTTAAGAAATAAATTTTATGAATTATAAACTTTTTGGGAGAACAGGTATATATATTAGTCCATTAATTTTGGGTTGTATGATGTTTGGTCAAAAAACAAATTATAAAGATAGCGCTGAAATTATTGATAAGTCAATTGACTTAGGAATCAATTTTTTTGATACAGCAAATGTATACGGAAACGGAGCATCGGAAGAGTTTGTTGGAAAGGCGTTAAAAGAGAATAAAAAAAGAAGTGATATATTTCTTGCAACAAAAGTTAACTCAAGAATGTCAGATAAGCCAAATGATTTAGGAAACAGTAGAAATAATATTATAAATCAATGCGAAAATAGTTTAAAAAGACTACAAACTGATTATATTGATTTATACCAACTTCACAGACCAAGTAATTATATCGCTATAGACGAGACTTTAAAAGCCTTGGACGATTTGATTAGAGATGGAAAGGTAAGGTATATAGGCTCAAGCAATTTTGGATCTTGGCAAGTTGTTGAATCTTTGTGGGCTTCAGAAAAATATGGATTAAATAGGTTTGTTAGCGAACAATCTCCTTTCAATTTAGCAGATAGAAGGGCCGAGAGAGAGCATATACAAATGTGTAAAACATATGACTTGGCATTTATACCATGGTCTCCTCTTGGAGGGGGAGGACTTACAGGAAAATATGTAAGAACTTCTAAACAAGAAACAGGAACAAGATTTGGCGATGAAACGGATACAAAAAAAATAAAAAGATTCAATTTGGAAGTATTAAATATTACTGATGGTTTATCAAAAATATCCAATGATAACAACTGCTCTATTGCACAAGTTGCACTTTCATGGGTAATGTCTCAAAATGGCGTGACTGCCCCAATAATAGGACCTAGAACAATGGAGCAATTAGATGATAATATAGGAGCTATAAATATTAAATTATCGGAAAAAGAAATGACTTTTATAGACGAAATTGCAAAACCTGGATCAAATACCGCCGATTTTTATGAAGCTAGTTTTGCACCAAACTTATTTAGGCCTTAAGGATGAAAAAGAAAAAAATACTAATAACTGGTGGGGCTGGATTAATAGGATCAATTTTAATAAAAAATCTTGGGCACAAGTATGAATTCTCTTCCATAGATTTAAGAAAAGTTGAAGGAATAGAATCCACAGAATCTAGCCTTGATAACCTTTCTCAAATAATTCCAGCTTTCAAAAATATTGATACGGTAATTCATCTTGCAGCAGACCCTGCACCAGATGGCAGCTGGGATTCTGTGCTAAAAAATAACCTTATTTCTACATATAATGTTTTTGAAGCTTCAAGAATTAATAAAGTTAAAAGAGTTATTTTTGCTAGCTCTAACCATTCTGAAGGTGGAAATTATTTAGATGCTCCTTGGAAGCATATTTGTAATGGCAATTTCGATCTTCTAAAAGAAAATGATTATGATTTAATTACAGAAAATCATAATATAAGGCCAGACGGACTTTATGGTGTATCAAAAGCTTACGGAGAAGCATTAGGCAGTTATTACAATGACTATCACAACTTAAGTTCTTTTCATCTAAGGATTGGATGGGTAATAAAGGGTGATGATCCAACTTTTTCTCCTTTTGCTCTTTCTCTGTGGTTGAGTTATAGAGACGTAACTCAAATTATGGAACTTTGCATTGATGCTCCTAAATCATATCGATACGATATATTTAACGCCACTTCTGATAACCAATGGAAAATTTTCTCTATAGAAAAAATTAAAAACAAACTTGGATATAAACCAAAAGATAGGGCATTGTCAGAATATACACCAAGGGAATATAACAAGAATATATAATGGAATTTTCTTGGTTCTATGCCGCTATACTATCATCATTAATTTATACAATTATCACACTTGGGGATAAATGGCTTATTTCTTGGCTTAAACTTCCTTTACCCAATTTTTTCTTGTTTGTTGGAATAGTTCAGTTTATTACTTCTATCCTAATTTTTATAATTTTTGGTATTCCTGAGCTTGTTTTTTATAATATTTTTTTCTCATATCTAGGAGGTTTTATGTGGGGTATAGCCCTAATGCTTATGTTTAAGGTCTTAAGACATGAAGAAGCTGGGAGAGTCACTCCTATATGGCAGACTTCTCCAATCTTTGCAGCAATTGCAGGAATGATTTTCCTTAATGAAAATATTGATAAAAACTTATGGGTAGCAATTGTTCTTGTGGTTTGTGGAGCATTCTTAATTTCCTCAAATACATCATATATAAGAAAGATAAGTTTTAATAAAAAGTTACTAATTGTTTTGTTAGGAGCAGTAATTATCGGCTTTGCTCAAGTTTCATTAAAGGTAGGCTCGGAAAATCTTTCCGTTACTCATAATTTAGCAGTAAGGGCATTAGGATTAACAACGTCGATCGGATTACCCTTTGCAAAATTCGATAAAATTAAAGAATTATTAACTTTTATTTTTTCAAACAAAAAAGCTATGCCTATATTCTTGATAGAAGGCATATTTCCACTTTTAGGCAACTTATGTGTTTTATATGCTTTAGCCAATGGTCCAGTATCCTTGGTAAGCCCTTTACTTGGTACAAGGCCTATATTTCTAATTGGAATTATATTAATATTTGGACCATTATCAAAAAAGTATTTAAATGAAAAACTAGAAAGATCTCAAGTATCAATTAAGGTTATTTCAATCATGCTTGTTGTTTCTGGGGTTGTCATTATCTCTTCTCAATGAAATAATAAAAAAAAATATTACCACGGGATAAATTAAAATGATCTTAGGAGTTTCAGGGTTTGTAAAAGGAGACTGGAAAAACATAGATGAGATAGTGATGGATAAAGTTGCAAGCCTTGGTTTCAAGACTTTACAAATCAGAATTTCTGATCCTTTTTCAACAACTCTGAAAGATATAGAAAAAATTAAAACTCTATATAAAAAATTTGATTTTTATATGCCTCAAACAGTTGGGAATTATGGTGGAAATTTAATTTCTGAAAATAAAGACCTCAGAGAAAAAGACATCATTTTCTTAAAGAGAATGATTGATATAACAAATGAATTAGAGTCGCCTAATACATATCTCAGACCTGGCAGTCACAATGTTAATGGCGCATGGAAACCACACAAAAATAATTATAACGAAAAAACTTGGGACACATTAATTGAGAGCACAAAATTTGTTTGCGATTATGCAGAAAAAAAAGATGTTATGATAGCTGTTGAGGGTGGGGTAGCCTGCCCTGTTAATTCACCCAAAAAAGTCAAAGATTTATTTGAGAAAGTAGACTCTAAAAATTTAGGATTAAACATGGATCCAGTAAATTTTATAAAAGACCTTGATACTGCATATAAAAACACAGATTTAATAAATGAATTTTATCATCTTATTCCGCATAACATAATTGGATGCCACGCAAAAGATTTCAAAATTATTGAAGGCTTATTACCACATTTTGAAGAAACAATTATTGGCAGTGAAGATAGCATGCTTGATAATGACTCTCTGCTAAAAGGATTAAGTAAAATAAATCCCGATGCACATGTTTTAATTGAACATTTGGCAGATGACGATATCCCGAAAGCATTAGCTGGACTAAATAATGTAGCAAAAAGAAACAAAATAATTTGGGATGATTAAAAAATGTATAAGGATCTTAAAGATAAAAAAATTATTATAACTGGGTCTGCAACTGGTATTGGTAAATCCGTAACCGCAAGACTTTGCGCATTTGGTGCTAAAGTTGCAGCCTTGGATATTAATAAAGAAAAAGGCTCTGAAACAGTATTCAATGCAGTTGAGTATGGCGGTGATATTAAGTTTTTTGAAATAGATGTAAAAGATGAGATTAGTGTAAAAAAAAATATAGAAGAAGCAACTAATTGGTTGGGTGGTATCGAAGTTCTTATTCATATTGCTGGAATTTTAGAAGGTGCAGATACGGAAATAAATAACTTTCCTGAAGATATTTGGGATAAAGTTATAGATGTAAATTTAAGAGGTTCTTTTCTTGTCACAAAATACGTTTCAAAAGTTATGATAAAACAAAATTCTGGAGTGATTATTCTAACTGCTTCAGGTGCAGGGGTACATGGAGGAAGCTCTTCTTACGCATACGGTTCATCAAAAGGAGGAGTTCATGGATTAAGTCTAGTTCTTGAACAAAATTTATCAAAGTATAACATAAGAGTTAATGATGTTTTACCGGGAAGTGTAAAAACCCCACTTAAAGTAAAAAATGTTAAAGATACGCATAAAAATAATGATAAATTATCAGTAGACCAAAGAATAGAAAAGTTAGTTTCACCAGATGAAATATCTAAAGTTTATGCTTTTTTAGCAAGTGATGAAGCAAGCATGATCAAAGGAAGCATAAGAACAAAATAAATGATAAAATTCAATGAGGATATAAATCTTATAGATTTCTTGACATTATCTTAATAAGTTCTAGATATTATCTAAATAAGGTTAATACATAAACTGTTTTAGTTTTGATAATAACTCTAAGGAAAATAAAATGAAAAGAAAATTAATATTAGGCTTTACTGCAGGATTATTAGGAGCCCTGTCTATAATAGGAGCTACCTTTGCTAATGAAGGTGAAAATAAAAAAGATAACTTTCAAGCCAGAGTTGCTGAATTATTAGGTATAGAGCAGGAAACTTACTCTAAAGCCCTTATAACTGCTAAGCAAGAATTTAAGTTGCTTGAACAAGAAAAAAGACTTGAAGATATGAAAGAAAAGCTTAGTTCAGCTGTTTCAGAAGGTAAAATTACTGAAGAAGAAGCTAATGAAAAAATCGAATCTATTACTACAATGCATAATTGGATAAATTCTGAACCTGAAGCTACTAACATTCTCAAGGATGCAAAAAAAAGTTCTGAAATGAAGGGCCTCAGTATTGAAGAAATACTTGCAATTCTAGTCTCAGAAGATTCAATTACTGAAGAAGATTCAGATGAAATTATTAGCTGGATAAATTCAAAACCAGAAGGTATGGAGCATATAAAAAGTAAAAAAGGCAAAATTAAAATGAAAGGCAAAGGGGACAAAAGCCATATGAAGGGTAAATCTCAACGCCAAGCGCCAGAAATTTCTTATGAAAATATTGAAATCCAACTTTCTGAAGCTGTTAATTCAGGAGAAATGTCAGATGAAGAGGCCGAAATAAAACTTACTCAAATAAAAGAAAAAAAAGATTGTGATGCAAATAAGTCTAATGATAATGTGAGTATTTCTGCCGAACAAATTCGAATGATGATTTATGAATCAATAAAAAATGGAAAAATAACTGAAGATCAAGCAAAAGTAAAATATTCACAGTTAGTTTCCAAGTAAACCTCATAATAAATATGATGAAAAAGCACCTGATAAATTCAGGTGTTTTTTTTTCTTTAAATATGATATAAATATCATAATGCTAAAAGATTCAAAATATAGAGGTATTTTTGGAATACCTGCAACTCCATTCAACGAAGATGAAAGTTTAGATTTATACTCTTTGGAAAAAGTTTTAGATTTTACGTTAAATAATGGTTGTCACGGCATAGTTATGCCTGTAATGGCAAGCGAATATCAATCATTGACAGACGAGGAAAAAAAAGTCATTTTCAAAACCACTGCAAAAATTGTTGATAATAAATTACCAACTGTTGCCGGAGTTACAGGTGTATCAGATATACACTCAATTGAGTTGGCTAAGTATGCCGAAGATGTTGGTTTTGACTCAGTGATTACTATGCCACCACATAGTATGCCACCATCTGCATCACAAGTAAAAGAATTTTTTTCAAAAATTAATGATTCAATAAATATTCCTGTCTGGATTCAAAATCATCCAAAAGGATACCCATTATCAGCTGAGCAACTTATTGAACTCTGTAACTCATTTGAAAATATCTCATTAATAAAAGAAGAAACTGCCTATTCCGGCCAAATGATCACAAATTTAATTCGAGGAGATTTAGAGAAAAATATCAAAAGTATCATGGGTGGTATGGGGTGTATGCATTTGATATCTGAATACAACAGAGGAGCTACCGGTAATATGCCTGCATCGCATTATGGTGACATCCTTTCTAAAATATGGAATTTACTTGATTCAGGTTATGAAAAACAAGCTATAGAAATGCATAACCGAATGATCCCTCTAATAAATTTTGAGATGATTTATGGAGCCCCAGCGTTTAAGGAAATTCTTGTTAAGAGAAAAATCATTAGATACGCTACTACTAGATCACCAGGGTTTAGATCTTTTGATGAATACGACTCCAGAGAATTAGAAAAACTAATCAAAAGTGTCGATGATTTATTTGATTGGAGATAAATTTTACCTGTAAACGTATGAATCATGATCTAATTGTCCATAAACCAGAATTTATAGTTGACGATTTATAAAACTATTAATAAAATTAAATACTGGCGTAAGCAAATAAATTATATAAACAATTAATAGGAGATTAGATTTAGTGACAATTAAACTTAATCCACTTGGAGATAGAGTAGTGATACTTCCATCTGAGGCTGAAGCTTCTACCTCTCCAGGAGGAATAATTATTCCTGACACAGCAAAAGAAAAGCCTCAGCAAGGCGAAATTGTAGCAGCTGGACCAGGAAGAACAACAGACGACGGAAAACTTGTAGATTTACCAGTAAAAGTTGGTCAATCTGTAATTTATTCAAAATATGCTGGTACTGAATACTCTGAAGGTGGAGTTGATTACCTAATTGTTAGAGAGAGCGATATACTCGCAATCGTTGATTAAGAAAAGGGAGAATATAAAAATATGGCAGCTAAAGATTTAAAATTCAGTGATGATGCTCGAGCTAGGCTAAAAGAAGGTATTGATGTTTTGGCTAATACCCTTAAGTCAACACTAGGCCCTAGAGGGAGAAATGTCATTGTAGATAAAAAGTTTGGTCCTCCTCAAGTTAATTCTGATGGTGTTACTATAGCAAAGGAAATTGATTTAGACGATCCATTTGCAAACATGGGTGCACAACTACTTAAAGAGGTATCAAAGAAAACTAATGATGACGCAGGAGATGGTACAACAACTTCTACTGTTTTGGCACAGGCAATTATTTCTGAAGGATTCAAAAATGTTGCAGCTGGGGCAGACCCAATGGCGCTTAAGCGTGGAATGGACATAGCAATGGATACAGTAAGAAAATCAATTGCAGGTCAATCTACAACAGTAAGCACTAAAGAACAAATTGAAAATGTTGCAGTACTTTCATCTCATGACGATGAAATGGGAAGTCTTATTTCTGATGTAATGGATAAAGTTGGTAAAGACGGAGTAATAACCGTTGATGAATCCAAATCATTATCTTATGAAACTGAGTTTGTTGAAGGTATGAATATTGATAGAGGTTATTTATCACCTTATTTTGTTACTAATTCAGAAAGACAAGAGTCTGTACTAGATGATACTTACGTTTTAATTACCAGTGAAAAAATTTCAGCGGTCTCTGATCTTCTTCCTGTGCTTGAGAAAGTTCTTCAAACAAATAAAAATATACTAGTTATTGCAGAAGATGTAGAAGGTGAAGCTCTAGCAACCTTGGTTGTAAACAAATTAAGAGGTACATTGAATGTTGCTGCAGTTAAGGCTCCTGGATTTGGTGACCGAAGAAAAGCTATGCTTGAAGATATTGCTATCCTAACAGGAGGAACTGTTATATCTGAAGAAATTGGTAGAAAGCTTGACTCTGTCACACTAGATGATCTAGGTAAATGTAAACAAATTGTTGTGAAAAAAGATGACACTACTTTTGTTGACGGAGCAGGATCTGTAGATCAAATAAACGGAAGAAAAGCTGAGATAGAGAGTCAAATAGCAGATACAACTTCTGATTACGACAGAGAAAAACTTCAAGAAAGACTAGCTAAACTTTCTGGTGGTGTTGCAATTCTTAGAGTTGGAGCAGCAACTGAAGTAGAAATGAAAGAGAAAAAGCAAAGAATGGAAGATGCTTTATCAGCTACCAGAGCAGCAGTTGAAGAAGGTATTGTTCCAGGAGGCGGAAGCGTTTTAATTAAAGCTTCTCAGGCGCTATCTAAAGTCAAATCAAAAATAGATGATGAACAGACTGGAGTTGAAGTACTAAAAAGAGCACTGCTTGCTCCTATAAGTGTTATTGCAGGTAACTGCGGTCACGAAGGTGCAGTAATTCTTAACAAGGTTTCTGAGAGTTCAGACAAGAACTTTGGTTTTGACGCTCATAAAGCTGAGTATGGAGATATGCTAGAAATGGGAATTGTAGACCCAGCTAAAGTAACAAGAGCTGCAGTGGAAAATGCTGTTTCAGTTGCTGGAATGATTCTTACAACAGAGGCACTAATCAGTGAAAAAGATGAACCTGCACCTCCTATGCCAGCAGGACCTCCTGGTGGTGATATGGGTGGCATGGGCTTCTAAAAAAAGTAAATATTAAAAAAAGAGAGTTAATAATTTTAGCTCTCTTTTTTTTTCTACTCCTCGTTTGATAAAATCTCATATAATTTATTCATACCATCAAGCCATTTAATTTGAACATCAGAGTTCCATGATGGATCATAATCTGGATACTTAGATAATATCTTACTTGCTAGTTCAAATTTATATGAAATTTCTTTATTTGTATCATTTCTAACTTTTGTATCGATCTGAATTTTATTATTTGAATCGCTTAAATCATTAGATAATTTTTTTAAAGTACTTTTATTTCTTGTTTTTCCATGCCTACCAGCTAAAATATGTTTTGAAAGTTTTATTCCTGCAAATTGTGCAGCTCTAATAAAAAATGCTTCGCATTTCACTATAACCCCTTCTTTTGTTCCAAAAGATTTGAAAGCGTCTCGAAACTGACCCTTACTTGCTCTTGTAAGATCCAATTGGAATACTGGCTCATAAAAGTCTCTTAAAACACTGTAAAGTATAGACTTTCTTTCTTCTCCTTCGGCAAACACTAACCCTTCAAGGTATTTTTTTGGACGACCATCTTGATCTACTAAATTTAAAACCTTTAAGGTTGTCATTAATTGTGTACCTGAACTACCAGAAAATCTTGCTCCCCAAACGCTTCTGTCTATTCGATCTGGAATTCCTTCGTCAAATAAAAATTCCAAAAAAGTTTGGAATGTACGATAGGGAACATAAGGAGGAATTGTTTTTTGTTCTTGAAACATGTTTTTTATTCTCAAAACCACTAAAATTACATACTCTACATTTAAGGGTATATCCCATAAATTCTAAAGTCAAATCATTTTAGAATTGATTGTTTCCCATGTTGGACAGTTTTTGAAATTACTTTTTGGAATGTAGAAAATTAAAGTATGAAAATTTATTTTATATTGAAAGGCGTAAAAATTGAGAATACCTATAAACGAAATATTTCCTAATCCAGATATTCCTAAATCAGAAAAAAAAGAAAATTCTAAAGGGCATAACAAATTCAAAAAGAACCCTGTAGTTCTTGCAACAAAAAATGGTTATGTTTTACTAGCTGGTACTAGCAAAATATCCTATGCAAAAGAAATGGGGGAAATCTCCATAGAATGTACTGTTAAAGAAAATGTGAATGAGCAGGAAAAATTTGAGCTTTTATTATCTGAAAATTATCACTCTTCACTTATGTCACCTATGGATCTTGGTGGATCATTTATTAAATATAGAGAAAAATATCATATTACACAACAAGAGTTAGCACGAAGAACAGGAATAACCCCTGGAACAATCCATCATTATGAAAGCCTAATTAGAACCTTAAATCCTAAGCTTGGCGAAGCTTTGTCTTCCGGTTTATTGACATTTAAAGAAGCAAGATCCATAGCAGATTTAGATGATCATGAAAGACAAATGGAAATAGCTAAGCCGTTCCTTGAGGGAAAATTATCAAGTGTTTATGTAGAAAAAATAGTTGGTCGAGCAAAAGTAGCCTCGATGCTAGACGTAGATGAAATAATTGACGAGGTAGTAAATGGAAAAAAATCTCATATTGTGAGTAAAAATGATAATTTGTCTAAATTAGAAAGAAAGCCTAGCGCTACTAGTACTGAATTAATTGAAAACTCAATATTAAAAATTGCAGGAGAATTAGAAGCGTTACAGATAAAAAACATTCCTGAGTATAGAAGGTTGAAATTGATTAGCAGTCTGAGGATATTGGAAACTAGACTTAAGTATTCTTTAAACAATTTAAATGGGGGGTTTGCATCTAAGTATAACACTCCAAAATCATACACAAATAGAGTAAAGGTTTAAATTTGATTTTTCGAGACGGATATAAATTCTATATATAATGCGGACACATTATGTATAGAACTCCTAAATAAAAGGACTATTGTATTTAGGAGCGATTGTCTCTTCCGATTATGGTCATAAAACGCCCCTCCTTATTACGCCTCTGGAGGGGCGCTTTTCATAGGTAATATTAAAGATAATGCTGCGCCTACAAGAGCAATAATACCTGAAAAAATTACAACACCATGAAACCCGGAGGATTGGTTTATTATGCCGGCAAATATTGGAGTTATAGATCCTATCACAGATCCACCAGTAAACATTAATGCTGTACCAGAACCTTCAGATCCTTTATCTACCATATCCATAGCAGCAGCGTTTATTATGGGCATGACAGAGAAAAAGAATAACCCTAAGCACCCAACAAGAAAAGTCATCATTATTCCACGATCGAAAACTAAAAATAAAAATATTAAAATTGTCATTAAAATCATGGCAAATGAAATAACTGGCCTTCTACCTAACTTGTCGGAAAAATTTCCCATTATTGGAGTGGAAATAATACCAGCCATAGTAATTAACGCAACATGAACACCCACAAGGGTATTTGAGTATTCAAGAATTTCACGCATGTAAATTACCAAAAAAACCTGAAAGGATGTATGAACAGCCCCTCGCATTGCTCCTAATAAAGCCATTCCGAGGACACTATAATTATTTAATAAACTTTTTGCAGATCGAAAATAGTCTTTAATAGTAATATTACCTTCAGATTCACTTCCAGCAGACTTAAATCTTAAAATTACCATTAGCCCAGTTATTATCATTGGTATTGATAAACTTATTGCAATTATTCTCCATGAAATACCTGAGAAAAATGCATAACTTCCAACTGTTCCTGCCAAAAGAAAACCTATAATTATTGGTGATGTTGTATTTCCAATTTGAGCTCCGGTCAAATGAGCAGACATTGCATAGCCTCTTCTTTCAGGATATCTAGCCGCCAAAGTACCAAAAGCAGGAGCATGCCACAATGATGTACCAAAACCAACAACAGCAACTCCAAGCAACAAAATCCAATAAAGTGGAGAAATACCTATTATGAAATAACCTAACCCAACCATAACCATAGACAACAATAGAATCCATGCAATTTTTTTTCTATACATGTCTGTTAATATTCCTGCTGGAATATTAGCAATACCTGATGATATCGACTGAACTGTAGATATCCCTCCTACCCCTACATCCGTAAGACCTAATGTAGACTTTATGCTAGGTATCATAACCAGAAGAGCACCTTGACCAAAATGCTTCACTCCATGACCAGCTGATAGGCCATATAATAATGACATTGATTGCTTATTTTTTTTTCTCAAATTACTAGCTCAATTTTTTATTCACTACCGCTATCGATTCATCAATAATACTACATAATTCTTCCGTTTGATCTGCATTTATAGTTAATGGTGGAGCAATTGGTAGTATAAAAGCAGGGACCCTAATCCAAACTCCTCTTTTTCTAAGTTCATCTGTGAGAAGTTTATTTAATCCAACGGAACTATGAAAATGTTTTTTTGAATCTCTGTCCTCCACAAATTCTATCCCTTGAATTAATCCAACCCCCCTTACATCTCCGATTATTTTATATTTTTCTTTCATTTCTATTAGTTTTTCACTAATCTGCAAGCCTCTAAGTTTTGCGTTCTCGACAAGATCGTTTTCTTCTACAATTTTTAGATTTGCTAAAGCTGCGGCGGCACCAGCAGGATGTGCAGAATATGTATACATGTGACTCCATACTTTTTCAGGCCCTCCAGCAAAAGCATTTGAAACTTTTTTGGTAGAAACAGTGCCACCAAGCGGAAAGTACCCAGATGTTACTCCCTTTGCAAAACTCATAATATCTGGCGTAGTTTTTACTAAATTCGCACCAAACCATTCTCCTAATCTTCCAAATCCTGTAATTACTTCATCAAAAATTAATAACACCCCATACTTATCACATATTTCTCTTACTAATGGCCAGTAGGATTCGTGAGGAAGTATGCCTCCTAGTGGCTGTGAAACAGGTTCACCTATAACCGCTGAAACGGATTCTGCTCCTTCAAAAATAATAGAATCCTCAATGGCCTGTGCAGAGTTGATTGCATTTTCTTCAGGAGATTTTGACCCAAACTCATCACGATAAAAATGGGGATGAGGAACAGTTACAACATTTAATGGCTTTGGTTGATAATCCGTTCTAGGAAATCCTGGATGCCCACCTAGCCACATAGTTCCATATGTTGAACCATGATATGAACCCTTTCTAGAAATAATTTTATATCGACCTTTTTCACCGTTCCTTACATGAAAAGCTTGGGCTAATTTTAATGAAGATTCATTTGCTTCTGAGCCACCTTGACAAAAGAACGTTCTTGATAAGTCTCCCGGTGTAATCTCTGATATTTTTTTTGCCAATTCAGCACTCTTGGGAGTTATACCTGAATAAACGTTCATGCTGACTGAGTTTAATTGTTCATAAATTGCTTTTGAAATTATATTTTGACCATGTCCTACATTTCTAAAATACATCCCTGAAATACCATCTATATACCTATTTCCCTCAAGATCATTTATATAAATTCCGTCTGATGATTCCATGACTAATGGTCCACCCTCTTCAGCCATAAGTGTTTGATTAGTCATTCCAACATACATATGATCTATAGCCATTTTTTGATAATAATTCATATCTTTTTGGTCTTTATTAGTCATTATTTTTTCCTATAAATTTTTATATAATAAGTATTTTACAACCTATAATGAAATTAATTGATAACAAAAAGCCAAAAACCTCTTCTTTAATAATGGGTTTTATATTTGGCACATTAATTGCTTCCGGTTATAGTATCATGTCCGTAATAATCTGCTCAGGATTATTAATTTGTCCTAAAGCTTGGGAACCTTTCGTTTTTATATTTTTGTTAGTGTTTTTATTTATTACAGCCTTTTTTACAGTAATTTTTCTGATTTTATTTAAGTTGTATAAATTTTTTGATATTTCTAATTAGATGTTATATGTATAATGATTTATATTTATAAAAATTTTAAGGAAATATTATGAGCAATTCTACCTTTGATCTAATAGTTATTGGTGCTGGGCCAGGTGGTTACCATGCAGCAATAAGAGCCTCTCAACTTGGTCTTAAAGTTGCAGTTGTAGAGAAAGATGATGGTTCTGGCAATGGAGGAATAGGTGGTGTATGCCTTAACTGGGGATGTATACCTTCTAAATCTTTGCTAAAAAATGCAGAAATAGTAAATCATCTTAAGCATGCTGAAGACTGGGGAATTACTGTAGAAAATTGGTCAGCAGATATTGGTAAAGCGATTGATAGGAGCAGAAAAGTATCAAAAACTCTCACTGGAGGGATTGAATTTTTATTTAGAAAAAACAAAATAGAACTTATAAAAGGTAAAGCAAAACTCCTATCTTCAACTGAAATTTTAGTAGATGAAAAAACAAAATATATATCAAAAAACATAATAATCGCGACAGGTGCACGACCTAGAAGCCTTCCAACCCCAGGTCTTGAAATTGACGGGAAAAATATTATTACTTCAAGAAACGCATTAGAAATGAAAGACAAGCCAAAATCTATTGCGATAATTGGAGCTTCTGCAATTGGATGTGAATTTGCATATTATTTTAATGCATATGGCGTGAAAGTTAGATTATTCGAAATGGAAAACCATATCGTGCCAAAAGAAGATGAAGATATTTCAATTGAACTAGAAAAACAGTTTAAAAATCAAGGTATCGAGTTTGCAACTTCAGCAAAAATTTCCAAAGTTATTCATGGAAAAGAACTATCCATAGAATATATGGTTGAAGGAAAAAATGAAGTATTTAATTGTGAAAAAGTCTTACTTGGAGTAGGGGTACAACCTAATTCTGATGACATTGGTTTAGAGAACCTTGGAATCAAAACTTATGGTCCTGGTTTTATCGAGGTCGATGAGTATATGAAAACTAATATAAATGGAATATATGCTGTGGGGGATATCAATGGAAAACTTCCATTGGCACATGTAGCCTTTGATCAAGGTGTTGTGGCAGCTGAAACCATTGCCGGAGAAAATGTAGAAGGAATTGATGATTATTCCAATATGCCTAAATGTACGTATTGCCAACCTCAAATAGCATCTATAGGACTTAGCGAGAAAGAAGCTAGAGAAAAAGGCTTAAGTATTAAAGTTGGAAAAGTTCCATTCCAAGTTGCTGGAAAATCTGTGGCCATTGGAGAACCAAATGGGTTTACTAAAGTTATTACCGATGAAGACTCAGGAGAAATAATTGGAGCACATATAATTGGACCTGAAGCAACCGAATTAATAGCTGAAATTGGGATGTTAAAAATGTTAGAAGGTACTAATTTAGAGCTTCAAAAACTAACACATGCACACCCTACCTTATCTGAAGCAGTAAAAGAAGCTGGTGCTTCTGTTAATAATGAAGCGATTCATTTTTAATTAGTTTTTATATTCTATAGATTCTTTCAGCGTTTTCCATAAACATTTGATTTCTTTCTGTTTTTGTAAAATCTTTTGTTATTTCATCAAAAGACTGCCAAAGAGTTTTATAATCGCTGAAAAGACTGTCAACGGGAAAATTTGATGCAAACATACATCTTTTCGAGCCAAAAACCTCTATTGTTTCCATAACTAAAGGTTTAATAAAATCTTTAGTCCAATTTTTATTCATCATTCCTAAAGCAGATATTTTTACGGCAACATTGTCTGCTTTAGCTAAAACTTTTAGCCCTTTTTTCCATAAATTTATACCATCTGGTGATAGATCTATTGGCATACCTGTATGGTTTAGAATAATAAATATATTTGGGAATTTCTTAGCTAAATCTAAACACTCTTGTAGTTGCCATGGCCATACTTGAAGGTCAAAGGAAGCATTATATTTTTCTAACAGCTTATAACCTTTTATCCATCTTTTGTCCGTCATTAGATTTCCAGACTCTGCAAACCTGTAATTGGGTCTATGGTTATCCCAGTTAAGCATTTGCCTTATTCCACGCCAGTTAGGAAAATTTGAGTGCCTGGCTAATATTTCATCGGCATTTTTTTTCTGTAGGCTTACAAAACCTATTATTGCATTTGGCATTCCTCTAGATTTTTCATCATCTGCAACGCTTTGTAACCATTTGGTTTCACCTGAGGGATCTAAAGAAGAATCCCATTCTGCTTGAACATGAACAGACTTTTTTATGGGTAAACCTTCAGCTGAATTAAAAAAATCCGAAATCAAATAATTCTTCCGGATTTTTTCATAATCTCCAACAAAGTGATCTATCCCATCATCGAGCCAAGGATATGAATTAATACTTAAATCCCAGAGATGATGATGCGTGTCAATAAAATTAGGAATTGTCATTGTTTCTCTCAATCTAAATGGAATACTTCTTCCCATTCAATCATATTTTTATCAGGATGCGCACCTTTAGGAAGTTCAAAATATTGTGACATCAAGTTTTGCCAATCTGTATTGATTTTTTCTTTTGACATTCTTTCTAATGCATTTTTAAAAGAATCTACAACCTCAAAATAACCAAACAATGTACCATCTGGCCTTAAGAAAATAGAATAATTTTTCCAACCATTTTTCCTTAGCGCGTCAAGCATCTCAGGCCAAACATTAGCATGCCATTCCTTATATTCCTTTATACTTTTTGCTTTAATTTTCATTTCAAAGCCAACACGTTTCAATTGACACCTCCAAAAAACAAATTATCATACAATTATTAGTTACTTAAAGGAGTATATTATGTCAAAGTCAGTTGCACAAGTTTTAGACCTAAAAAATGACGAAGAACTTATAAAAGAATATGAAGAATATCACAAAAAAGTTTGGCCTGAAGTATTAGAAGGAATTAAGGAAGCTGGCATAGAAAGAATGGAAATTTTTAGATCAGCCAACCATCTTTTCATGTATTGTCTTGTAGGCGATAATTTTGATCCAAATAATGATTTTCCGCAGCAAGCAAAAAGTAATCAAAAATCTATCGAATGGAATAAATTAATGAAAAAGTATCAACAAAAAGTACCCACTGCAAAAGAAAATGAGTGGTGGTCACCTATGACTCTTGCATTTGATACAGAATGGTTCAATGAAAGGTAGATATTATATATTTTTTTCTATTATATGGATGATATTTATTTTTTTCCTGTCTAGCCAAAGTAGTGAAAAATTTCAGGAATTTAGCGATTCTGTCAAATGGTTAAAATTTCAAAATTTTATTGCTCACTTCATACTTTATTTCATTCTAGGATTTTTTTATATAAACTTTTTACACATCTATATAAAAAATACGATAAAGAAAATTTTATATTATTTTTTATTGATAATATTTTATTCGATATTTGATGAAATTCATCAATATTTTGTTCCAGGGAGATTTTTTGAAACAATTGATATATTTATAAATTTAATTGGTGCTACAACTCTTATTATAATCTTTTTATCAAAAAAAAAATCAAATAGTATACTTAATAAAAATAATTAAAGATGATAAAAAATAATAAAATAAAAATGATTGAAGAAGCAGTTAAATTTGCTGAAGACCTATTGTTGACATTAGAAAATAAAAACACAAACGAGACTATTAGTAATATAATTTTACCTTGTCTTCATACAGCAAAAACCTATGTAGAGGTAAAAATGTTTGAATCTCCAGAAATAAAAATTAATCTTTCAAAAGCTGCTATTGAAACAAGTTACTTAACTGACAGAAACCCAAAATACGCTCCATTATATTCTAAAATTCGAGTTTTACTTGAAGAATTTAGTCAAATATGAGTCATAAAATAGAAATATTTGATAAAAAAAAGCTTATTTCTGAAAATTTAGATATTAAGCCTCTAATAATAAAGGCTTGCATTTTGACATTAAAATTAGAAGAAATTTCTAAACCTAAATTATTGAGTATAAATTTTACTGACGATAAAGAAATGGCATTATTAAATAATAAATATATGGGCCATAACGAAACTACAGATGTATTATCTTTCAATGAAATCTCAATAGAAACACAACAAAAATATAATTGGCCAAAAGAAGAAACAATATCCCAAGAAAAAATTGGAGAAATAATAATATCTGTCCCTCAGGTAAGAAAACAATGCATGAATGACTTTAATCATGAGTGTGTAAAACTTGTAGTTCACGGATTATTACATATTTTAGGCTATGATCATGCTTTAAAAAAGGAAGAATTAATCATGTTTAATAAAACTGATGATATATTAAGTTATATATTTAAAAAAAATTAGGTTAATTTTGGACAATCAAGTTTTTTATAGAAAGTGGAGACCGTTTGATTTTGACAATGTTGTTGGTCAAAATCATATCACATCGACTTTGAAAAAAGCAATTTTATCTAAAAGAATTGCTCATGCATATCTTTTTACAGGGCCTAGAGGAGTTGGAAAAACCTCAACTGCAAGAATTTTAGCCAAAGCTTTAAATTCACAAATTAATGATGATGGAAATCCTATTATTGAATCTGAAATATCCCAAGCTATAGACGAAGGAAGATACTTAGACCTAGTAGAGATAGACGCTGCTTCTAATAGAAGAATAGATGATGTTAGAGAGTTATTAGATAGTGTTCAAATTCAACCTACCCTAGGGAAGTATAAAATATATATAATTGATGAAGTTCATATGTTAACTCCTGAAGCCTTTAATGCACTCTTAAAGACTTTAGAAGAACCCCCTCCAAACATAGTTTTTATACTAGCGACAACAGACTCACATAAAATTCCTGACACCATTAAGAGTAGATGTCAAAGATTTGACTTTCGAAGAATATCTGATGACGATGTTATTGATAGACTAATTGAGATTTGTGATTCTGAAAATATTGAAACTGAGCAAGAAGTTTTAGAAATTATAGCTAGGATATCATGGGGCAGTCTAAGAGATGCCGAAAGCTTACTTGAACAATTACATATTTCTTACGGAGGTAATAACCAAGAAATAAAAGAAGAGCAAGCAAGAGAGTTTTTGGGCTTAGGTGATTTTGAAATATGTCTAAACTTAGCATTTTGTATTATTAATAAAAATTCTAGTGAAGCATTAAAAATAATTAATTTAGAATACAACAAAGGTACAAACTTAAACTCTATTTACCAAGGTCTACTTGAAACTCTAAGGAACTCTCTTCTTATTAAGGCAGGTATATTAGAGCAGGAAAACTTAGAAAAATATTCTGATGAATTTAGATCCTCAATCTCAAAAATTTCATTAGAAAAAATTCTTGAAATATTAACCATTTTTTCTAAAATAAAAATTGATGAATCAGAAAAATTACTAAATTTTGAAATTGCAATAATTGAATCAATAGTCGACAAAAAAACCGTTTATGAAAGCAAAATTCCACCTTTGAAAATAGATATGAAACGAGAACAACCGGACGTTCAGAATAAAATATTACCTAAAGATATCATTGAAGAAAAAGATGTTAATAATTCATCCGAGATCAAAGTAAATAATTTTCGTAAAGAAAAATCTGGAGATGAAATTAAATGGGATGATGTTATATATCAAACAAGAAGAACAAAAAACAAACAATTTAATGTCAGTGCCTTATTAAGAAATGTTGAAACACCCATTGTTACTGATAATAAAATTAAATTGAAATTCAAAAGTAACGCTATAAAAAAACATTTCATGGATGAGATGGAAGACCCAAGGTCAAAAAATGCATTAAAATTAGCAATAAATAAATCATATGGCTCAGAACTTGATCTACAAATCTCGTCGCCTAAAGAAGAAAATAATCAAATAGACGATGCTCAACAAAAAGAAACTAGCACATCTATAAAAAAAGCATTATCAATGGGTGCTAAAATTATTAACAATGAAAAATCGGAGGATATAAATGAATAGAAATATGCTAAAGCAAGCACAACAAATGCAAGCTAAATTAGCTCAAATACAAGAGGAAATAGCCAATACAAAAACAGAATCAACATCTGGAGGAGGCGTAGTAAAGGCCGTTGTAATTGGAACTTCAAAAATAGAATCTATACATATAGATCCAAAAGCAGTAGATCCAGACGATGTTGAAATGCTACAAGACTTAATTTTAGCAGCTGTGAATGAGGCTTTTGAAAATGCACAAAAACTAGCTAATGAAAAAATGGGTCAAATAACTGGAGGGTTAAACATCCCAGGATTGATGTAATTATAATATGAATAATCATAATTCTACTGTTCCAGCTGTAACAAGATTAATAGAGGCTTTTCATAGGCTTCCTGGAGTTGGCCCAAAAACAGCTCAAAGATATACTTACCATTTAATCAAGATGCCTGAAGAAATAGCAAAAGAATTTTCTGAAGCAGTTTTAGGTATAAAAGAAAAAATTACTTTTTGTAATCTATGCTCAAATATTTCACAAGAAGAAATTTGTTTATTGTGCAGTAATAGTAATAGAGATAATTCAAAAATTTGTGTTGTTGAAGAACCCCTAGATATAATACCGATTGAAAGAACTAGAGCATATAATGGGCTTTACCAAGTCCTACACGGTGTTATATCACCTATGAATGGAATAGGTCCAGAAAATTTAAAAATAGATAAATTATTAGAAAGAATTAAATCTCAAAACATTGAAGAAATTATCATTGCAACTAACCCAAAACTTGAAGGTGAAGCAACAGCAATGTATATCCAAAATCTAGTAGGACCATTAAAAATAAAAATCACCAGGCTTGCAAGAGGCCTTCCAAGTGGTTCAGATATAGAATATGCTGATGATTCAACCTTAGAACACGCATTAAATAGTAGATCTGAAATTTAGAAAGATTCATGAGTCCATCTAAACCTGAAATTAATACAAGCACAGGAATAGTAATAAAAATAAACGACCTAGGCGAGGCTGACAGAATAATAACTCTCATAACTCCAAATTTTGGTTTGATTAGAGGGGTTGCTAAATCTGCTAGAAAAACAGTTTCAAAACTTGGAGGTCATTTTGACATTCTAAAATATGTAAATTTTTCAATAAGGGAAACAAAATCAATAAGTCAGCTTAGCCAAGCAACTACTATTTATGGTTATAAAAAAATCCGAACCGATTTAAATCTTTTTTTTCAAACATCTTATATTTCAGAAATTGCTGAAAAATTTTCTATTGAAAATAACGCTAATTTAACATTATTTAATTTACTAAAAAACACATTGGATTACATTGAAGAATTTGGATTTACTGAAAACCTACTACACTTTTATGAATTAAAAATACTAGAAACAAATGGGTTTGCTCCTGAGTTATATAAATGTGTAGAGTCTGAAAATATACTAGAACCTGGCAACCATTACTACTGTCCTGAGAGAGGGGGGCTAATAGATTTCAAATATTCAAATTTGAAAGGTAATTTAACACTATTGCCAGCAAACTTAAATACAATTAAATATATGAGGTATCTTTCTAAATCTTCTATGGAAAAAATAAATAATTTATCGATAGATGAAATATATGAAAAACAAGCTTCTAGGATCTTAAAAATTCAGATTAAAAACATTGTTGACAGAAACCTTAAATCTGAAAAATTTATAACTAAAAAATTATGAAAAAAGATGAAATAATAATTAGGGGAGCCAGGGAACATAATCTTAAAAATGTTAGTGTTCGAATCCCAAGAAATAAGTTATGTGTAATAACTGGTGTCTCTGGGTCAGGAAAAAGTAGCCTTGCATTTGATACGATTTTTGCGGAAGGCCAAAGAAGATATGTTGAGTCTCTTTCAGCTTATGCAAGGCAATTTTTAGGACGAATGGAAAAACCTGATGTAGAGTATATAGAAGGTCTAAGTCCTTCTATTTCAATAGATCAAAAAGGTGTCTCAAGAAATCCTAGATCGACCGTCGGAACAGTAACTGAGATTTATGATTACCTAAGATTATTATTTGCTCGAATAGGAGTAGTTCACTGTTTTAGATGTGGCAAGGTAGTTGAAAAACAAACAGTGCAACAAATTGTTGATTCTATAGCAAAACTAGAGGAAAATTCTAGAATACAAATATTAAGTCCAATTATTACTCATATGAAAGGTGAACATCTCCAAATACTTGACTCGGTAAAAAAACAAGGCTTTGTTCGAGCAAGAATTGATGGAGAGATTGTAGATTTATCATCTAATATTAAATTAGAGAAAAATAAATGGCACAATATAGAAATAGTAGTAGATAGGTTAATAATTAAGAAAAGCATAGACTCCATCAGATTAAGTGAATCTGTTGAGGCTGCTCTAAAAGCCGGCCAAGGAACAATAATTGTCGAATATAAATCTAAGAGTGAATCAAAAGATATTATTTATTCTGAAAAATTTGCATGCTTAGAATGCGATATATCAATTACCGAACTTGAGCCTAGAAATTTTTCTTTCAACACGCCTTTTGGAGCATGTTCTCTCTGTACGGGATTAGGTTATAAACTTGAAATTAACCCATACTTAATTATTCCTAATCCAGATGCAAATATCTTAGAAGGGGGCATTCTTCCATGGTCTAATCCAAATAGTTTTGAAATGTCAACCTTAAAATCATTGTCTGAATTCTACGACTTTTCTCTTCAATCACCAATAAATACTCTACCTGAAGAAATTTTAGAAATCATACTATTTGGCTCTAAAAATCAAACTATACCTTTCTCTCATCTAACAAGTTCTGGTAAAGAATACAACTGGTCATCAAAGTTTGAAGGAATAGTAACCAATCTAGAAAGAAGATATATTAATAGTGAGTCAGAGAAAACAAAAGAAAATATTTTACGATATATGACACAACAACCATGCAATGAATGTAATGGTGAAAGATTAAAACCTGAAGCTTTGGCTGTAAAAGTTACAAATTTAAACATAACAGATCTGACTAAATTATCAGTTGAAGATTCTCTAAAATGGGTAATCTCATGTAAATCGGGTTTAAGCAACTTAAGCGATAGAGATCTAAAAATTGGTGAACAAATTTTTAAGGAAATTGAATCTAGGCTAAATTTTTTATCAAAAGTTGGCCTAAACTATCTTTCTTTAGACAGAACTGCTTCTACTCTTTCTGGTGGCGAAGGTCAAAGAATAAGACTTGCGACACAAATTGGTTCAGGGTTAATGGGTGTACTTTATGTCTGCGACGAACCTTCAATTGGACTCCATCCAATTGATAACGAGAAATTAATATTAACTTTATTAAATCTTAGAGACGTAGGAAACAGTGTAATAGTTGTTGAACATGACGAATCAATTATGAATGCTGCAGACCATATTATTGATCTTGGGCCTAGAGCAGGAGAGAACGGAGGTATGATTGTCGCTGAAGGAAATATTAGTAAAATAAAAAAAAGCAAACAATCGCTAACAGGATTATATTTAAGTAAGAAGAAAATTATTGATTTTCCAGAAAAACGACGTTACGGCAATGGTAAAGAGATAAGTATAATAAATGCTACTGAAAATAACTTAAAAAACTTATCTTTAAATATTCCATTAGGCAAGCTTGTTTGTATAACCGGTGTTTCTGGTTCTGGTAAAAGTACATTAGTTAACGAAATACTTTATAAAAAATTAGCTCAAAAATTTTATAAATCTAAAGACGCTCCTGGAAAACATGAAAAAATTTTGGGTACAGAGAATATTGATAAAGTAATTAATATTGATCAATCACCAATAGGAAGAACCCCCAGATCTAATCCGGCTACTTATACTGGTTTATTTGGTTATATTAGAGATATATTTGCATCAATGCCTGAGTCAAAAACAAGAGGATACAAAGCAGGAAGATTTTCTTTTAATGTTAAAGGGGGAAGGTGTGAATCATGTAGTGGAGCAGGATTTACCCAAATCGAAATGCAATTTTTACCTGACGTAACTGTTCCATGTGAAGTTTGTTTAGGAAAGAGATATAACAGAGAGGCTCTTGAGATTAAATTTAAGGATCTGTCAATTTCGAACGTTCTAGACAAAACAGTTAGCGAGGCTGCTAAAATTTTTGAAAATCAACCATCTATTTTAAGAAAATTACAAACTCTGATTGATGTTGGTTTAGACTACATAAAATTAGGTCAACCTGCAACAACCCTATCGGGAGGTGAAGCACAAAGAATAAAACTAGCATCAGAATTATCTAAACGATCAACAGGTAAAACTTTATATATTTTAGATGAACCAACAACAGGTTTATCTTTTGATGATGTATCAAAGCTTTTATTAGTACTACATAAACTTGTTGATAAAGGTAATTCTATAATTTTAATAGAGCATCATTTAGATTTGATTAAAAATGCTGATTGGATAATCGACTTAGGTCCAGAGGCTGGTGAAAAAGGAGGCAGGTTAGTCGGTGAAGGAACTCCTGAGTTTATGTCAACTTTAAAATCTTCTGCAACTGGAATTTATCTAAACAAACTTAATGAAATTACTCCAAATAAAAAATCTAAAGGAAACATTAAGCCTTTATCTAAACCTGTGAATAAAAATATGGGCTTAAATGAAACCTTTTTATTCCCTGAAAGACCTAGAAAACTGGAAATAAAGAAAAAAAATAAGAGTCGGTTTAGAAGAAGAAGAAGAAGATAATTAAAATATTTTAACTTCTTCAACTTTATTTTCATCTATTGTCATTCCTAAGCCATTATGGTTTGGAATTTTAATAGTACCGTTAATTGGTATTACTGGTGTTTTTAAAAAATGTTGATGAACTAAGTTCCACTTAATTAAGTATTCTTGATACGGTGTGTGTATTGGAGACTGTGATAATGAAAAGTGTATTCCTGCATTAGTTGAATGACCATGAGGAATGGTAATTAAGTCTGCGGTTGTAGCTATATTTGCAATTTTTATTACCTCTGACAACCCTCCAGCCCAATAAATATCGGGTTGAAGAATATCTAGTGCTTCTGCCTTAATAAACTCATTTAAACCCCAGCGAGTGTAGTGATGCTCTCCTCCAGAAATAGGAATTAATGTGGAATTTTTTATCTTTCTGTAAGAATCAATTCTATCTGGCATTGCAACTTCTTCTAGCCATCTTGGATTAAATTCTTCAATATATTTTGTAAGTTTTAACAAATAATTAACGTCCATAGACTGCCAGCAATCTAGCATTATATCGTAATCATCACCAAGCTCTAATCTAAGCGTTTGAACTAGCTGAATATTTTTCTTTAGTCCTTCGTGTCCAGACATCGGTCCATGTCTAAAAAACCACTTTTGAGCAGTATACCCTTGAGACTTAAATTCTTTTGCTCTTTCTTTAACCAACCCCATATCTTCTACATTAAATCCCAGCATAGATGCATATGCTGGAACAGTTTTTCGCGTAGGTCCTCCAAGAATTTTATAAACAGGTGTTTGATAATAATTACCTTTAAGGTCCCACAAAGCATTGTCTATTGCGCTTATAGCAATCATATTATTTCCATGGCGACCATGAACAGACCTTCTGTGCATTACATCCCATAAATACTCTATGGCGAGAGGATCTTGATTTAATATATGTTGGGATAATTCATTTTTTATTATGTATGCTATTGATTCATCAAATGGGCCAGAAATGCCTGTTACATCTTCGTCAG
>CETW01014000.1_pt1 | contig 30085 bp, 37 predicted proteins | sample 361381 | NCBI WGS metagenome assembly CETW01 (sample SAMEA2620570, study PRJEB7988) | marine metagenome | isolation source: saline water (ENVO:00002010), including
TCCGCTTCAGTGCCAACTGGTTTTTTAGAGTGTGATGGCTCAGCAGTTTCAAGATCAACTTACTCAGCATTATTTGCAATCATAGGCACTACATATGGAACAGGAGATGGTGCATCTACTTTTAACTTGCCGAACTTAGCTGATAACGTAGCTATGGGTAAATCTGGGACTAAAGCCTTAGCATCAACTGGCGGAGCAAACACTGTTACTTCTACAGGTAATATAGGTGGAACGACTGCCAATGCAACTTTGTCGACTTCACAACTTGCATCACACAGTCACCCTGGTGGTGGAACGACTGGGGGTACTTATTTCCATTCGGCTTATCCTGGATCAAGAGCATTTTTTAGTCCGGCATCGACTGGTAACACAGGTTCCGGTACTGGACACTCACACAATATGAGTGCAACTTTTAGTGGTGATGCAACATCAGTTCTTCAACCTTATTTAACAATTATTTATATTATAAAGACATAGGAGAAATTATGGCGGCAAACGGAAAATGGACAGTAGTGTTTGAAGATAAATGCATCATTAAAAATTATGACGAAGGCGCAGATCAAGGAATTGGATATAACGTTTTTGACGATGCTTTTTGGAATAAACCTGAATTTTCTAATATTTGGGCTATTCAATATCAAGCAGCTAATATTAATGATGAGGTAGAGCATAGAGATACAACTGAACATTGTTCTCTAGCTACTGAAGGTATTTCTTTTCAACAATTTATAGATCACTGGGACGCTGCTAACTTAGCATTTTTACAAAAAGAATGGGACGAGGACGTTATTCAAGTTTACTCAGGTTCAGGGGCTGATGCTGTATTAGAATCCACTGAAAGTGAAGCTGATCAAATTGCGAGAAAAGGTCCAAGACCAACTTCTTACTCTTCTTCTTAACAATTTAACCAACCTGTCATAATATATTTTTCTTTCTCAAGAGGAGGGTTGCCTCTGTGCACATAAGGATAACCAGCAGGCCAAAAAACGATTCTACCACTTTTTGGTTTTACTCTTACTGATTGATGTAAAAATTCAGTCTCGCCACCTTCTTCAACATTATTTAAATATATTGTGTAAACTATTACTCTGTTTGCTGCGTCTCTTGATTCTCCGTGTTCTATATGCCAAGTGTGATAGCCTTGTCCTGGAAGAGTTTGTTGTATTTTCATGGGAACAATTTTGAATGAACTATAAAAATTTTTCAAACCTGTGTTATCCACATACCTTCTCAAAGCCAAATCAAAGTTTACAAATAATTCTTTAAAATCATCCACCCAGGTGTCTACGGTTACTGATGTATCATTCTTTTCAAGAAGAGATACTTTTTCTGTTTGAAGCCTTTGATAAGCCTCTCCAAAGGCTGCTTTTTTCTTAAAATACTCAATTACTTTATTGCAATTTGTTTTAGAAATATAATTATCACAAATTCCTATGTGATCTTGCATCGTTATCGTTTTTTCACTCATACATACTCTCTAATTTTTATTATCATAAGCGTATTTTTTATATGGTCCATGTTTATTTACATAATGAAAAAAAACTTGTGCCATTCCATCACCCTTATAAACTCCTGGTCTTCCATGTTGTTGTTCACAACCCGCGTATAGTAGACCATCTCCTTCTTGTAATTCAAAAATATTATTCTCTATTACAAATGGCCAATCGTCATATTTTTTTATGCATGCACTGATTGAAATTTCACAAGATGGTCTGTCTAAATGTGTTTTCAATGTTGCTCCAAAAACATAATATCTCCAATAAGCATATGTAGGAAGTAGGTCTAAACCTGTTTCTTGTTGAATAAAGTTAAGCTTGAGGTCCAAGAACGAAGTCATTAAAGAATCTTTGTACCATGCAGGTGAAAAAGATTGAGTATCTAATTGATACCCTTTATTAGAGTCTAATTTATTATAACAATAAGGTTGTAATATATTTAATTCTTCTTGTGAAAAAAAGTTTTTTATAATTTTAAAATTTACTGGAGCCATGACACTATACTATATCTAACTCCTTTTGTTATTGGTTGTATACTATGTGGATACATAAAATTACTTGGAAAAAAAACTATAGATCCTTTTCCAAGTTTCATTCTTTTTACTTCTTTTTGTTGTTGATCTGTAAATACAAGATCACCGCCCTCATATCCTTCATTCAAATTTATTATTACACTTAAATTTCTAACACTGGTGGTGAAATGATCAGTATGAACTTCATACTTACCCCCGACTGAATATTTTAACAAATCAATTTGGTTTATTTTGTTACTTTCCATCATTGGAAATTTGGCTTTATAAAAACTGTACAGTCTAGTGATTTCTTGTTTTATATAGTTCCAATAAAACAAATTGGTGGGGGTGGTAAAATCTAATTGATAACCTTTAACATTTCTTGTGTTAGTATTTAAATTATCTTCACCTATTAATAAATTTTTTGTAGCTCTTTTTTTAATCAAAGAAATAATTTTATTACAAAAATCATTTTCTATTACATTTTTTATTTCAACAATTGCTTCTAAATAATTCATTTATATCAATACAAAATTACTATTTTCGATTGGTTGTAAGGCTAAATCAAAAGCAACTGTAATTCGTCTTGAAGACGCAACATCTGTATAATGTTCAATCCACGATGGGAATATAGTTATCTTACCAGGTTTGTTTTCTGATTTAAAAGCTGTATCCTCAAAAGGATTTACATAATAAGTACCAGTTTCATTTACTTCTACACAAAGATGTCCGCTTAAAAAAGAATCATATTCTCTCTCACAATGTCTATGCCTTTTTATTTGGTCTCCATCTCTCATTACATTTGCCCAGCATTTACCGTAAGTTTCTTTTGGTAAAGGTATTTTTAATTCTTCAAAAAACAATTTTAGATTTTCTTTGATATTATTTTTTAAATATATTGTTTCGTTCAATTCAAACAAGTTAAAGGCAAAGTGACGACTAGTAAGACTATTTATGCCTAGTCCAGTTCGACCATCTCCCTCTGCTTTTGTGTTTTTTATTATATCTTTTTCTATGCTTAAAATATATTTTTTTAATTTTTCTATATCTATATCAGACATGCTTTCAAACAAAAAATATTTATAAAAAGGACTAAAAAAATTAGTAGGAGTTTGATTCTCAAATACTCGTATCGTCACTATGCCCTACTATAATATTACAAGTTAATCTTTGCCAATTATGAGTTTCTGATTCAGGCGATTCACCTGTGTGAAATTCCCTTGAATCAAATATCACTGCGCTACCTGGTTTAAATTTGAACTCCTCTCCGTCTACAAAAAAAGAGCCTTTCCAATCTGGTTGCCAGATTGGAGTCATAAACAATACAATTGATTTTAATTTTGATGTAACTTGATCATCTTGATGTAACCAATGTTGAGTTTTTTTACCGTGAAAGGTAACATTGAACCACATTCTTTTTACTTCTGTAGGCATACCTATTTTTTTTGATTCTAATAATTTTTCTATTTTAAAAATTAAACTTTGGCCCCAAAGACAAAATGGTGGGTTGTGTACATAACCGTTATTGTCTTTAGCTACTAAAGCTGGTCCACACATAAAACCTTGATGCGGTCCTGATGCACCATTCATTATCCAGTTGTGGCTGCTAATAAGTTGTTTGTACATGTAAAACAATTCTTTTTGAGAAAGCACTTGATCTAAGATTATTGTTTTCATTTTAAGTCTAGCATTAGATAATCGACTGTTATATAACATACTAATGGAGCTAAAAGAAGTAGAAAATACTACTAACAAGTTATGAAATTAGCTTATTGTATACCTGGCAAAATTTGGTGGATTCATGATTTTTTACCACAAGAAGTTTATAAAGGAATTCATAATGCAATAATCAAAGAGAGAAAATCTATCAATTTGAAGTCAGCAAAGGAGGCTTGGGATCCTAAACTTATAAAAAATTTACAACCACCTAACCGAGTTGATGTCACAGATTACCCACCCTTTGAAATACTTAAAAGCCATGTAAGAAATAATGAATTTTTTAAATTACCCTTTGTCCAAAAAATGACAACAACTATTCATTATATGAAAAACAGATCTGGTATAAACTGGCATAGTGATATGTCTTGGGAGTACGGAGCTACATATTATTTAAATAGAAGATGGAATATTCATTGGGGAGGTGAATTTATGTTTGCTGATGAAGCAGCCCATGGGTTTTTACCGATCACCGGAAACTCTTTAGTTATAGTTAAATCTCCTTTTGATCATAAGGTAAATCCTGTATTAAGTCCCATAATGCCTAGAATATCTGTGCAAATCTTTATGAAGTGATATAAATATGTTATAATTATTTATGCCATTAACAAACGTAGTAATTAGACCAGGATTTAACAAACAAGTCACTGATGTAGGTGCAGAGGGTCAGTGGATTGATGGGGATAATGTAAGATTTAGATATGGACTTCCAGAAAAAATAGGTGGTTGGGAACAGTTAACCGCAAGTAGCATGGTTGGAGCAGTAAGAGCACAACATGTTTATGCTGATTTAGACGGTAACATATATGCTGTGCTTGGAACAACCAAAGCTTTAATTGTTTATTATGGAGGTGCATTTTATGATATAACACCTTTGGGAACGGCTTTGACTGGCGCAACCTTCACCACTGTAAATAATGATCCCACAATAACTGTGAATAAATCATTACATGGTTTAGAGGCAGGAGATTTATTTACATTTACTTCTGTGACACCACCTTCAGGGGCAGGTTACACTGCTGCAAATTTTACTGACAACACCTTTGAGGTAATTTCAGTTCCAACCATAGACACATTTACAATAACCATGGCGACAAACGCTGGAACAAGCGTATCAGCAAGTGGCTCCGCTGTTATTAACCCATATGAAGTTGTTGGACCACTATCTCAAACATCAGGTTATGGATGGGGTACATCCACCTATGGTGGAGCATCGGGAGTGACAAATACTTTAAACGGATCTTTGAATGATGACACAGCAGGAACAGGAGGATCAGGAACCAGCATAACTCTCACATCAACCAGTGGGTTTCCTTCAACGGGCACTATAAAAGTAGGAACCGAATTTATTTCTTACACTGGCATATCATCAAATGATTTAACTGGCATAACTAGAGGTGTGGCAGGAACAAGAACATCGCATTCCTCAGGAGCATCAGTTGAATACTACACTGCTTGGGGTCAACAATCTTTAACAACTAATGTCGTGCTTGAACCTGGAAGTTGGTCGTTAGATAATTTTGGTCAAGTTTTAATTGCTACTGTAAAAAATGGTAGAACTTTTGAATGGAACCCTATTGCGACAACCCCTGGAGCACTTCAAACGAGAGCCACGGTTGTATCGGGAGCTCCTACAACTGCTGTACAAACATTAGTATCAGAGAGAGATAGACATCTTCTTGTATTAGGAACTGAAACAACTATCGGAACGTCTGCGACACAAGATAAAATGTTCGTAAGATTTTCTGATCAAGAAAACATTTCTGATTATACACCCACATCTATCAATACTGCAGGAACTTTACGTCTAGATTCTGGAACAAAAATTGTTGGCGCAGCAAAGGGTAAAGATTACATTTTAATTTTAACTGATACTTCAGCTTACATAATACAATTTGTTGGACCACCTTTTACATTTTCAGTAAGACAAGTAGGTTCTAACTGTGGTGCTATCGGTGGAAGTTCAATAAAATATATTGATGGAAAAGTGTACTGGATGGGTCAAGCAGGAGGTTTTTTTGTATTTGATGGAACTGTAAAAAGTTTACCTTGTTTAGTAGAAGATTTTGTATTCACAACCAAAGGTAGTAACTTAGGAATTAATTATGACAGTGGGGATCTAGTTAATGCTGGTTTAAATAATTTATATTCTGAGATAAATTGGTTTTACCCTAAATTTGGCTCAACAAAGGTTGATAGAGTAGTAACATATAATTATGATGAAAATACCTGGACAACGGGAACATTAGCAAGAACTACTTGGGCGGATGCAACTTTATTTGATGTGCCTTACGCGACTGAATTTAATTCAACAGGGGTGGCTACTTTTCCTGTAATCCAAGGCATAACTAACGCTAATGGATCTAGTTTATATTACGCACACGAAGTTGGTAACAACCAAGTAGATAGCGCAGGTAATAAAACAGCTATAGCAGCCTTTATTGAATCTGGTTCTTTTGATTTAGATGTTGAAGGTAACGGCCAATTTTTTATGTCTATGAGAAGGTTTGTACCTGATTTTAAATTAATATCAGGTAACGCACAAGTTACTATTAATCTACGAGACTTTCCAACGGACACCGCAACCTCATCTCCGTTGGGGCCATTTACAATTACAAGCAGCACTGATAAAGTTGATACCCGTGCAAGATCTAGATTTGCAAGTTTAAAAGTAGCTAATACATCTACTGATGAGAGTTGGCGATACGGCACATTTAGAGCAGATATACAACCTGATGGACAAAGATAATGATGCAAGATGAATTTTTAGCTGAGTATTTAAGTAACCCGAATCTTCAAGCTAAGTATGGTGATTATCCTTCTTACAGAAATTTTAGATTGTCACAAACTACTGGTATCGGTACAGTTGCCGAAGCGGCTAAAAATAGTAGTAAAAAATATATTCAAAATAAATTATTTGAAAAATTAACTAATTTTCAACCTCCATCATTGATGATGTTGCAAGCCATGTTACCAAAAGAAGATCCAGTTTTAACTCAAACAAGAAATTATTTTTCTGGTTTGTATGGTCTTGATAATATAGGTCGTATTGCACAAGGCGATCCTAACGATCCTAATCTGATGGCAGGGTATGCTCCTATTTATGGGGGTGGTTTATATACACTTACTGGAGGTAGATTTGGGGATGCACCAACCGCTGGTTTAGATAGAGCTTACCAAAAAAGAATTGATATGAGAACTAGTAAAAAAACCTTAGATAGAATATCAAAATTATCTAAAGAAAGACAAGATGCTTTCTTTGAAAAAACAAATTTGTTAAAAGAAATGCAAGCGAAAGATAATGCTGCTGTACAAGCAATAAAATTAGCGGCTGCAACACCTCAACAAAAACAAACTATAAGCGATATGAGAGCTGGAAAAATAAATACAGGCATGCCAGAAAATCCGCAAATGGGAGGGGGCGGTCGTGATAGTGCTCCTATGCAAACTTTTTCAGCCCCAACAAAACAAGGTCAAAGTCCAAGAGGTTCAATGTCTGGACAGAGTATTCCTGATAGAGGTATGGGAAGGTATTAATGGCAAAAATAAATATATTTATTCCTGAACCACAAAATCAATATATGGTTTCTAACCAAAGACAAATTGTTGAAGCTTTAGATACATTAAAAAATCAACTAAACTTTTCTTTTCAATTTGATTTGAAAGAAGAACAAGATAGTTTTAATTGGTTCTTATCATGACAATTCAATATAAAAACACTGGGATAAATTTATCTACCACAGGAACTACTTCAGTCTTAACCGCACCGTCTAATGCTGTGCTTTTAGTAAAACAAATACAAATTAATAATGGATCAACAGGCGCAGTAAATTTGAGCGTGCAATTTACAGATACTTCTGCTTCACAAACTTTTAGAATATTTAATGAGGCAGTTGCAGCTAGTTCAACTATAAACCTTATTGATAAAACATTAGTCTTAGAGGCAAGTGATATTTTGAAATTTACTGCTGGCACAGCTGATGAAATACAAGGTATAATTTCATACGCACAATTAGATAGATCACAACAAAATGGCTAGAAAATTTAAGGCTTTTGTCGAAAGACCAAAACCTAGAAAAAGACCTAGGAGGCATAAGAAAAAACTTTCAAAAAATGAAAAAAGAGATTATAAGAAGTATAACCGACAAGGACGATAATTATGAGTGATGAATTACCAAGAATACCTGCTGAAGCTAAAGAAGTTATTAAAAACAAAAAAACAGGTCAGGTATATGAAACAAAAGCTGATTTTGATGCTGATGTAGCTGATCCAAATACTGATACTACTGCAGATGATTTTTCACAACACGTAGAGATAACTGTAGCAAAGCTTACTTTATTTGGTAGCACAAAAGACTAATGCAACCAAGAGGAGGCACTGAACTTCAACTTGAAATGTTATACAAACATTGTGATAACAAGTTGTTAGATCAAGTGCAGATATGTACCTCAATTCCACATAAGGTTCCCATAGATCCCAATAAATTAAATATATTGTGGCAAAAAAATTCCTACGATCAACCAAACCTATTTGAATTTTTTAGTAATCCTGAAAGACATAAAGAGTATGATTGGTATGTATTTAACTCTCATTGGAATTATGAAAAGTTTAGGCATTATTTTAAGATACCAACAGAAAAAAGTATGGTCATAAAAAATGGATCTATACATTTTCCAAAAAGGAAAGTTTATAAAAAAGGTGATTCAATAAAATTAATTTATCATTCTACACCATGGAGAGGTTTAAGTGTAATATTAGGTGCGATGCAGTACATAAAGACTCCAGGCGTTACACTTGATGTTTATTCAAGCACTCAAATTTACGGTAAAGAATTTCATGATAGTAATAATCATTTATACAAACCTTTATTTGATCAAGCAGAACAATTAGAAAATGTAAATTACATGGGTTACAAACCCAATGAATACATATTAGAAAGAATTACTGACTATCAAATGTGGACACATCCTAGTGTTTTTGAAGAGACGTTTGGTATTGGAGCTTTAGAAGCGATGAGTTCTGGTTTATATATGATAACAACAAATTTTGGAGCTTTGTTTGAAACTTGTTCTGAATGGCCCATCTATGTAAATTATACAAATAACTTACCAGCTTTAGCTGAAAGATTTGCAAACGCTATTGATGTGGCTTGTAGTCATCTTCATGAAGACTATGTACAAGAACATTTGGAAGAACAACAAAGGTTTGCAAAAAAATTTTATTCGTGGCAAAAGAAAGGAAAAGAATGGGAAGCATTTTTGAAAGGAGCTTTACATGAGCGACAATCCGCAGGGTTATAATCACGATGAGGTAAGAAAACCAATTTGGAAAAAAGAGCCCTCTGTAAAACATAAAACATATACTAATGAGGACACTTATCAAACTATTAAAGAAGTAAACAACACAACAAATGATAAAGGTGATATACATTTATTTATAGGAACACCTTGTCACTCTGAAGTTTCTTTGCATTACGTAAATGCTCTAATAAGTTTAACCAAATATTGTTTCAAAAGAGAAGTACCAATTGAATTTTCATTAATAAAATCATCTCTTGTTACTCAAGGCAGAAACCTTTGTGTATCAGGTTTTTTAGATTCAGACGCTACACACTTGTTATTCATAGACTCTGATATATTTTTATACGCATCTACCGTGTTTAAAATGATTGAGGCGGATAAGGATGTTATTTCTGTACCCTATCCTCTAAAAGCTTTCATGTGGGATAAATCTTTACAACAAGTCAAAGAAGGTAAAATTAAAACGTCAGAACAATTAGCTCAGGCTGGTAACACCTATCCGATGAGAGTTCCAGACCGTGAGGATATACAAATTAAAGATGGTGTAATAGAGGTAACACACAGCCCAACTGGAGCAATGTTAATAAAAAGAAGTGTTTTTGAAAAAATGATTAAAGAGTATCCACACAAAGACATAAAGCAAAACACTGTTATTAATGGTAAGTTGGTCGCTAAGAAGAATATGTACAATTTTTTCGATACCATACATGACCCAATTACTAAAACATATCTAGGTGAGGACTTTGGTTTTTGTAAGCTTTGGAAGGATATAGGTGGCAAATGTCATGCGTACATCAATGATGAAATCACCCATGTGGGAGAACACCAATATACAGGTAAATTTGCTGATGAGTTGATAAAGATCAAGTAAAATGGTATCATTACAAACTTAGATCTAAAAGGAGAATTTAAAGAATGCTTAACCTATTACCCTACGCTTTAGCTGCCTATGGCGGATACCGAGGATACAGAGATTCAAAAGAACAAGGGATTGGTGGTATCAATAGATTATTAAATACAGCCGTAGGAGCGGGAATGGGTTACTATGGCGGTAAGTCGTTTGTAAGCATGCCAGGCGTACAATCAGCGTTTCCAAGTGCTGCAAAATTTACACCATTCACTCAAACACAGTTTGCTGGGCAAATAGGATTGGGAGCACCCTCAGTAGTTCCAGTTGCGCCAGGAAGTGATAAATTTTTAGCGTCACAAAGAACAGGTGGTACAACTGTTCCTGGTAAGGATAGAGGGATAATGGAAATTCTAACTAAGAAAAAAGATGGCAGTGGATATGATCCATTAAAAATAGCTGCACTAGCAGGTGGCGTTCCATTTGTAATGGGTGCTTTTGATCAGGGCCCAGCTGATATATATATGCCAGGTTACAACATGAGTTACTTAGAGTTAAAAAGACAAAGAGGTAATTTTAAATACATTGACCCGGCCACCGGACAAGAAAAAGAATATGATTCAGTTTACGCACCAGAGGAACAAGGAATAGGTGACAGAAGGCTTGGTCCTTACTCATTAGACGTGCAAAGATTAAATTCTGGTGGACTAGCACAAATAAAAAAATTTAATGAAGGTGGTATTAACTATTTGCCATCTAAAATTTCACATGATGAAAATGATTCTAATAACTATGTCAGAGCTTCTGGCTATGTTGAAGATGGATCTGGAGCAGGAGATAAAGACGAGGATACAATGTTAGCTCAATTAGCGGACGGAGAGTTTGTAACAAGAGCAGATGGCGTATTAGGTGCTGGTATCATAGCTGGAGGAAATCCAAATAGCATTAAAGATATGAGAGAAAAAGGTGCCCAATACTTTTATGAACAACAAAAAAGATACAAACGTGTCTTTGATTTATTAAAGGAAAGTAATGGCAACACTAAGCAAAAAGAAAATTAAACCACTTGTAAATGTTCTTCCAATAGAACCTAAAGATGTAGAAAGGTTTTGGCCTTTATGTGAATTCATGGTGGCAGAAGCACTTGCTTTTTCTGGTAAATATGCTGATCCAGAATTTATTTTTAGAGAGTTAAAAAAAGATGTCATGCAAAGTTGGATTATGTTTGGTTCTGATGAGACAGAAGAAAACAAAGTTTTTGGAGTAGCTATTGGTCGTATTGCAGAACTTCCAAACTTTAATCAGTATGAAATAATAATTTGCACAGGTAAAAGAAGAGAATTTTGGGAAAATCAACTTGTTAAACAAATAACAGAATTTGCAAAACATAACAAATGTAAAAGATTAAGCATAATGGCAAGGCCTGGTTGGGAAAGAGTATCTAAACAATGGGGTTGGAAAAAGAAACACGTTCAATTAGAGGCATGGTTATAATATGAGTTTTTTTGGAGGAGGCAGATCTAGTAGCCCAAGCACACCATCGACACAAACATCGATTGTAAGAGAGGCACCGGGTATAGAGGAAAGAAAAATTGAATTAATGGATATAGCGAGGCAAGTCGCTCAAGATCCAATTACTTTACCTCAAATACAGGTTTCTCCTTTTACTGGTTTAGAGCAATCAGCCCTGCAGGCTGCAGGACAAACTGGTGTTGGTGCACCTACGACAGCTGCTGGAATAGGTTCACTGTTAGGAGCACAACAAGCAGTAGCAAGTGCGCAACAAACGGCAGCACAAGGTCCAAATATCTCTCAATTTTTTAATCCTTTTCAATCTTATGTCACTGACGAAATCGGAAGACAAGGTCAAATAATGCAAAATCAATTAGCAGCCAACGCTGTAAGAGCTGGGGCTTTTGGTGGTGGAAGAGAGGGTGTTCAACAAGCAGAATTACAAAATAGAATTTTAGAAGCGCAAGGTAGAGCAAACCAAGCAGGTTTTGGAACTGCTTTAGGTGCAGCTCAAAGACAACAAGCTCAGCAAATATCAACTGATTTATCTGCAGCTCAAGCAGGTCAGCAAGCTGCTTCAGGTTTTGGAGCTCTTGGTCAACAACAACAAGCTATGGCTCAACAAGATATCAATCAATTGTTTGGTGCAGGTGGTGTTCAAAGACAACTTGCTCAAGCAACTTTAGATGCACAAAGACAATCAACTTTACAACAACAATATGAACCTTATCAAAGAGCAGAATTTTTAGCTAACCTTTACGCTGCTGGACCAAAATCACAATCAGGAATTACAGTGGGTACACAACCATCATCAAGTCCAATAGCACAAGCTGTTGGTACAGGAATAGGAGCTTTCGCAGCATATCAAGGAACTCAACCAAAAACAACATAGGAGAATAAATGTCACTTAATAAAGTTTTAAATAGACCTATGTTTAGAAGAGAAGCGTTACGTAAAGGTCATTTAAAACCTATCAGAGCTAACACAGGTGTCTTTGCAGGACCACCGGCAGTAAGTATGCAGAGACCTGGAGGAGGCCCATTAATTTCTTCTGGTGCTCAAGGACCTTTTCCTAAAATGTTTGCTTACAATCCTAGAGAAGGATCTTATCTAACTCAATATGGAGCAAATCAATTAAGAAGATTTCCAGGTAGATTTGCAGCACCTCTTATGATGTACGGTGGTTTAGAAGCAGCAGGTGTGCCTGCCCCAGTTACGCAAGGTTTAATAGGTGCTGAACTTACTGGATTAGCAGCAGGTTTATTTGGACCAAAAGGTAAAATGGTTTCAAGAATGTTAACTTCACCTTCAAGACTGGCAATGAGTAATCCCCTTTTAACCGCAACAGGTCTAGCTACTGTGGCTACAGGTAGAGGTTACTATGACATGGCAAAAGAAAAAGAATTAGTCAAAGAATATGCAAAAGCAAATAATATAGATCCTAAAAGAGCTCTAAATATTTATGAAAGAGATAGAGCAGGTGAGGGTAAAAGAAGTTTAAGCGACATAAGTTTTTCTGACATTGCAAAAAATATTAATATGTTGTTAACACAAAGTCCATCGAGAGCCATGGAATTAGTTTCTCCGCCAAGCACAGATGCAAAAGGGTCACCAAGTGAAAGATCAGAAGCTCAGATAGCAGATGACATTCGAGCTTATACTCAGTATGTTGGTAAGGGTGGTGCAAGAGTTTATCAAGATATAGATTCATTAGTAAAAAAAGTAAAAGCAGCAGACGCAAAACAGCTTGCTGAAGATACAGAATTTAGAGGACCCGATGACCAAATGATATTTGATGCACAAGCTACAGGTGCTGAAAAAGATTTTGTTGTAGCTACTAATGATCTTACTGCAAAAATTATGTTTGAAACTGGTGAACAAAATGTAGCTAAAGCAGCTAACATTGCACAAGCAGTTTTAAATGGTGAGATAGAAGCTAATGATATTAAAAAAGTTGCAGTAAACGATGACATGTACGCAAAGGTTTCAAATAAATCTGGAGATTCTTCTCATCCAAATGAGGTAAAAAAATCAAATATGGGTAGTAAGGGTGCTGACGATTCATCAATATCTACTTTAGATGGTGGAGGTAAACCTAGTCCCCTCAAAACAAATAATTCAGGAGATCCTGATATTGACGCTGCTAAAACAATTGCTTCAGAATATAATTTTGACTTGAAAGATTTAGACCCAAGAAAAACAGCAACAGATCCTAAACTTGTTTTCTTACTAAAACTTGCAGCTGGTTTATTATCTGGAAAAACTATGGAAGGTGGTTTTAAAGGTTTTGCAGAAGTTCTTGGTGCAGCACTTGGACCAGCAGTTGACGCATCTATACTTGTTAAGATGAAAAATGATGAGAACTTTAGAGACTTTGCAACTATGGTTATTGATTTTAACAAAGAAAAATTAAAAGAAGAAAATGAAGTTTTAGGTTCTGGTAAATTTTTCACTGGATCAATAGAGATAGGCGGTGAATTTATTGAAGGTTTCCAAGATAAAGAAACAGGAGTCGTATACACAAGACAAATTAATCCAGACACTGGATTAAGGCAAGTATATGAAATTTCTCCTGAGCGAGGTCAATTCTACAAACAACAAGACAGTACAAAGTATATGGACAACATTAAACTTGTTGCAGATGGAGCTTTATCAGAAAAAATTATTAAAGAGCAAATTGCATTATTAAGATCTCCTGGTGGAAGAACAGCTTCTGGTGCTTCTGGAATAATTCTAAAAACTGTTGAGACTTTTGGAAACCTACCGGGTGAAATTCTTGACGGATTTAGAGGTGGTATATCACAAGACTTTAGTCAAACAGGTGTAACAGAGGAGTTTTCTGAAAGAACAAATAAAGCTTTACAGGCCTTAGAGAAAAAATTACAAAAAACAATTGATGATGAGATAGAGGCAGCACAAAAAGCTGGTCAATCAGATACTGCATCTCAAACTTTAGGTAAGTTACAAGTAAATGCAAGAATGTTGACGTACACACTTGCTAACTCTTTAAAAGAGAAAGACAGGTTAACAAACAGAGACTTACAATTAATTGAAGAATTAACAAAAACTTTAGGCTTAGAACCAGATGAAAAAATTATACAAAGATACGAAGAACTATTGAAAAGAGTTCAACAAAAACAAAGATTAAGATTAAATAAATTCTACACAATGGGTAACACTAATAGAGATGTACAAGGTATATTGAGAAATCTTGGAACTGAGGCAATTATTGATGCAACTACACCTGAAATATTTACAACAGAGAACGCTTTTGAAGCTTTAGGTATAAACTAATGGCTACACAATTAACAGATAAACAAAAAGATTTTGTAAACAAAGTAGAGCAAAGTATTAAAGATAATACTTTTGCACCTGAAACTTTAAATGCTTTACAATTAAGATCGATAGATAAACTTATTCAAGAAGGAATAATAAAATCTAAACCTTTGAGAGAAATAATTGAAGAAAGAGGCAAAGCAAGAAGTGATTTAGCAAAAAGAGATACTGCAGCTAAAGATCCTATAGCAGCAGCTTTTGGTTACGATGACTCAAGATTACCAGGTGGAGATTTTTTATTATCAGGTAGAAGCTCAGCAGTGCTTGCAGGAGACCTAGGTGCATCATTAATAGCAGCAAATTATTTTCAAAACAATATTGCAAATTCTTACAAAGCAGCTGCAGCTGCAGCAGGTCAACAGGGTTTTGGTGAATCAATAGCATTAACACGAAACAAAAAAATGTTTTTTGAAAATTTAGCGAGTAAGCTTCCTGCAAGATATAAATTTTTGGGTGGTGCATTAAGATTTGCTGGAAGAGCTTTTGATATACCACAAAGAATTGCAAAGAGCCCATTAGGCAGAGCAGAATTAGGAGTGGCTTCCGCTGGTACTTTAGGTGCTGGTGTGGGTTCTGCAGCTTATGATGTTGCTAATCAAGTTATGGGCCCACAAATAATTAATGGCATGCTTGAAGATTTAGGAGATATGCCTGAGAAAAAATTAGAGGATTTAAATATTTTAGACAGAGCCATAGTTGAAGCTAAGAATGCATCGTTATATAATTTTGGTGCAGCAGCTCTTACACCTTTGTTGATGGCATCAGGTGGTATATTAAATAAATTATTCGGGACTACAGGTAAATATCAAAAAGATATAGCAAGATTTGCAAGAGATAATGGATTTGAAATTCCTTTACTTGCAGCTATGAGAGATGGTCCTTTATCTGGACTTGGTCAAAGTTATTTTAAAACTATTGGTGTGTTTCCTTACATATCTAGAATTATGGATAGAAGAATGTTATCTGCAGAAAAAAAATTTGCAGACGGTTACATTGATACAAACATAGCTACAATTGCACCTATTTATCATCATTCGTTTTTATCACAACAAATTTATGATCAAGCAGCTGCAACATTCAGAAAAAATGCAGGAGCCATAGATGATGCGTATCAAGAATTTTTTGGTTTAAATACAATAGCTGGAGACCCTGCTTTACTTAAATTAGAAAATACCATGAAAGCAGCTGATAAATTTTTAGCACAAAATTCTGCTATGTATCCAAACGTAGCAAAAGCGTATCAACAGGGTATGGCTATGGGCGGTAGAGAGACTTTTAATATAAAAGGTGTTGAGGACTTAATGTTAGGACAAGATCCTTTAGCTCAATTTATGGGTTTTATGGCTGGTGTTGGAAGAAGTGGGCCGATCTCTTTTGGACAATATAAAGGAGTCACCATGATGTTGAATAGAGCTCTAGAACAAACAAACTATCAAACAGTAAACAAAACTGTAGCAGAGATTAGAGCTGCATTAGAAAGAGATGCACATGGATTTTTAAAAAATTTAAATACAACAGAGCTATTAAAAAATAAAGATGTTCAAACTAACTTAATAAGTTTAGGCGGTGGGGATGTTGTTAAAATATTAGAACCAGAACTTGCAGCTAAAGCAGCATCAGAAGCTGCGGGTGACGTTGCTCCAACTGCAGAGATGATTGCAGACGCAACTGCAAAATTAAGAAGAGAGGGTATGGATGTTTCTGAAGAAATGCTCCAACAAGCTGCAGCTAAAATAGCTAAAACACCTGAGGGTAAATTAAGATTAGATAGTATTATGGAAGCAGGTTCACAAATGCATAAATCATTGAAAGATGCTAATGAAGTATTTTCAAGAATTATGAAATTTTATACTGGAAAAGAGGGAACTACAGCAATGAAGCCTCTTATTCAATTTGACAAAAACCTTTTTACACAAAAAACTTTGTTTAATATACCAGGAGCTGCAACTTTACCAAAAGATCAATTATTTAAAAAAATACAACAAGCAGTTTTTTCATCTAGAAGTCCTGCCGCATTAGAAGAATTTAGAAAAATGATTGGTGCCCAAAAAGGGTTTGACGGATACTCGGCAGCAGGTGAACAATTATATAAAGCTGCCACAGCTAAATTTTTGCATAATGCATTTATGGGAGCATTTAAAAGTAAACCAATTAACTCTGGTGTGTTTGGTAAGGCGAGAGTCCCGTTTTCTGCACCTTTTGATAATGGTGCGTTTAGAACTTTAGAGGGTGATGTAAGATTTCAAAATGGAGTTGATGATGTTTACGATGCATTTGGTAGAAAAGATTTACAACAAGCTATAAAAAATCAAGGTGGAGATATAACAAGAAAATTATCTGATGATGGATTAGAAGATATAACTAACATCAGGTTTGGTCCTGATGATTACAGAGATTTTAGTGGTACAACATTTAGAAATTTATTAGGATTAGATGATCCCTCTCGAGCCACAAAACAATTTATAGAAGAACTATATGGTGGTGGTGCACAAGGAGCTAAGGCTCTTGGTCATTTAGAAGATTTTGTAGAATACACAAAAAGATTGACTGATGTTCCTATTACAAATTCATCATCATTTATTCAAAGAAGATTAACACTTGGTGGAGCTAGTTCACTTGCTGGTGTAGCATTGGGGTTTGGTGGATCTGCAGCTGCAAGTCCATTTGCACCATTAATTTTATTTGCAACTGCATTACGTGCGGGTAAAATTTTATCTGATCCATTTTTGTTAAGACAAATAAATGATGTATTAACACCTCAAGAAGTAAAAGCTGTGTTGACTGGTGGTAAAGCTTTTGGAGAAAGACAAGCAGGATTAATAAATCCTAAAGTATATTTAGCTGGCTTAAGAACTAAGAGAGAAGCTTTTGCAAGATTCTTTAATAAAGCTTTCTCGGAAGATGATGATTTTAAACCAGTAGATCCTGATAACATAAATTTAAAAGAGATTACTGATTATTTAAATAGACAAAACGTTGAAATGATACAACCCAACTACGGTGAAGATGGAGAAAATATTCCACAATCAGTTCTTGTAAAAATGTATAATGAAGAAATAATGCCACCACCGGACAAAGAACAAGCGGCAGAGGATGATAATTTTATACAGGGTGGTTTACAAGCAGTGAAAAATTTTAATACGACATTTACGGTTGATGGTGAAAAAGGAAAATTAGAAATAGGGGATGAGAATGTTACAATGCCTGCAATGAATCAACAAGCAATGCCACCGGTTACCGGAACACCAGTAAATTCAGCTCAGTTTCAGGCATTATTTCCAAATGATCCGACAGGAGCTGCAATAGCTTTGAGGAACAGACGTGCCTAAAACAGATAATGCATTACAACGAATTGATTCGCATGAAAAATTATGTCGAATCATGCAAAAACAAACACAAGAACACATTAAAAGTTTACAAAACGACATTGCAAGAATAGAAAAAATAATGTTGACATCGGCAGGCGTATTAATTACTGGTATGGCAGGAATAATATTAGTATTAATTACAAGAGTCTGGTGAAATTAGTTATAAATAAAAAATATCCATACAAACATTACAATAGATTCTCAGATACCACTGGGCGTAAATATCTTGTAGACAATGTAAAAGTCCCTTCTGTAACCACGATATTAAGTGCCACTAAAGATATGAGGCAATTGAATAATTGGCGTAGACGAGTCGGAGAAAAGGAAGCAGATAGGATTATGAATCAAGCTTCAACAATAGGCACAGAAATGCACCAAGTCTTAGAATATTATCTTACAGGTCAAGGTTATTATAATGATCAGGAAGAGGGCGCAAAGCCTAGAATGATGGCTAAAACTATACTTGATAATATAAAATTAAATGAAGTATGGGGTAATGAAATAAGCCTTGAATATAAAAATCAATTTGCTGGAACGTGTGATTTGACAGCAGTAGCCTACGGAAAACCAAGTATTGTTGACTGGAAACAATCAAATAAGCTCAAAAGAGAAGAATATGTTGAAGATTATAAACATCAGCTAGGTGCTTATTATTTAGCCCATACAACGAATTACGGGCCCATAGAGCAGGGTGTAATCAGTATTTGTACCAGAGACCTACAATATCAGGAATTTAAGCTCTCAGAGGCTGAATTGATTGAATATGGTGATAAGTTTTTAGAAAGATTAGAAAAATATAACAAACTACAACAACCAGGATCGTAGATCTTCTTCACCTAAAGTCTTTGCCGCTATTTGGCCTTTATTTATTAAAGATTTTAATATAGCCTCATCTAAAGTATTTTTAGCCACAATATCAACATAAACTACCGTTCCTGTCTGTCCCATTCTGTGTGCCCTATCTTCAGATTGCATACGCACTTCTAAATTGTAATTATTACTATAATAAACAACAGTATTACATGCAGTAAGTGTAAGACCAAAACCACCAGTAGTGGGGTTACCTACTAAAAATCTACAGTTGGGATCGGTTTGTATGCGTTCTACTGCTTTCTTTCTTTCAATAACGCTTACTTCTCCAAAGATAGAGACCACCGAATCATGGCCATATCTTGTTTCAAGAAAATGTTTTATTTCATGTATGTTCCAAAGATAATTAGCCCAAATTATAATTTTACCATCTGTTTCTTCAATAATCTCCTGCAAAGCTTTTAATTTATAATCATGTAATGCAAGCATTTTTCCCTCATCATCTTTAGTAAAACCATTACAAACTTGATGCAATTTTATTATCTCGGTTAATTTATTAGAAAAGGATATGGTGCTATCCTCAACGATAGCTAATGCTGAAGTTCTTAATCTGTTGTAAATTTGTTTTGATTCGCCATCTAATTCTATATATCTTTTTGATCTTACCTTTGGCTTCAAGTCAAGACATTGATCTTTTCTAATACGAGTTGCAAACTGTTTAAGTTTAATTTCTAACTCCTCCAGTCTTTTGTAATATTTTGGTACAGATATGTATCTACCAGATCCGACTGGTATATCAGTCATTTCAGCATATCTATTTCTAAATGCAAGATAACTGCTGAACCCCAAAAGTTCTGGACTTAGGAACTGACATTGTGTAAAAAGATCCAATGGCGATTTTGTTATTGGCGATCCTGTTAATATTCGCCTTACCTGTGCTAATCCTCTTAATCCTAAAATGTTCTTTGTACGCTTTGCTGATTTATTTTTTATGGTTGTTGATTCATCCAACGCTACAAAGTTTTGCTTATTTTTAGTTAAAAAATCTACACAAGCATTAAAACCCCTTTTAGTTGAGAGGGCTTCTACATTTATTAGAAAGATTCTAAGGTGTTCATATTTATTTAATTTTTCATATTCTTTTGGTTTATCAATATTCCATTTATATATTTTATATTTTATAGCATTCGGCATATGAGTTTCTATTTCAGTTTCCCAAATTGTATAAACTGATTTTGGTGCAATTATTAAAGCAGCATTTATTTTACCTTTGAAAGATAAATAACCAATATTATCTATTGTAACTTTTGTTTTACCTGTACCCATTTCCATGAAATATGCCCATTGAACTTTTTCTGCTGATTCGTTCAAAGCATTTCTTTGGTGATCGTACGGCTTAGTCTTATACGGGTATTTCCACATCTAGAAAAATATATAATTTTTTTATTGCAAAGATCAAGAAGATAATTTAGAGACACTTCAGGAGGAAAATATGGATATAGAAAAAATGTCATCCATTGACATTAGTCAAGAAAATATAAAATCAATTACTGACAAATGTCACCAACTACAAGATCTCCAAAAGCAATACAAAGAAAAAGAGGATGAACTCTCAAAGTTAAAATCTAAGGTTAGAGATTATGAAGAGAGAGTAATTCCTGAAATGATGCAGGAAGCAGGTGTATCCAAAATTAAATTAAAGGATGGCACCGAGGTAGAGGTCAAACCTTTCTACGCAGCAAAAATTCCTGAATCAAGGATTGACGAAGCCTTTGGGTGGTTAAGAAGTAATGGCTATGAAGATTTAATTAAAAATACAGTCACTGCTAATTTCAACCGAGGACAAGACAATCAAGTGTCGGAGCTTATCAAAGTTTGCGAAGATCATGGATTTGCCTATTCAAAAAAAGAAAAGGTAGAGCCAATGACTTTAAAAGCTTTTGTAAGAGAGCAAGTTGAAGGTGGTAAGAAAGTCCCTTTTGATTTGTTTGGCGTTTATATTGCCAATAAAACTAAAATAACAAACAAATGACGGAGAACAAATGAAACAGAAAAGCGGACACGCTAATGAAGTAACAATAAAAAAAGAAGGTGCGGTTGCCAATTTTAATATTGAGCAATTTGCAGACGAGGGCTTTGATAATGTAGACTCTAAAAGTTTAGCATTACCATTCTTAAAAGTGCTTGGACAACTTTCACCGCAGGTAACGCAAGGTGATAGTAATTTTATACCAGAGGCTAGAGCAGGTATGATTTATAACACAGTTACAGATGAGCTCTATGATGGAACAAAAGGTATAACGGTTATACCTTGTTTCTATAAGTTAGAGTACATTGAATGGAGAGACAGAGATAAAGGTGCTGTTGCTCCTGTGAATGTTTACCCAAGTGACTCAGACATTATGAGTAAAACAACTCGTGGTGATGATGGTAAAGATAGACTTGAAAACGGTAATTACATTGAAGAGACAGCATCTCATTATGTAATGGTAGTTGAGTCTGATAAAACATCAACAGCTCTTATCACAATGAAATCCACCCAAAGAAAAAAATCTAAGAAGTGGAACTCTATGATGATGTCACTTAGACAGCAGAGAAAAAACGGAAAAGGTTTTTTTAAACCAGCCCCATTTACTCAGCAGTATAGTATGAGCACAGTCCTTGAAAAAAATAATCTTGGATCTTGGTTTGGTTGGGAGATATCACACATAGGCCCAGTTGAATCTGAGGAGATTATGAAATCAGCTTTTGAGTTTTACGAAAGTTGTAAGAAGGGATCCGTACGAGTTAATCACGGAAAAGAAGAACAGGTAGCTAAAACTCCATTCTAATATGGACCTACTTGACAAAACCCTGGAGGAGTTTGTATTACTCTTCCAGGGCTCAACTACATATTTTGGTGTATCAAAACCAACGGGTAAGAAGAACTCGAAGGGTAAGGCGGAATTCAAACATTGGCTTGAACCTTCTTCAATGACGATAGAGCATTGGAGGCAACATTTAAAAGGAGAAGCTTACTATGGATCAGTTCCCATTCGAGATGATAATACATGCAGTTGGGGTGTCATCGATGTTGATCGTTATAATATACGGCATCAAGACCTTATATCCATTATTCGTAAAAGAAAATACCCGCTCGTCCCGTTCAGATCAAAATCCAACGGACTCCATCTAATTTTATTTATTGAAGGTGTAGTGGCTGCATCTTCCATGAGAAAAAAATTAATTGAGATAGCATCTGACCTAGGTATTAACGATACGACAACAGATATTTTTCCCGCACAAGATGAAGTTGATTTGACTCCCGAAAAGTGGGACGAAAAAAGAAAAGGTAACTTTGTAAATTTGCCTTATCAAAAGGCACATATGACTACAAGAGTTGCAATGGATGATGAGTGCAACGCAATAAAAATAGAGGATCTATTCAAATTTGTTAGTAAATATAAACTTACACCACAAGCATTTAAAAAAATAAAAATATTTCAAGACGATGAAACAAAAGACTACCCACCTTGTGTAGTTAATTTTATGAAAAACAGAGTACAAAAAGGTGAAGGCAGAAACGATGCAATGTTTAATGTTGCAGTATTAGCAAAAAAAATAAACCCAGATCCAGTTATGTATGAAGATTGGACAAGAAATATGATGAGTAAAGTTTGTTCAGAAAATTTACATCCTAAAGAATTACAAAACATATTTAAAGGTGTTGAAAATAAAGAATATGCCTACAAATGTAAAACATCAATAGCTAGACAACATTGTGTATCTTCTGAGTGCATAAAAAGAAAACTAGGTATAGGTGCTAATGAGGCTTTGCCTGAGGTAGGTAAATTATTAAAAGTAAATTCTTATCCTGAACCATATTGGATATTACCCATACAAGGTAAGTCTATAAGGTTATCAACAAAACAACTTTATCAACAACAACTATTAGGTGAACAGCTTTTAAATTATGACATTGTTTGGAGGCCATTGAAACCAACAAAAAGAGATCCAGATCCTTATAGAGATTGGTTAGATGAATTAATGAGTAATAAACAAGATATGGAAGGATACGATGAACATGAGGAGAGGGTAGATGTATTTAATTCTAGAATGGCAAGATTTTTAGAGGATGTAGAAGACACCACTGAATTTGATCAAATAGATTCTGGTAATATATGGAAAGATCAAACAGAGATGAGATTTAAATTAGAAACATTTAGATCATTTATGAAAAAGATGGGTTATAATTGGAACGAAAAAGAATGCACAAAATTTTTAGAAACCGGTGGAGCACAACCTAAAAAGAAATTTCAAAACATCAGTAGTAGACATTGGGTTGTGAGTCTGCCTAAACAAACAGAGCATAAAAATAAAGATGTCAAATTCACTAAACCAAAAGCTTCGTGGGAAGACAATTAAAATATTTGGACCACCAGGTACAGGTAAAACAGAAAATTTATTAAAACGTGTTAAACGTTATCTTGAAAAAGGTTATTCACCAGATGAAATTTGTTACGTATCTTTTACTAACAAAGCTGTAAATGAGTGTGTAAGTAGAGTTAGAAAAAAATTTAAAGATTATGATGAAGATGCTTTTAAATATTTTAGAACTTTACACAGTTTAGCCAGACAACAGTTTGCAGAAATACCTGTGTTAGATCCAAAGGCAGATATGTTAATGTTCCATACTCAGTATGGCACCGTGAAAATAGGATACAAAGATACTTGGGATGATCAAAAGGTATATAACAATTGGTCTTTACAAATATACGACAGAGCTAGAAACATGAAAGTAGATCCAGTTGCTTTATATAAACAACAGTCTAGGAAATCAGTAAGACTTCAGCAATTTAAATCTATCATTGCAGGATATGAAGAATTTAAAAGTATGGAAACTCCCACAGGACAACGGACACCGGACAGACTAGACTTCACAGATATGGTCGAGAGATATATTACAGATGGTTTAGTAATACCTTTTAAAGTATTGATGGTAGATGAAGCTCAAGATCTTACTCCTCTGCAATGGGACATGGTAGTCAAAATAGCTAAATCAGTTGATAGAGTTTACATAGCAGGAGATGATGATCAAGCCATATATGAATGGAATGGAGCTGACGTAAATTTATTTCAAACCTTTCCTGGCCGAGCTTTGGTTCTAAAAAAATCTGTAAGGCTTAATAAAAACATACATTTTTTTTCTAAATGTTTGTTGGCTAGTATGGGTGATAACAGAGTTCCTAAAGAATTTTATTCTAACGGAAAGGAGGGTGCTATTTTTAGGTGTACAGCTTTAAAAAAAATACCTTGGGATTTAAATGGTAGTTGGATGGTATTGGCTCGAATCAACGATGTAAAACGAGAGCTGCAGCAGGAAGCTCGTAATCTTTCCTTATATTATCAAGATGTAAAAGGTAACAAGTCTTTTGATCCGAATCAATTTTTAGCAATAGAATATTGGAACAAAATTTGTAATGGAGGTGCTATTGGTAGAGAAGAGGCATGTACCATGTATGAATATTTATTAAACATTGACCACGGATACCGGTCAGCGGACAGTAAAAAATGGAGCTTTGCTCATCCAAATCAAGTGTTTACATTTGATGAATTACATTTAAGGTGTGGTATGCGAGATGAAAAAGCTCCGTGGAATCAAGTATTTATGAGAAAATTTAAAGATAAAGATAAAAAATACTTTGATAAACTTATGAAAGAAGGTGTGGATCTTACAGCTCCACCAAAAATAATTATAGATACAATACATCAAGTTAAAGGTGGTGAGGCAGATAACGTTGTCCTGGCAAGTAAATGCAACTTTCCATCACATTTTGATAAAAAAAATTTACAAGAAAAAGTAAAAGAACTTCGGGTTTGGTATACAGGTGCCACCAGATCTAAACAAACATTACATTTATTAGGCACCTATCATCAATATAATTTTCCGTTGGGAAAATATTTTAAAACATACGAGGCAAATTATGACAGATAAAAATATATTGGACGAGGCGTTTCCACAATATACTCAGGTAGGCGGGAATCACTACACTAAGTTTCCCATACAGCCTTACGAGTTTATTTCTAAAAATAATCTTTCGTTCTTTCAAGGCAACGTTGTAAAATATGTTTGTCGCTATCAACGAAAAGGAGGAGCAGAGGACATTAAAAAAATAATGCACTACTGCCAATTAGAATTATTAAAAATGAAGGATATGGAAAAGAAAAAATGACAGAATTTACAGTTGGACTTTGGAATATAATAAAAAACAACAAAGGGTCTTTATTAAGAACAATAATTTATACAATAGGTCACTTCGCTATAGCAATAATTTGTTTAATGATAATTGCAGATGTGTCTTTCGTAATAGCTTTAACAGATGCGATTGTTGAACCTTTGGCTAACTCAGTGTGGTATTTTGTTTTAGATAAATGGTGGGCTAGTAGAAAATGACAATCGGTTATGGATTAGGTATGCTTTTTATCGGTATAGTTGCAATTTTCATAGCAGCAGTTATAACTTATTACATAATTAATAGATGACACATCAATTGAATTTTATTTATAATGATTCTGATTGGGTATGCCCAAGCGAGTATCCTGACCTATCACAAGCAAAAGAGATAGCAATTGATTTAGAAACAAAAGATCCAAATATAAAAACAAAAGGCTCTGGCTGGGCAACATTTGATGGACATATTGTTGGTTTTGCAGTGGCTGCGTTTGATCAACAATGGTATTTTCCAATACATCATGATGCTGGTGGTAATATGGATGAAGGAATTACTGTGGGTTGGATGCAAGAAGTTTTAAACACACCAGCCACAAAAATTTTTCACAATGCAAGTTATGATGTTGGTTGGTTAAAGATAAATGGTTTTAATATTAATGGACCAATTGTAGATACAATGATCGCAGCTGCACTTGTAAATGAAAACAGATTTAGTTTTAGTCTAAATGCATGTGCCAAAGACTATTTAGGTGAAATTAAAAATGAAACGTTTTTGAACGAAAAAGCTAAAGAATGGGGAATTGACCCTAAAGCAGACCTCTGGAGGCTGCCTGCGGGCTACGTAGGCTTCTATGCTGAGCAAGATGCAGGCCTTACCCTACGACTTTGGCAACACTTTAAAACAGAGATTACAAAACAAAGTTTGAATGATATTTGGGAGATGGAGATGGAGCTCCTACCTATTTTGATTGACACAAGAATGAGAGGTATCAGAGTTGATGAAGATAAGGCCGCAACTTTGAAAAAAGAATTTAAGAAAAAAGAGTCTGATGTTTTAGGAAAGATTAAAAAAGAAACTACACTTGATGTTGATATATGGGCTGCAAGATCTGTAGCGCAAGTGTTTGACAGGATAGGGGTTGATTACCCACGGACAACGAAAACCGAAGAGCCAAGTTTTACGCAAAACTGGTTAGTGAATTGTAATAACCCAATAGCGCAACTAATACGACAAGCAAGAGAAATAAATAAATTCCATTCAACATTCATAGACTCCATTCAACGTTATGTGCATAAAGGTAGAATACATTCAGAAATAAATCAACTAAGAAGTGATCAAGGCGGAACTGTATCTGGAAGACTTTCATATTCTAATCCAAACCTTCAACAAATACCTGCACGAAATAAAGAATATGGTGATAAAATTAGAAGTTTATTTTTACCCGAAGAAGGTAAACAATGGGGCTCATTCGATTATAGTCAACAAGAACCAAGATTAGTTGCCCATTACGCTGCAAGTGTAGATAATAATTTTACTGGTGCAGAAGAATTTATAGAAGCTTATAAAAATGAAGCTGCGGACTTTCATCAAATAGTCGCTGATATGGCAGGCATCAGTAGGACAAACGCAAAAACTATTAATCTTGGTCTATTTTATGGGATGGGAAAAGCAAAACTTGCAAAAGAATTAGGTATTTCAAAAGATGCAGCAGATAATCTGCTTAATAAGTATCATTCAAGAGTGCCTTTTGTAAAAAAATTAGCTGAAGCTGTAACTAACTCAGCCTCAAAATATGGTTTTATTCGAACTGTGGGGGGTCGTAAATGCCGATTTGACATGTGGGAGCCTGCTACCTTCGGAATGAACAAAGCCATGCAATATGAGGAGGCTAAGGCGATATATGGTAACAATATAAGGAGAGCATTTACTTACAAAGCTTTGAATAGATTAATACAAGGATCTGCAGCTGATCAAACAAAACAGGCTATGATTAATTGTTATAAAAAAGGTTATCAACCTTTATTGCAAATTCATGATGAATTATGCTTTTCAATAAATGAAGAGGCTGATATAAGAGGTGTAAAGGAGGTTATGGAAAATGCTATCGAAGATCTTCAAGTACCTTTCAAAGTTGATGTTGCCATCGGCAAAAGTTGGGGTGAAGCGAAAGAATAAAAGAGAAGTTAGTGGTTATTACTATGACGGTAAAAAATTTCATACGATTTATCAAAGAAAAAAAAATTAATCTTCTTTTTCTTCTTGTGTTTCTTCTTCTGCTTGTTCTTCTTGGTCTTGCTCTTGAGGAGAATTATTATCTTTTTTCAGAAGTTTTTTTAATCGCTTATAATAATTAGGATGCTTCCACTCATGTGTCATAATTTAGAGCGCACTATCCTTAGGAATTTTTATTAAAAAAGCAAGTTTAACTTGCTATGTCGAATAGACCTTTTTTTGCATCCTCAACTGATTGGTCTGCAATCTTTACTTTAAGGTCTTTTATTTTTATATCGATCCACTTCATGTCAGGTGTTACTCTCCCCTGGGACAACGCTGTGCTGGCCCACTTGGACTCCAACTGAAGTTTTTCCGAGATTAACTTTTGTAGTTGCATCTCTGTCTACCTCCTCAAATGTTATGTAGACACGGTTACCGTAAAAGCTTTCATCCGCACCTACTATTTCTCCTGAGTTTACGCCATTTGCAAACGCCTCAAGAGCAGCTTTATCGTTCTCAGCCTCAAGCATCTTATTAAAATATATATTTTTACATCTTGCTTGGACGCGATATAACTTCATGTATAATTATATACCAAATTGGGCCATAAAATCAACTATGTGCCTAATTCACTTGCGGGTTTTTTGGGAGGTATTATTGGTTTTTCAATAGGAACTGCTCTGCATTCAAATTTTACAACAAGTCTATTATCCTCGACTTTGCCTGGATCTAATGCGGCTAGAGTATTATGTGCAACTTTGTAACCAGCAAGTGCACAATCGAAATGACTTGGGAACTCATGTGGTGTAACATAACTAGTGTTACATTGACCAGTTAACATTGAACAAAGGTAAAGAATCGAAACAAACTTCATAAAATCCTATATTATCCTATATAATTTAATCCTTGCATATCCCATGAAAATGTTTATATACATCTCATGTTTTTACAAATACTAACAAAGAGGTTATCATGAAAACAGATAAAACAACAGAGGGAGCGTCAACATCGGCTGAGAGTGTGGACGAACAACCCTTGGTTTTAAAACCAGAATGGATGGTTGATGGGCCAAAAGCAATTGAGAAAACTCATAATTTCTCAGTAACATTTAATGAAACTACAAAAAAAATTGATCTTACTGTAAATGGAGATGTTTATAGAGAGATGAGTGTATTGGACAAATTATCTGGTATGCGTAAGTTTCACGAAGGTGTTGACGTACTAGTCAAACTTTTTAGCGATTGGGGGTTTTATGAAAATAGAAATTAAATCTAAATCTCCAGCGTTCAAAAAATTTGTTGAGCAGGTGGATAATATATTATCTAAAACTCAACATCTTACAATTGATGGTGGACAGATGGATCCAGCTAATCATCATTTTGAAGAACAAAGACAAAGACTTCAAAAGGTGCCTTTAGAATTTGAACTTGGACACCCGCCCCACATCATAAACAGTTTTGTTGCTACTGATCTTATCTACGATGAGATAAAAGCAATTGAAGAAGAGGAAGATATAAAGGCTGCCAATGTATAACAAAAAGGTTTTATATTTTTTTATTCTATTATCAATCATGATCATGACACCAAAAGTATTTTTACTCTTGGTGGGTGGTTTATTTTATACAATCTTGTACTAACCAAGGAGGGAAAAGATATGGCAAGAGCAGTAAACAATAAATTTTTTGAAACAAAAGATTATTCTATGTTCAAAAAAATTAGAGGCAATCGTCCAGTAGACGAGTCGCACGTGAAGCAATTGAAAAAATTAATTGCAGAAAAAGATCTTATGGATCCGATACGTGTAAATCAAAACAAAGAAGTAGTGGATGGTCAGCATACATTACAAGCTAGGAAGGAGTTAGGACTACCTGTTCCTTATATCATTATTAATTCAGATGATCCGCTTGATGTAGCTAGACTTAATCAAGGTAGAAAGAATTGGTCCATGGATCACTTCTTAGGCCACCATTGTGCGAGAGGTAAGATGGATTACAAAATTTGTAAAGCCAAGATGCAACAATTTGGTCTTCCTGTATCAGAGACTATGATTCTGTTACTTAAGATTACTTCTAGATGGAGATTGATTACAGAACAATTCAAGCAAGGAGATTTTAAAATTCCTGCTGGAGGTATACAAAACTGTGATCGAATAGGTAATCAACTTATGTATCTGAAAAAATATCTTGTAGGCGTTGACAACACCAACAGGAGAATAAAAAGACAGATCATCACTGCTTATATAATTGCAGATAGACACCCAAAGTTTAGCTTTGATAGGTTTAGAACTGCAATTAAAACTAAATCAGCTTGGTTGATGTCTGGCACATCTGCACGTGATTACATTCAGATCTTTCAAAAAATCTACAATTCTGGGCTTACCCCAAAGAAAAGAATTAATCTTCTTGATTTCTTTGATACCAGAGAATATACCGAAGTAGAAGAATAGGAGAGGCAATGGACATCAACAAATGGAAATCCTGTGCGGTAGATATCGAATCATACACACTGATAAGGGCAATGGGAAAAGCAGGCTTCAGGAGACCTGGATCCATGATTGCTAAGTTAGTTGATGAAGAGGTCAGAAAGATAGCAAAGAAAGAGGGGAAGAGCTATCAAAAAATGAAAGAGAATTTACTATCAGAAGGCAACAAACTTCTCAATGGTAAATAAATCCTAGGTATGGCCCTGGGAGACTGGGGCCATTTATTATGATTACATTACAAGATACAAAAATATTTATTAAAAATTTTGAAGATCATGA
>CETW01065873.1_pt1 | contig 29897 bp, 44 predicted proteins | sample 361381 | NCBI WGS metagenome assembly CETW01 (sample SAMEA2620570, study PRJEB7988) | marine metagenome | isolation source: saline water (ENVO:00002010), including
TTCATCCCTTGTTTGAACATGTTGTTCATGAAATTCATCTGTTGAGTCATCATCATATCTTGACGCTGTTGTTGCTCTTGCCTGATTGAATTGTTTTGAGAGGCGGCGAACTGTTCACGTTGAATTTGCATTTGTGCTTCGTGTTGCCGTCTTTCTGATTCGAGCATATTGGACATCATCATCATACCCATCATGTATTTCATGTCGTTACCGCCACCGCTTTGTTGAGTGCCACCAAACATTGAACCAAGCATGTCATTCATTAGTGCGCCTTTCATTTGACCGGCTACACCTGCACCCGATGGTGATACCTTTGGTGGGGACATCATAGGTTGCTCTTGTTGTGTAGGTGGTTGGGTACTTGTCGGTGGGGCAGGTTCCATTGTCTTACCACGTGACATTACTTCTTGAGGATTCAAGCCTTTGGTTTTGACCCAAGCCGCATAGTACTTCATAATGTCAGATTTCGGTGCGGAAAGGCGCGACGCTATTTCACCGAATTCCGGTAGTGCGGTTCCACCAATGTGTGCAGGGGTGCCTGAATACCATTCGTCATCATCGAATACCTCGACCATCAATTCTTTCTTTTGTTCAGTTGTCAACGAACTCCATTGTGGGTCGTCACTGTCTTGACTCATGTCTTCAAAGTCATATTCTTCTTCACTCATTGTCATCATCTCCTTCTAACGGGTTTCCTTCCTCATCACATTCGACTTCATTACCGTCGTCGTCAATAACGTATAGAACGCCATCTTCGTCTTCGTAAATTACTATCTCTTCTCCACCGGATGCTATGTTTTCACGCACGCGGTTAACAAATGAAAGACCGTAAGCAACTCCTTTAGCACCAAACATGGAACCAAGTTCTCCTGCGGCTTCTTTCATTACGTCTTCTGCTGTACGCTCCTTAGTTGGAATTTGTATTCTGACGCCGTGCTCCATTAGCGCGGCGGCTGTGCGAATCACATTGCGCCGTAACTCATCTAAAGCAGATGCGGCGTGTTTGTGTGGGTCACTAATCATCAATGCGTAAATGTTCATACAATCATCCTGCATTGTTTTGAGTTTGGTGTCCAAATTGTTCGTAGGGTTGAGAATCTCTGCTTGTTCGAAGTCATCTCCACCTGCAAAGAAGTCTTTCTCTTTCACCATTCAATCACCTCACTGATACGGGTTTGCTTCAGGGTCGTCTGCGCTTGGTTGTTCTGTTTGTTGGACTTCCGGTGCAGAATCTTCTGTTAATTCTGATTCGTCTTCGAATTCATCTTCGAGGTCTTCAAGTAAGTCTTCGAAAACAGTCAGTACTGCTTCTTCCCATACTTTCTTGATTGAATCTTCTCCGTCGAAACTCAACTTGACTACTCTTTCCCATGTATACATGCTCAAACTTTCGTCTGTCTTTACCCACAAACCAAAGTCTGCCATCAAGACAGTTGGACTGTCGTACTTTTTCTCTTCTCCATTCCTTTCGCGCACTACCACGCTGGTCGGTGTCACCTGCATGAATCCCGTACGCTTCGCATTGGACATAAGCGAGACGCTTGATTTGTGTTTTGAATTATCGTACTTTTGAAACAGTCAACTTACAAAAGTATGGAAAACGTTCATGGCTGGTTTCAACATCGTCTGCACAGGGGAAATGACATGCCTAAACGTGGAAGACCGAAGAAAAATCTTGATTTGAATTTGCGTTCAATTCGCGAAATGAGAATGCGGGAGGAGAAACTCCGGGCAATATTTACAGATGATTTAGAGCCGGTTCCGGTAGACAAATCTAATCTCAAAATCACCTTGAGGGGGGAAGTTCTGAATGACTTGACACAGATTCGTTATCTCTCTGAAGTGGAAACGTGGAAGTACATACCCGAGGAAGTGGCTCAATTGTTGTTTGAACGTATAGTGTCAACCTCGCAGTACCACGATGACGAGGGTAAGTTAGTGGAAACATTGTCTGATTCTGCTTTGGTGCACATGGCTGTAAGACTTTTGCGTCTCTACTTACAAGGCGCAAATCCTTGGAATAGAAGACTGATTCCGAAAGTTACACAAGTAGACAGGGGCGAAGCGACACGTACAGTGTTCATGAAGAGATTCAAGCATGGGGCAGATATGGAAGCCGTTCGAAGAATCATAGAGAATAGTGACTCTGACAAAGAGCATTACGAAGATGTCGATTGGGATTCCTTGTGATTGTGACACCTACCATTGAATCTGCCAAGGGCTTTACATGGTGTGCCTTGGGAGGTAATTGCTCCGCATCGCATATGTTCGGGTGGGTGTCGAACACACGTCATGCACATGTTGATTTCCATTCTGCGCTTTCTTGAGTTGGGCATAGGCGCGTCGCATATGTCGCAGTAATTCGCGTGCGCCCTGTGTCTCGGCTTCTCTGTCATCAGATGTCCACCTTGGAGATTTGAAGTTCAAACCCCACTCCGATGAAACTCTTGTTTTGCTTGTAGTATCGTTCTACGAATCGAACTGCTTCTCTTTCTGTACCAAATACGGCCATAATACCAAGTGGGTGTGCGCCGTTCCGTGGTTCACTAACCCGGACGACAGGAATTTTGATTTCTTCGGGAACTTCTTCGCCATCTTCTAACATAGCCTTGGCCAAGTCTTCGTCTATGGGTTGTGACACCATGTCGATTCTTGATTCGCGTTCAAGGTGTGGACAGTCTGTTTTATGACACCACACCCTTACAGTGTGAGGGTTGTACACAAGGTACAACTCATCTTGAATGGGAAGTTTGTCATCGCCTTTGACCATATTTGCCATTTGTTGTTGCATGGCGGCTAATTGTTCGGCGAGTTCCTCGACCGAGGTCAAGGGTTCCAACTCCCGCTTGCCTTGTTGATGATTTCCAACTTGGAAGCGGGTAGCATGATTTCCACAGATGGAATCGGGACACGCTCGATGAACCGGTCTCTCTTTCTGAAGTAGTCTGCCATGCGGTGGACTGTTTGTGCTTCACTGCATGTTTCAACGTAACATAGAGATGCGCCGTGGTAGAATGTGTGCCACCACCCTCGGTTACATGCAAAGGCTACATCTTTGGTTTCGTTACAAAGTACTGCGGCCTTAGTAGGTCCGAGCCAAAGTTTCCATCCATCTGTTGGTTCGCAGACATAGTCTTGGATGCCGGTCATTTTGGCTACTTGCATCAATTCTGCACGCAGGGCGTTTGCTTCACCTTCAGAAAGTGTCGGGTTGTTGAATAGTTCATTGAATAGTTTACCAAACTCTGCTAACGGGTCTATGTCGGGTTCCTCGACTGCCTCTTCAACAGTCTCTTCGACAGTCTCTTCGACAGTCTCTTCGGTTGGTTGTTCTTCGGCTTCTTGGGAAGGTATCTCATACTCGCCTTCCTTGTATTGCGCCCATAGTTCACTAATTTCTTCTTTCTCGAGTCCCTTGTGCAAAGACCGGAACTCGTTCCACTTGATGTCGGCCATGCTACAAGCGACGCTTCCAATCAGCCTTAACCGTTACTCGAAATATGGTTCAAACTTGTTTTGCACTTTTGCTATTGTTCTTGAATCAAAGCCTGTCGCTCTTGATAGTGCGGCTCGGTTGAATTTCTTCCCTGTGATTTTTGAACGGGTTAGCATCAACCAAACTACTGCTCTTATCTGTTCATCTGTGGCTACGTACACGGGTTCTGCTGTCTCCCACATCTCAATTGCTGTTCTAATGATTTCTTTCTCGACTTTCAGTTGGTCTCCGTAGATTCGTATCCACATCAGCACTCTTGATTCGGTATCTCCGGTGTATTCTTCGTAGACTCTATCGGCATCTTTGCGAGACATCGTTTCGTTGAAGTTCAAGAAGTCATACACTTTACCAAGGATTTCGAACTTGTCAATATAGGTTGCATACGCTACTATGATTCCCATAACTCTTCTTTCCTTAGATTGACCAAGAGAAAAGAAGTCCTTTGCGAACAGAATCATGTATATGTCTCTGATTTGAAATTTGTTGCTGTCAACCCATTCTCCGAATTGTTGTATATCTGTGTCGGGGGATGTCCGGCAGATATTTTTGATGTTATCAATTGCTGTGAAGGCCAAGGCCGCCGCCGATTCTTCCGGTGTTCTACCTGCGAGCATCTCTGATTCGGAAACAGTAACTTCGTCGACATAATCTCCGTCGTCGTCGTCACTTTCTTCTTCACCAACTTGCATTGATTCTTCGGGCTCGTTGATTATTGCGACCACTTGCCCGCCGCAAAACTCGCATGTTAAGTGAGTGTCACTTGAGATGAATTTGCCCTTCTTAGCGGCACACTTGTTGTCGGGTAGGTCGACAATACATTCGAAGTCGTCGGGGACAACATAGGATGAACTTTCACTTGGTTGTTGATTTGATGTACTCACGGACTCTTTCCACCCCCTTGTACTCTCGACCATCTACGAACAAGACGGGTAATGTGTACGGTCCGATTGCCCCTTCGAGGGCAAGTGCAATGGTGGGTTCGGCGTGTACGTCTATGAATTGGTATCCAATGTTCGCGTCGTCAAGAATGTTGATTGCGGTACGTGTTTGTCTCATCCAAGAGGCCCCGAACAGTTTGGTCGGCATGACCTTCCGAGGGTGCTCGGCTACATCACGCTTTTGACCACTACGAAGCGTACGGGTAACATGGAGGAGAAAACTTCAGCGTGGTCAATGCTTGGACGTTCAGCAGGTATTGGTCAACAGGACATAGAAGAAATCAAGGAACGTCTCGGCAATCTCGAGAAAAAATTAGACACGGTACAAGTAGAATTACTTGGTAGTATCGAGTCTCTACAAAGAAGAGTCGGCAACTTGGAGCAGAGTGAAGCCCCGAATTCTGTACTTGATATTATGAGCCCTGAAGAACTGAACGAATTGGTAGGGACAAAAATTGGCGTATGGCCTGACAAAGAAGACTATGTTGACGACGGGGAAAAGGTGAAAACAATTGAATCCGGTTTCACTTTCACTAAGGAAGATGATGAATTACCCGTGGAAGAAGAAAACCCTGACGTACTTGAAGACGAGTACAAACCTTCAGAGGATGAACCCGATTCTGTTACACACAATGACTGTGCTCTTGCAATCCTTGACTACATCTCTGACAATGGTGGTGTAGCCAACGCTGATTGGAAGAAGAAAGGTTTAGTTCCGGACACCTATGATTACGATGATAGGAAGAAGGTAAGAGAGATTCTTGAAGAAAGGGAAGGCATTACCTATTGGAAGCGCAACAACATGTGGTGGTTTTGGTACAACGAAGAGGAGGGATTGGATGCGGCACACACCCGTGCATACGGCTCTCCTCCGTGATGGTCCCGTCATCAATGTCACTTTCCTGACCGACGAAGGATGGCCCGTGACAGTAGAGGCTCTTTGTGATACAGGTGCTTCTTCATCTTCAATTGACGAACACCTTGCAGATTTCGTTGGTGTTGAATACACAGGCACAATTGTGAAGGTGCGCAACGCAAATGGTGTCACCAAGAGAAGAAGATGCTACGCCGAATTCGATTGCACCGTTGGTGTTGTCGGTACAACATTCACCGTAGCAGACCGTAGCAAACTTTCGAATCCGGTAATTTTGGGCAGAGATGTCCTTTATCATGCTGAAGAAGAATAGAATAGAATAGAAAAGAAATGATTTGTTTTGTATTGTATTGTATGTAACATCGTGTAGGAAAAAAGACGCTATACGCGCTCGCCCTGAATTCGTACGTGTACGAATAGACTGTACGAATTAAAATCCATTGCAGTATAGCGTTTTCATTGTGGTTGCTTTGTACCACTGTACGAATAAACCGTGGTACTGAAAGGAATCTATTCGTACACTACATTCGTACACGTACAAATTAACAAACTTCATATGCTTGTTGTAGTTCGGGCTAACTCCCAGCGTAGCGAGGTGAAGAAGCAGATGGTTAGACAGACAACAGATTCTTGGGTTCAGTCATTCATTTCTATGAACCCCGCCATACAGGAAGAAGCACTCCGGCAACTAAAGTTCGCACTCAATAGTGAGAGCGAGGTAGTCAGAAGAAACGCTTCGAACTTCATCAAAGGGGTGCGCGTCCGTAACTCTAACGAAGACGTCTACTCGGCAATCGAGGAACACCTAACCTCTTTTGCAGACGTCCGAGGAATCAGAGGTTACATCAACAAACCGATTGCCATCGAACAAGGCATAGTACCTGCCGACATCCCTCGCTCTTCGTGGGCATCAATCATGAAAACATTCGAAAACAGAAATTACGTTGCCGGTTTCAGGAAACATGACTCCAAGTTACCCACTACTTCAGGTAAAGCAGGGGCAAGAGCCGCTCTTTACATCACAGACGATTGTGACATTGATGCTCTGTTCAATGAACGAGCAAACTTGTACGACCCGAAGAACCCGAAAGATGCGAGAAGGATGGTAGAAATCATTCTCGAATCAGACCGCATTGTTGAACCTAAGACGGACATCATAACTCTGACAAAGCAAATCCAACACCCGTTGTTCCCTAAGTGGACTTTCAACGACCTATCCCAAATTAACACATTCCTTGAGCACCACCTTGTTCCCGCCTTACATGAGTCGGGTAGAGGTAGTTGGGTGTCCCAAGGAAAGATATTGATGAGGAGAGAGTAAGATGACATTTGGGTTTCAACAAGGAGAAGGCAACCACGCAGAATTGAGTCAACTGAACAGAAAGACTCGGGTCACCCGCGCCCTAACAGCGTTCATGGCATACCATTCGGGTTACCTCGAACAGTATGGGATTGACGCAAGCGTAGTAGACGACCGTGCAAACGAAGCGATTGAGACTTACACATCAGTCGAAGACATCAGTTTGGCGCGAGCAGAATCAGCATTGTCTTTCAATGCACAATTCACGCAAACCGGAATAGAGGCAATACGCATGGATTCTCACGTATTGGAACGTGCCATACATCTACCACCCGTCAACAGTAATCAAACATTGAACTTCCCTGCGCCTTGTTCAATCCAAATCAGCGTTGTCCCTAACGTGACAATCATATTCGACAACTATCAAGCGTTCCACCAATCTTACAGGGACCTTGCCCTATGTGTCCAATACTACCCCGAGATTGTTCTCGACAGCATCAAGTACGATATGTGGAGAACCTTTGGACCACTAATCAATCCCGACATGGCAATTCGTTTAGAAGGAGAAGCCTTCATTCCACCCGAAATACGAATCAGTGGGGTAGAAGATTCACTGTCTATCAACGACATTCTTTGTTCGCAAAGACACGATGGACACCTTACCACCGTCACCGGACAGGTGCTCGAGATGGGAGACGCACGAAAAAGAGCAATCAGAATCGCATGGAAATGTCAAAACCCAACATGCGGTTGCATTACGCCACGGGTCGTCGACCCCTTTGAGTACACTGAAAGCAAACCTCGCGAATGTGAATACTGTGGATGGGGTAGCGCAGAATCTTCTCATAAAGCGGAATTCATCCAAGACGGCGCACCCAACACTACCTTCATCACATACCAACGACTGATGATGCGCCAAACAGATACACAAATGACAACCCCACCACAATTACTCGTAGAGGTTCGTGGTACTCACGTTCACTCGATGAACCAAGGCGAAGACGTTGCAATTACAGGAATCTTCCGAACTATCGAAGACAAGAACGGTTCCAAAGCCGAAAGACTACCACTGCTCTACGGAACAGACCTTACACGAACTTCACAGGACTCCGTTGTCGTAGTAACAGAACCCGAGGAAGTAATGCTACGTGCTTGGAAAGAAGAACACGGTTTCGAGAAAGTAATGGAAATGCTTGTCAACGCAACAGCAACACACGTCATCGGACACAGTGTAGAGAAGACTGCATTGGTCATACAATCTGTCGGTTCTTACAGAAATCTACCGGACGGCAAGCGTCCTTTCATACATGTACTATTCATCGGGGACCCCGGAACCGCGAAGACAGAATTGCTCAAGTTCGCTACAAGCGTCCCACACCCCGGTTCTAAGATTGCAAGCGGACCACGTTCGTCTATCAGAGGTCTCATTGGTGGAAAATCAGAGAATCAGCGATTGCTTGGAAGTTCGCAGACGACATTGTCTCCGGGTCTTCTTGCATTGATACCCGAAGGTGCAATTGCTGGTATCGACGAACTCCACGCCCTTGGCGACGACAAGACATTCCAATACCTGAATGATGCCCTTGAATCAGGAATAGTCCACGTAGAAATGCAAATGCGCGGAACGATTCGCACACCAACACCCGTACTCGGGTGTGCAAACCCAAGGAAAGGAGACAACACCCGTTTCGACATGGATAGTGGAGAACCCTTCCTTGAGCAAGCAGGGCTACCGAACAACTTCACTACACGGTTTGACCTAATCTTCCCATTCTTTGACAGGGTCGACGAAAGCCAAGACGAAGCAATTTTCACCGGCATGGTTGGTTCTATGAACAGGTCGAATCAAGACCCGAACGAATCATTCCCGATTCCTGAAGGCTACCGCAAGTTTTTGCAGTTAGCCCGCCAAGTAGAGGCCACCGAAGAAGTGTGGCCAACTGCGTCGAAGAATCATGCCGTAAAGATAGGCGTAAGAGCCCGTCAAAACAGCGTTGGTGGTGCGACAGTGAGCAAAAGATGGATGGCTTCTCTCGTAAGAATGTCTAACGCTGTCGCTCGCATTGACCTGTCATCAGTCGTTGAGCCAAAACACGTTGACTTCGCTTACAGTATACTCGCAGAATCGCTAACCACAAAGGAACCTAACATGGTCAACGAAGGAGGTAGCATGTTGTCCTCTACACAGACCGTTGTGTATGAAGAACTGTTACGTTGCTTGATTGATTGGGACGACTACGAACTACTCACGCAAGACTTTGGTACGAAGGATGATGCCTTTGACTATGTCGCCAAGAATTGGAACCTTGACCCTGCTGAACACCCCTGTCCGGACAAGAGAATGTTCGACACAATGTGCGATGTTTTGGTCAAGCAAAACAAGATTGAGAAGCGTGGAAAAATGATGGGAATCAAGGGAAGATAGGTAATAAGCCGCAATGGTTATAGACGACCTATACTTCACCTAAACGAAGGAGGAATCCAATATGAGTAAAGCAGACAAGCACGCCGAATTTGACGCCGAATGGAACAGCACAGGAAGAGCAATCGTAACCCCCGCACGCGGTGGTAACAACGACAAGTTCAAGCCTGAAGTGGGAGAGGTCTACGACCGACTCGCAATTTTGAGAGAACCATCGTGGGAAGTACCATCAAAGAACCCCACATGGCAACCTTCAGTTGCAGTAAACATCGTGAACCTTGAGAATGGACACCGCATGGATTGGTGGTTCTCTTCTACATCCGCTTCAGGACGCAACAGCATCTTCCGAGACCGACTATCAATTATGCTTGACAAAGCAAAAGAAGCAGGTCACCACTACCCAATCGAGTTCAAGTTCAAGATAGTAGAACGAACATCACAACACACAGGGAACACATACAAGGAACTACAACCGATTTTCGTCGCCAGCAGTGACGACATTGAAGGCGACCTTGGTGTAGACCCAAGAGACGACCCGAACAATGACGCATCTATACCGTCTAAATCCGTAGTAACGCCATCCAAGGCACCAACCGGTAACAAGGCGACTGACGAACAATGGTCTTCAATCAAGACCATGCTAAGAGAAGTCCTTGACGACGGCTACACCGTGGACGACGCAGTGAAGTGGCTGAACGACAAGAACGTCGACGTGACCAAAGAGAACCTTTCAGGTTCACCTGATGGCACCGGTCTTGCACGTATCGGCTACGGTAACATGACGAAGAGTCTTGCAGTAGACGTTCTGTCCGTCTTGACAGTGGCCACCGCTTACGCTTCGGAGTGAGCCCGATGCCATTGTCGATTGATGACTTTGACGAAGTCATTCGTGACTTCTACTCGCGCACTGAACTGAAAATCAGTTCACTACAACGGAGAGAGTTCTGTTTCGACAAGACAAACCGACACCATGGTTTCGGCAGTATGGACGACCTAAAGGAATACATCAACGAGAAACCACCACGGGTCTTCTATCACAGTCTTGCCCGTTACTTTGACCCTGCTCGCAGGGAACCATTTGCAACAAAGAAGATTGACCCCGATGTTCACAAGACATGGGTCATGGAAGACAAAGGCTTCGAAAGCATCGACATTGGATTCGATATTGACTACGACCACCTTCCGAATATCACCTCTTACCGTAATGGTCTCGAACAGGCAAGTGCCAACGCAAAGCGACTTCACAGATTCTTGACCAAGGACCTTGGTATCGACTCCGAAGCGATTTCTATCCGCTTCTCGGGCAACCGTGGGTACCACATGGTAATCGACGACGAAAACCTCATCACAATGGGGGCAGAAGAGAGAACCAACATAGAGAACTATGTACGGGGCGATGAAGTCCACTTGAGTGGTTTCATAGATGTATCAAACAGCAAGAAGGTATGGTCTAACCCTCGCGGGCAGTACGAATACCGTCTGTACCCGAAAGGCGTCCCCGGTTGGGGCGGTCACTTCACTGACACATTCATCGAGTTAGTAGACGAATACCACCAAGAGCACCTAACCGAAGAAGACAGACTTAACCTTCTACGGTCTTGGATTCCAATCAAGCAATCCATCAATCACTCTATGTTCAAGCGTCCGAAGTTCGTATCTGACGTGAAAGAGAACATCAAGGAACCGACGTTGTTACAGATTCACAACTTCTTGCTGAACCAACACGTTCTACGCAATCTATCCAAGGATTGGCGTCTAACACATTGGGCCAAGTCAAGCGGAATGAAGAACGCGGCTATTCAACACCTGATTCGCATGGTGGTGCAACAGACACAATTACGCAAGGGTGTAGAGGCTGACCAAATCACCAAGGACTTGAAGAGACAATTGAGAGCAGTTGGTTCACTACACACCACATCGGGCCTTCCGTGTATCGAAATCACGTACGAAATGCTTGACAACGTAGACAAGTTGTTTGAGCACATTCGAGAGAGTCTTGGTAAGGACTTGGTAGATGTTTCCGTGAAGAACGAAGTTTACGTCTACCCGTTGGACAGACACGTAGTCCCCGGAGACTACACTGTACCCCGCTACGAAGCATACTCGATTCTATGCTCGGACCTTGCCGCCGAAGACGCCAAAAAAGAAAAAGCGACGACATCGACTCCCGAAGAAGCCGACGTCGCCGCTGAATAGTCCAAAAAAAAATGAGAGAGAAGCGGACATTTCTGTCTACTTCTCTCTCTCAATGAATCTTACATGTTTTTTGCAAAGTCAACATTTTGTTTCGATTCTGTGACCAATCGCTACTATGGCCGTAAGGCCGTCATTCTTCTTCACAGGAGAAAGGACCTCGGCGAGAAAATGCTTTCTCTCGTCGTGCCCTCGCCATCTCCCATTCTTCTAATTGTCTTCCCTTAGTCGGGGGGGACCAAGTCTCGCCTTGTATTGTTCTTCTTGTCGCCTCTACTTCAAATTCAGTAGTGTCGATTGGGTATAGTTCCAACTTGGCAAGGTGTTCTCGGTATAGGTCCAGCCCGACCCGAGGTTCATGTGTTATACGAATACCATTCAGTATTTCGTAGATACATCCCCTCATACGGTCTTGTATTGGACCCATTTCATCATCACTAATGTGCTGATGGATTGGCTCGAAGATTTGATTCCTTAATGCTCCCGCAATCATGCGGGACATAAGTTTGACATCTTCGTCAGTGGTGTTTTCGTTAAACATCTATGGCCGTAAGGCCGTCATTCTTCTTTCGAAGTCTGTGTTTTGTCCTTGCGCTTCACATAGAAACGCTGTTGTGTAGAGGCCACTAAGTGGTCGTCGTAGATTTTCGTACCTACCGATAAGTCGCGTAGTGGTACTCCTTTTGAGTTTACCATTACGTTTCCTTGTTCGTCTTCCCTGATGGGAGAATGCTTGTGGATGAAATCATCCTTTGGCATCATACGGTTGGCTTCAATCTCTCTGATTTCAAGTGTGAATTTGCTTGTCTCAATAATCTTGCCTGAACCAACAGATTCACGCAGTTCTTTCTTGAGTGCTTTCACTTGTGCCTCTACCTCCTTGAATCGCTCTTTCTCGTCAAGGAATCGTTGTGCCAAATTGTTTAGCGCAACTTCTTCGTCGTTTTCCAACAACATCTGTGAACCGTTCACGTAGAGTGGAATACACAGGAAATGGTTCGGTTCTATGAGCATTCATCTATGGTGTAATTCTTATGATTTGTTTTGCTCTATGTCTCCTTAGAGACGGTTTAGGACATCAGAAAACTTCTCGCCATCAGCGTCAGCCTTCTTGCCCAAATCTTCAAGATATTTCACACGTGCGTATAACGCATCCCTTTCGCTCTTCAATTCATTGACTTCGTCAGCCATTTTTGCGAGCGCGAGGTTGTGTTTCATCGTAGCATCTCTTTCCAAAGTTCGGTAGTCACTTTCAAGTCTCTTTATGTCTCTCTTCAGTTTCTCCCGAACACTATTCAGAGTTCGCTTTGCATGTTCTTTTTCCATATTGTACGAACGATGTATTCTTCGCAATTCAGACCTAAACGCCTTTTGCTTCTGCAACTTGGCTATCAGTTCCGCTTGCTCTTTGTCTTTCGGTTCGTATTTATGAGAGATTACTGTTGTGTGGTCGGCCACATAACCTAAACTCGGCTCTGTGTCTTCGACTCCCGTCAACTGTCTAATGAACGCCTGTCTCAAAACAGGGTCCCATTGAACACTGATACCGCATTTGCGGTAAATCGGGTAGTAACCTCTTCTTGTTTGTCTATTTCTCCCATCAAATCCAGCAACAGAGAAGTACTTTTCTCCTTCCTTGGTTTTGTAGAAAATCACAATAGAATTTTCATTGAACATAGACCACCCAAAATTTCCACTGTCCATGTCTACAATGTGCATCTCTTGATGTGACCAACTGTAAAGTCGGTCTCTTTTTTCTTTCAATTGAATCCGGTATCTACCTTGTGCATAAGGCAAAGTCCGGTAATTGTTTTTCTTGAATCGACGCTGTTCCCAATAGGCGAAAGCGTCGTCGAAATCCCGCAGTATTGGTAACTTCTTTCCGATGTTACCATACGGGAGATAGGGTTTTCTCCTATTTTTCATCTACGAACCTTACGTAACCCTTGCAATTCAGTACGCTTGATTTGGTTCTATGAGCATTCGGGATTAATGTAATACTCAACAAATGTTTTGCTCTATGGTCTTACGACCGGTCACAACAAGTCTGCGAGTTCATCCCACATGTCTTCTCCTGCCGAGAACGACAGTCTTGTGAAAGTGGGGTTTCTCACACGTATTGCTGTATACAAGTAGAAGTGAATCGAAGGGATTTTGTCCCCTATTTCAACAGGTTCTTTTGATATTCTCTTTACATCTTCGATGTTCTCTTCATTGACAGTAATTTTACTCTGTCTGTATTGAACGTCGTAGTCACACCATTGTCGCCCTTCTATGGCGATGATTGCGTGTCTGTAAAGGGGTTGTTGTTGCTTATCCTTCTCTTGTTCGAGTTCGTCAAGAAACCATTTCAGAAATCCATCGTAGGCATCTTCGCCTATGTCTTTCATGGTTTTTGCGTCTCCGTATATTCGAAGAACTTGGTCCTTCGTATATGTATGAGGAGGCATCTCAAAGTTTTCACCATTGCTTACCTCTCTTCCTACATCTAACCCTTCTCTAAAGTCAGGCATCTGTGAACCGTTCCCCCATCGTGCATTATCCTTTCCATGGTTCGGTTCTATGACGCTTATGCGTCGTTATCAACAAGCACCTCTCGGTGATAGTTCCCATGAAGCATCTTGTATGCCGTCATTGCCCATTCCGGAAGTAGTTCTCCCGGTTGCAATATCCACGGCTCAAGTTCTCCTTCTGTGGGGTTGATGTTGAGATATTCGACCTCTATGGTCTTTGTAACAGAATCCGCCGCCTCGTCACCGAGAACTTTCCGGATTTCATCTAACTTCATGGCTTGCTTCCGCTTGAACAAGAATGTAGACGCAGTAAAAGAATCAGTTACGAGTTCTTCTCTGTCGCCCATCTTTTCACGAATGTACTTCTTGTCGGCCTTGATGGCTCTGTCAAGTTCTTTCTTCGCTTCGCTCATTGCGGAGATACGTGCCATGACGTACTCAATGTCGTCTGTATCAGACATCTGTGAACCATTCGTCGGCTTTGTAATACATAATCTATGTTCGGTTCTATGTCTCACTTGGAGACGAGCGTTATACGCCCTTGTAAATAGTCAATGATTCCATGTAGTCCTCGGAATCCATCAAGACGACGATTATCTTGTAACCGTCGTAACCAAGCCTAATTTCGGCGTTAAACCCATCAAGCATTTCACACTTGATGCTGGCAACTCCATCGTTAACAGACAGAACACATTCGACACTGTCGGTGTTCTTGTTTTCTGTTGACGACTTTGGCTTGTGTATGCTGAATCTTGTATCAGTCATCTATGTCTCTTTAGAGACGGTTTAGTACAGACGAATGTTCGTCTGCTTGGGCTCCTTCCTTTTTTGCAAGTAAGTAGCCAACTTCTTTTTCCAACGCTTCTTTTTCTTTTAGCAATCGTATGTTTTCGAGGCTAAGATTGTCTCTCACCTTTTGCATTCGATAAGTATCTTCAGCGAGGTCTACCTTTCCTCTAAGGTTGTCAAGTTGAAGATTGAGTTTGTGCATCGCCTTCCTGATTTCAGGGTAAGTTTCTGCAACTTTTAAGACTTCAGCGCGTGCTTTCATTTCTTGCTCCATTTTCTTCAAGCGTTTGCCGACAATGATTTTGTCTTCTAATTCAGCAAAGTGAACTTCTCTTCTCTCTGCTTCTGCTTTCGCACGCTGTGTACGAAAATGTAAGGTTTCCATTTCTCTTTGAACCTGAACAAGACTTTTGGATTTCATCCCGTCCAAAGCCCTTACAAGTTTGCTGTTAGACCATTCCCTGAGTATTTTCAAGTTGGCCTGTCTTGCTTTGAGGAGTTTTTCTTCGTAGTCTATTCGTCGGTTGTTTTTCCGAACATTGTACTCACCCATCTCTCTACGGTACCTGTCTTGGCACCGCTTCAAGTGTCTAACATGTCCGTCTTTACGGAACCACGTTTGATGGTCAGCAATCAAAGGAATTTCACTTCCTTCAACAACTACTTCTCTCCAATTGCTCTTACTCCCTGTCTGCTCACAGGTGTCGTAGTCCCAACGCCATTGTTGGATAACTCTCTTTCCTGTTGCTTTACAAGGCGAAGTCCACAAGCCTGTGTAGGCTTGTATTCTATCGTTGGTGGTTCTACTATCATACTGTGCGTCGATAGAGTACCATTTGTTTGATTTGTTGGCAATGGAACGATACCATCGTACCACATCAGTTTGCCAATAGCGGAGTGCAATGCACTCATATCCATTTTCAACCTGACCGCGATACTGAAGTCTCGTAGCCTTGCCCATAGGACGCCCCTTTCCATAAGGGTCACGTCCTTTGCGTAGATAATCTAACGCACCGTCATAATCCCATGACGTCATCTATGGCCATAAGGCCGTTATCTCACAATGACTTGTTGGTCGGCGCAGATACCGTTGATTACGATACCATTCAGTCGTGCCATCTTTCCAAGCATCTCCATGTGGAGGTATTCTCCCACGATGCTATCATCAGCCTCCAAGAATTCATTTTGTTTTGATTTTCTTCGCTTCTTGGGTCTGTCCGTAAGAGGGGGCATACCCGACTTTTCCATCATGTCCAAGAAGTCAATGTCACCTGTAATCAGTGACGTTATTGTGTTGTATATTTCCCAACAGCCCTTTCTTGTAAAGTCGAAATCGTTCCCCTGTATACCGTACAGATGTCCCAATTTGTCTTTGTTGTAGAACATTTTATCTTCAAGTTCTTGGAATACCGACAGACTAATCGCCGCCGTTCGAACCATAGCATCTATGGCTTCTTTTCCAAAATCGACATCCGAAGGTATTGTTTGTGAAACTCCTTCGTATATGTTCCTACCGGTAGCATCCGGCGTAGCGTGAACATTGATAATGCTCTTGTGCTGTTTGGTGTCTCCTTTTTCTACTCTGACTTTTTCTGTCCATTCATCCAAATCGAAATCAGTTGGTTTGATTCCAAGTTGTTCTGCTTTGGCGTTTGACTCTCTAAGATTGCTCTTAGTCAAACTTTCTTTCAACTCGTCAAGAGTGATAAGGTCATTGGACCACAAAATTAGGTCCAAGAATCTACCCCATTCCCACATACTGAAATGTATTCGGTATTCGGGGTGTTCCTTTGTGTGTATGAGAAATCCCATTCTATGGCCTTTCGGCCGTCACTCTTCTTCCGAAGATTCTTCAGAGGTGTCTGCTTCATCGAGAGCAGAGAACAACCTGACAGTAGCATCGTAACACTCTGTCTGTTCTTCTGTCCAAGTGCTTCTGTCTGTCATTGGTAAGCGTCCAAAGAAATGAACGATTCCTGCCAACGCATGACGGTAAGCCATTGCCTCCTCTTCTGAATTGCGGTGTGCGCGTGTTCTTACGGTTGCCGCGAAGGCAAGTCTGAACGGAACTTCCGCTTCACACTCCGCGCATACTACGTTGACGTAATCGTCAAAATCTTCCGCAGTTGCACCAACGATGTCAGAAACGGCTTCTGCAAGCGCGTCCTCACTCGTATTGTCCGGGTCCACGTAAATAGGGACCCGAGCATAAGCGGCCTCTTGGCCGCAATCCGGACATACTAATGCCATCTGTGAACCTTTCATGGACAATGCAATTCTTTGCCCTTGTTTCGGTTCTATGCTCTTTCAAGAGAGCGGGTCTTCGATACCGGGGGTACCGATTGTCCACTTTAGGGTCTTGATGACTCCTTCAAGTGCTTTACAATTACGAGCGGCGTCCTTCATAACCTGACGGTCTTTTCGAACACTTGCCTTCTCGTAGCGAGTAATCCATGAGTTTCTCTCATGTATCGCTTGATTGAGCATTTCCTCAATCTCATCCCACGTACGGTCATACGTCGGTTCTTTATGCGTTTGTAGTCGCATCATCTGTGTCCCCTTTTTGTCGGCGACGACTTATCGGTTAAGAGGTTGGCGGACAGCCCAAACCGAGGGCGTGTCTATACCAATTCTTGTAACCTCACTGTTTTTCATCAGTGCCTTTGCAAGAGAGCGAGTGTTCGGAGTATTTCTCCATCTCATTCGCATCTCTGAATGAATTTCATGTATGTTCATGGGCCTACCTTGCTCATGCAATATCTTGATTGCTTGAGTAGTGAATCGGCCCATACACCCGCCTATGGGGTTTGATACATCAATCTATGGGTTATTCACCCGTGGTTTTTCATGAGGTCAACGATAAGCGTTCTCAATTTTGTAAGAGTGTTCATGATTTCACCATACTCGGTCGCAGGAACGCCGGTTCTAAGTCCGTGTTCCCACCAATCCACATATCTTGCAAATTGCGCCGCGATGTAAATCGCCAAGTCGTCGACTTCTTCTAAGCCCATTTCGAGCCAAGAGTCTGTCTTTGTTCCCCATTGGGTTGTGTCGTCTTCGACACGAATACCGTGGCCGTATCGTTCTCGGCCAAGGTCAAGTCTTGCTTTGACGGCTTTTTCGAAAGGATAACCTTTCGAGAACGGGCCGTTTCTGAGCAGACGTAGGATAGTATTGTTATCATCCATCTGTGAACCTCTTTTTTAGATTGCAATACCACTATATTGGTTCGGTTCTATGAGCATTCGGAACGCTTGCGATTCATCTCCTTTGTTTTGCTCTATGGTGATTTCTCACCGACGCCTGCTCTTTCGAGAACGCGTTGACTTCTTTCTGAAGTTCTTGCGTCCACCGCGAGCGTGCTGTTTTTTGCTCCGGGCCTGTTTATCAGACGTGCCGGTAGTGAGGTGCCATTGACCACACTCTTTGCATTTGTACGGTGTGTACGTTTTGACACTACCATACATTCCCATAGACATCGCCTTTAGTGCTCTTGCACTTTTCTTGGCGGTTTTCTTGTCTTGGTATGTCACTCTATCACAGTGAATATCCATCTGTGAACCATTTAGTTACAATGCAATTCTTAGTTAGTGATTCGGTTCTACGAGCATACCGGAATTGTGCAATACCCTCGGTTTGTTTTGCTCTATGGCCGTATAGGCCGTTAACTCCATTGTGGAGAGTTCGGGAAAATCGGAACCGGTATACGGGTCTCGCTTTCCGCGAAGAAGGTTTGTTGAGGTGGGTTAGTGCTCCTTTCCACAATCCACATCACTTCGTGCAAGTGATACAGGAACAGTTTGACTGTGTACCTGCGTGCTCGCGCGTGTATGTGAGCAGGAGGAAGCATCGGTGTGCCCTTTCCTTCTCCAACAATTGCCTTCTTTGGTATCGTCTGCGGGAACGAGTTTCCACTTTCCCACATTGAACGCGCCCACTCGGCGTCGATTTGACCCGAGTACCATTTGTACGCGTTGGTTGACTTACCAAGTCTTGTTGCCAATTTCTTTTCACAAGCATTGGCATTATCTCCGTTGAAGTTTCGTTCCCACTCGGCGTTCTTTCGTTCAACGAATACGCCTCCGTAGAAATCATCTTTGTGGCTTTGAATCTTAACAAAGGACTCTCCAATCTTGAAGCATAGCGTCTTCAGTGGTGTGTTCCACGGTCGACGTTCCTTTGTGTTCCACACAACGTTTGGGTTTAGTCCCGCAAACGAGTGCCATTGTCCCGCATACAGAATGTCTTCGACCCCACAGTTGTCTGTGCAGGGCCCCATTTCTTCTGTACAAGGGGTGTTCCTTTTGCCCTTCAAAGCGACGTTTCTGCAACGCCATGGAGCAGTGGTTAGGTGTGCCATCAAACCTGCCGCAAGGACAGGCCCAATTCCCGGGACAGACCTAAGCCAATCCCCTACAATGTTGCTCCTTGAGTACGCATCAAGCGCACCAGCAACCTGCTTTTCAAGTGTGCTGGATTGATTAAACATCCAATCCAACAACTCGTTTGGCTCACCGAATTCCTTCATTGTCCGCATTTGGTGTGCGAACCGGATTCTTTGCTCCTGCATACGATAGTATGCGTCTACAAGAAACCTAACTTCCGGCTTCTTGAGAGTAGATGCCGCAGATTTCAAATCCTTGGTCATCTTAACGATGAGGTCAGCCTCATCGAACAATTGTACATCTTGTACCATCTATGACGCTCATGCGTCTTCTTTCGGAATTGTTTCTTCCGAGTCGTTAGAAAAAGGAAAGCCTAAGTCTACTGCTACTGAAAAGCAGTGTCCATAGTCGTTGGTTCCATCATCATAGATGCTCCAACAGGAGTCAACTGACTCCCATTCTCCTTCGTCTGTTTTCTTGAGTACGATTACTCCGTACACCTGACCCGTTAGATACATTTCCATTTCTTTTACTCTTGAATCAACTTGACTTTCTTGGATGCCCGGTTTCCCGATTACCCATCCGCACTGATAGGAGTCCCATTGGCAGGTGCTCCCTCCTGTGTGGAACGCCACAATTCCTCCGTGGTCGTGAATCCATAGCGGTTTACAGACCGGCGGAGCAATTACGTTGTTGTATTCAAGGTCGTCGATAACGTGGTCAAGAAGGTCTTGCCAACTGTTACCAACTGCTGGGTACACCTCGTCAAATATCGCCGCGGTATACCCAAATCTGCCATCATTTTCAGCAGTTACAAAAAGGACATCGGTATCGCCCTGATACCAATGCTTTGGTGATTCTTCATCTTGCGAGGGGGTGACATATGCCGTCCATTCCCCGCAGTTCGAATTCCATCGTTTGACTTCGTAGTCAGCCATCTATGACGCCTATGCGTCGTTATCTAACATCATTGCCGTTGGTGGAGGTATCTCCAAACAAGGCAATTCGTAGTCTCGGTGATGGACTTTACATCCAACCAACCTTCCGGTGTCTACTTCACTGATGAAGTAAATAGTTACATGCGGGTGATTTTCAGGTAGCACTTGCATGACCGTATGGTCATGTCCAAAGTGTCCTTCACTTGTAGGTCCCGCGATGTTGCCTATACTTCCGTCAAGTATACCGCAAGCGAATTCTGAAATGGCCTCCATGGCCGTATAGAACTCTTCTAAGGTTTCACCTTCGAGTGGCATCAGATATTATCCTCCACGAATTTACTTCTTACGGCTCCTTCGAGACCGTCGAAGAGAAACGCTTGCCCCATTTGGTGCAAGGAATAAATCAAAGCAGAAATGTAGTAGTGTGGCACCACTCCATCTTCTGCCATCGTTTCCGTAATTTTCGCTGTCAAGTTTGCCGCCCATTGCTCGGCGTCTATTGGCGTGTCTTTGCCAATTTGACCGAGGACAATGCTTGCGTCTTGAAGTTCAGCCACTACCGCAAGGTATTCTTCTATACCTTCCGATGCGAAAGAGACAAGTTCCTTGTATGATTCAATCATAGCATCGCCCTTGTCGTCTCCTCCTCTTGCCATTGCTGACATCTATGCCCGTAGGGGGCGTATAATGATTGTTAAACATTGATTCACGTTTCTTACTCTTTTGGGACACTGAAGGCCGCACGATTAGCAAGTTCGTCTGCTTTCTCGTTTCCTTCTATCCCAACGTGCCCTCGTACATGTACGAAGGAACAATCTCTTTCTTGGTTGAGTGAATCAAGAAGTTCCCAAAGCCAACGGTTTTTCACTTCCCGTCCTTTGGAGGTTCGCCACTCTCGTAGTTTCCAACCTTCCATCCATTCATTCAATCCCCTCACAACATATTCAGAGTCAGAGAGGATGCGTACATGTCCGTTAACGTCTTTTGTCATTGAAAGAGCAATAGCAACTGCCATCATCTCTGTCTTTTGATTGGTAGGCGGATTAGTCAAGGTCCATACTGATGATTTCTCAATCTCAAGTTCCTTGCTGTAAATTCCCATACCACCCCGTGCATTGGGGCTACCGTTGTTTAGACATGCACCGTCGGTGTACACGTCGTACATCTATGAACCATACAAACGCCTTGTAATGCGAACTTACTGATTCGGTTCTATGAGCATTCCATCACCGTGCAATATGTCGACATTGTTTTGCTCTATGGCCCTCAAGGCCGTGTTCCGTACCATGGGTGTTCAACCCACTGTCCTAATGTTCTGTCATAGAACATCAAACTCATCGTGTTGTGCACGTTGTATGATGTTTCATGCCATTGATTCCAAGCACGGATAAGGTGGAATAGGGCATAGCCTACTCCTGTGTTGTATATTCGCAGATGAAACGGTTCGTTTTCCGAAGCGTATAGTTCGGTTACGAAGTCTCTGCTCATCTGTTCAATAATCGAGAAGTCGCCATTCAGCGCGTAACTCGTCAACAGTTCGCCACTGTTGGTCAACTCCGAGTGAGGTAATCTACCAAACTCGTCTTTTCCTCTCCTTGTCGAGAGAAACTCGAGTGTCTTGACTGACATCTGTGAACCATACACCATTCTTGGATAATGTCGTTTTGATTGATTTGGTTCTATGAATCAGTTCTGACGTTCAAGGTATTTTTCCATACGCTTGTTCATCTCGAACATGGTGACAAGTTTCTTTCTGCCAACCATTTCATACATATCGTCGTCCTCTTCAGCATAGATTACTCTACCCAAAGATTCCATCTTACCGGAAGATACTTTGATTTTCTTGCCGGTACCGCTTTCACCCTGAAGGCCTTCTTTCTTAATGAAAGCCCAAAGTGCTTTGACGATTTGTCCTCTTGTTCTTGCTTTGCTTCCAATCATCCCTGCTAATGGGCCGAGTGGTTTGTACTTAATGTCGGTGGCTCTTACCATGTAACTCCGAGGTAAAAAGCAGACATAAATGATTCTATGACACAGATGTGTCGTTATTCCTCACTGTCAGTAATGTTTCCTTGTAATGCCCCTAAGAGCATTTCAAGGAAAGGGTTTGTTGATGGTGACAGTTGAGGTGGCGAAGTAATGAGTGTGTTGACGTCAGGGGGCGGTTCGTGCCCATAGTCGTCTACCCATATATCCAATTCTTCAAAGCCCAAGTGTACAGCCCAATCGTTGTAACGTCCTGTTACAATTATTGTGCTATCTCCGTTCTTTACCAAGTTGTCACCAGCAAAGTCACAACCACCTTCGCCAAACGTGTGTCTGAACCGAAGGTTGGGGTAGTTTTTGCTGATAGTGGTCAAGAACTCTTCATTGGGTGACCACGCAGTATTGTAACTAATACTGTACGCGTGGAAATGTTTCCCAATATCAAAATGTTCACCCGAGCCTTGAGATTCAATCATCTCAAGGTGCGCTTCAAAAAAAGGAGGGGAATAGTAGTCGGTAAACTTCCAGCCTTCTTCGTGCCAAAGGTCTACATCCCACTTCGTTCCCCAATTCGCAATTTGCCATTCATACCAAGAAGCATATCCATGCTCCTTCATGTTTTTCTTGTAAAGAATGCCTTCTTTTTCGTGTCGTGCAACCCTTTCTGCGTAGACCTCTTCAGTCCATGCAGAGTTTTCAGGGTCGTCTACGAATTCTCGCCATTGTTTTGGTTGGTCTTTATCCCAAAACGAGGCCGACGTTTCTGTCAGAGATTTAGGGCAAGGTAACAAGGATTGCATACTGAATGCTCGTCCTTTGTCTTCTCCTTTCCCTTTGGCATCCTTGATGAACTTCTCAAGTTCATCTTTGTCACCGTAAACGGTGAGACTATTCATACACCAATTTGGCATCTATGACCCACCTACCAAAGAGTTGGTCCGGGGTCGAAATCGTGTAGTTCGTCTCTGCTGATAATTCGGCAGACACGTCCTCTCTTTCCGTGTATAGTTCCCGGCAACCGAATGATACGGCGCGGGTCTACTGTTACCTCGTAGTCGAGTAGGATGCCTTCCTTTCGGATGCGTTTGATGAGTCGCTTTTTCATTTGTCGACTCAACATCATAGCCGCATATGCGACACCCTTGAACTTTCCACTTTTTTCTTTCTCTTTCGCAATGATTTCTCCAATGCGAAATGAGTAGTTGTCTCCATAGGCCTTTCCGACATTGAAGCCGTAATCTACCATGTGGAATCCTTTACCACCCGAGAAGACAAAGTGTATGTCCTTCTCACAACCGTTGAAGTTGAGAGTATCATAGAACTCTGCCAAGCGCAAAGTTTCCTTTGCTGATTCTTGGAAAGTCTCCATCTCATAGTCAACGTCGAAGTACATCTCTTGTTGAATGAACGCATTACCGTAGTCCGACCAATCAGAGACAGGAGTCATCAATTGTTTGACTCTCTCTTTGTCTCGTCTGCCCTCTTTCAGAGCAAGTCGTTTTGCATTCTTCTTGATGTACTTGTCCCGACCCGATTTAGACCACGGGTCAGGCCCCACTTCCGCTGGATTGCGGAACTGCGAGGTTGTGTAGTATACGTGATGAGGAGCCTCGCGTCGAAGCAGTTTGAGCAGTTGCGTCTTGTTACGGATGCTCCTGTCATGCTTCTTCACAATGAATCTCTCCTCTCTATCGTCCCACACGAAATATCGAATCTGTCGCCATTTTGGGTTGGGCATTCCCAACCACAAGTGACTCTCGTCGATGCTGTTGTAGTATTCCCGTATTACACGGGTTCTGTAACGCATCTCTTCCTTCACCATTTGACGGTGTAGTCTTGTCCTTCCGAGCGACGTTCGCGCCGCTCTCTGATAGGCAAGTCCCGCAAGTTCTCCAAACGTACGGTCGGGACAGTCACAATCGTTCTGTCCCTTCCTGTCGCACGCTGGATGGTGGTTCTTCGGGAAGTAGAGTCTAAACTTGGCAATAACAGCCATCGGGTCGTTGATGTAATCATCGAGACCGATGGTATGGTGCGTACAAGCATATTCTCCGGGTTGGGTGTCAAGTGAACACCTCGTCCCGTCGTTTTTCTTGTGTAAGCACTGCGTAACTTCATCACGCCAATTCATCTGTGAACCGTTCGGTCGTCATGTGTTTCGCCTTAGTTGATTCGGTTCTATGCCCCACTATGGGACGACTTCGGGCTTTTTACCCCAAGTCATTTCAGGAATTTTCTTGTTCAAGAACCACTTGGGTTTCTTGAATTCGTTTCTCCCGCTGTGGAAATCGTTGGATAGAATACGTGCCACGCCTCCGGCTTGCCACTTTCCTCCACGCTTTCCTTTGACCTTTCTTTCGTTCAGGTTCTTTGCGATTCTTCCTCTACTTATGCCTTCCACATAGTAGCAGTATCGCATTTCGTCGATAACCGCCTGTTCTTTCCAATTAGGTTTCAAGGTTCCGTCTTTCTTTACATTCCACCCGTAAAGGGATTGGGTAAAGGCGCGCTTGGACTTTTTCAGTTTGTCCATGCCCTTCTTTGTCTTCCTTGCAACTTCACTTTTTTTCGTTACAGGTTTTTCAGTCTTCGACTTTTTTGAGAGGTTCGATTTCTTTTCGACTACTCTCGTATCAACATCCAATCCGGGGTTCATTATCAACAAGAAGGAAATCTCTTTCATGAGGTCCTCGTTGACGTGACAGATTGGTATGTCTACTCTCCATATCCTTTCAGACATTCTATGAGCCATTCAAGGCTCGCAACCTGCACTTTCGAAAGAACAACAAATACAGTTGTTTATTTCGATTTCAGGCGGCAACAATGTGAGCATGTCTTCAGCGTTCCAAGAATACGCGCCTTCCCATGCTTCTGATTCGTGTATTACAAAATCACCGCAACTCCAACTAACCCGTTGACCAACCAAGAATGGTTTGTCGGGGTTCAGTAATCGGTAAGCGTTCATTTCGTTCAACACGGTCCCTGCTGTGTCAATGAAAGACATAGGCACTCCCCGCATTTGTATGTCGGGTATGTCATAGTTGTCTTTCATGCCAACAGAGTATAGCCATGCACTACCTTGTTGGTAGGTGGCGTCCATTTCAGGGGTATACACCACTTGGGTGGTCCCTCTCACTTTCTCAACCATGTTGAGAAACATTCCTTCCTCATTGGAAGTCCCATTATCACTTGTAGTCATAATGTTTCTACGGCCTATTGGCCTTATTCATTTTTTCCCAAACCGTTGTTGTCTACTCTCTTCATACATTCTATCAAGTAGTTTGTTGACTCCATGTCGAGTAAAGGTGCGTCTCCCATTACCAAGGTCGACGGTTTCCGGTGGGTTCACTTGTTTCTCAAGTGTAGTAATGCGACGCTCAAGCGTCACAATGTAATCTCGCAGTTGCGAGACGTACTGATGTAATTCGTTAACATCCATCTGTGAACCATTCATTGACTATGTGCATTTCACGACATCTGATTCGGTTCTATGAGGATTATTCCTCAAAGTTGAAGACAGCACAGCCACCGAGTATTATGATGGTGGGCGAGTTTTCGTCTTCTTCTTTTTTTGCGGCGTTCATGATACGAATAGTATCGCACGCCTTTTGATAGCACACTGTTGGGTTGCTACCTTCGACGTTTTCAAATTTCATTCTCAATCGGTCTTCTCTATGAGACCACTTGTAGTAAATTGTTACGTCACAAGACCATATCTTCTTGGTCATCTGCGAACCTTATGTCCACTGTGCAATTCCAGCGTCTTGTTTCGGTTCTATGAGCAAACGAATGGTTTGCAACACGACATTTTTGTTTTGCTCTATGGAGGTTATTCCTCCGAGTCGTCACTGAACGGTGGCCCGTAAGCCAACGCTCTGTCTGCTTGTAGTGCAATGGAGTTGAACACGCCCAAAACGGGGCTGTACTCTCCGAGAACATCTTTCAGTTGCTCTACCATCCCGAGGGCATCTTCCTTGATGTCCGCGAGAACCTTGTAGGCTAACGGCGCGCCTGAAATCATAATGGCACGCTCTTCCTGTTCTCGCTGTAAATCGGGGTGGTCAAGACACGGCAGTTCTGCCACTATCCAACTCTGCTCTCCGGCGGTTTCGTCGCCAAAGATGAGAATGACTTCTTTTCCGTCACTCACTACTTTGCTGTGTTTCCACATTCTGTGAACCGTTCAATCGTTTTGTATTTCACGTACTGTGATTCGGTTCTATGAGCATACGTCCCACCTGTAATACAAGGTTAATGTTTTGCTCTATGACGCACTATGCGTCGCCTGCCAACTCCACCTCTCTGAAGTGTTGTTGGTCTACCTTCTTGAAAATACGTAGAGTTTCGGGCCATGCCCACATACCACCTACTTTCAATATTCTAAATTGTTCGTTCAACCATAAACGATTGATTTCGTGCTGTTGCTCAACCGTTGGACCCCCTTGTTTGGAAAGGTCCTTTAGTTTCCCGTATTCGCCGTTTTGGGCGAATTCTGACGCAAGTTCATCCGGCGTCATGTAGTCTCCAATTAGATTCATTCTCTGGGGACGCCTAATCCCAAGGAGGGTCGTGAAGGGGGTCAACCCCACGTCTCCCATCGCGTTCATACATATACAACACCACATTCGTTCACCAAACGAAATTGTGGAAAGTTGTTGTCACCATATACGTTTCAACTGCCCGGTTTGAACTCTCGAATCCGAGATTCTAACTCCACACCGGTCAGGTGACCTGACGTCGGATACGGTACTTTGGCTCCCATTTTCCTTGTTATACATGTATAACAAGAAATAAAGGAGCACTCCGCTGTCAAAATTGACAAAAAAGTACGGTCTGAAAATTTTCCAGAAATGTTGGAAAACTTTCCGAATGTCCATCTTGAGGGATGGAAATACAGGATTCCGCAAGCACTCGCGAACGATTGCTTGCGTCTGTTGCGTATATGGTTCGCCGCGCGCACGCGCTCTCGTTAAGAGCGAGTGCTTGCGGAAGAACAAGGTCATTGGGCTTGCGCCCTCGTAATTCCTTGGTCAGCGTCCTATGAGCGATTGTCGCCCTATAACTTCTCAATTCGAGAAGACTTTGGCATAGAGCCACTGCTTAGTATGCGTGCTCTTTTGCTGTCTCGACGGGCTTTCATTTTTCTTGAAACCCATCTGAATAGTGCAAACCCTCCTGCAAAGCCGAAGCCTATCAGGACGTAGGTGAGTACTAACGTGATGATACCAATAATATCCATCTATGAGGGTTATGTCCCTCTTCCCCATTGGCATACTTCTGCCAACGTCGACATTGCTTGCATCTCTTGTGAATCTTCTTTGGAAGATTCGAAATTGAACTCTTCTCCGAACTCTTTGAACTTCTCGTTCTCGTCGTAGATGATGTCAATTGCACTCATTATTGAGTACACGTGAAATCCGTTCTTGTTGTATGCAACAAGTTGTGTGTTAAGGACGGGAATTTTGTCATCCCGGTCTCTAATGGGTTTGTCTTTGTAAGACTCATGGAATTCTTCCATGGTTTCTTCTTTTGGAGTATGTCTCCACCCGGTCGATTGCATTACAACAGCAAGCGGTTTAGCCATGGCGGAAATTACCGCTAACTCACCATACCACGCGTCAACAAGAGGTCTTCCTCTCTCTACATGTTGTGTCTTGTGCTCCACTACCATTGTTACATCCATCAGACCTAATTTTCCATCTTTCCCCATAGGTTGTACGAGGTAGAAATTAGGACAAGGGTCGTGACCCTTCTCCCATAATTGCTTTTCAATTTTTACAACGTTATTGAAAAGTTCTTTGATTGTCTTTTTGTCAACCATTCTATGACGCTCATGCGTCGTCGAGGACCTTGTTAATGTCTCTTTTCATTTTATCATGCTTGTCTCTCATTTCTGCGAACATGTATTTCATTCGCGAGAGTTCTTTGTCTAAACGTTCGTTTTCTTTGCGAAGACGAACTATTTCCTTCCGGTTTCTTGCAAAATCTCCAAACCATGACATTTTTATTCCTCCTTTTTCGAGTTCTCGATGATTCTCCTCAACAGCGCGTTTTGCTGTCTCAAGAGCACCTCGATTTTAGTCACAGTCACTTGTAGACGTTGTAAGTCAGAAGGAGTAATATTTTGATGTCTCCTTCGCATCTATGGCCTCACGGCCGTTATTCGTCTTCCTTTTTGGTCTTCGTTGGTACGAATACCTTCTTCCCTGCCTTCTTGACTTTTCGGTAGCCTTTCTTACCCGCGCCTCTTTGATAGGCTTGAGTGGTACTCTTAGCGTCCGGTGTAATCATCATCTCATCAGGGATGGATGCAGGGTGAAACAAGAAGACAGGTAATCCCGACTTTACGGCGAACTGCCAAGCGGCGTGTTCGATTACGTAATTAGCAAGGATTTTCTCGTCTTCTGTAAACGAAGAGAGAATGCCTTCAATTGTAGCAGAGCCTTCGATAGCGGTGGTCAGTACATCTGCCAACGTATTTCCTATCTCTCCTACAATTTCGTGGAATCTTGTGGTTTCAATTGCACCACTGAATTTTCTTCCACCGACACCAACCACGTTTACTATCGGGTTGCCGTCTTCGACAGATACCACACTAAAGTCGACTTCTTTCATCGTGGTGGTATCTAACGTACTGATTTCATCAGTTGAATCCATCTGTGAACCTTACGCGAGAATTGTAATTCCGGTGAGTTGGTTCGGTTCTATGAGCATACAGGAGGTGTGCAATTCTTAGGTGTTGTTTGCTCTATGGCCTTACGGCCGTTCAACGTTCCTCCGTGATTTTACCGATTGCTTCGGCGATTTCAGGGAGAACAACGTCACAATCCTTACCGCGGAAGTCTGCGACTTCTGCGATTGTCTTTCCATCTTCGTCGATGGGGACGAGCACTTCGACTGTTTGAATGTCGTCTACGACAGGCTCAAACGGCCACTCCGGTGCCTCCACATTGGAAGGCAAGTGAGTGTAGCGTTCTGATTGCCAATAGTAGTCGTAGCCGTCCTTGCGGCATTCGCCGCAAACCATTACGAAGTGTTGCTCGTCATCAATCATGTGGAACTGAAAACTGTCAGTAGACCCACACTTAGGACAGGCGAACTTCACCGTGTCCCATTTCGCCCCATTCGGGCGCACTATCGTGTCCTTGTTAGACATCTATGAATCTCACGTGTGTGTTGTATCATTTAAGATTTGATTTGATTCTATGGCCTCAAGGCCGTTTTTCCCAATCACGCCAACCTGCACCAAGTTCGTCCCCGCCAAGGGTCTTCTGCTTCTTGTGGTGCGCGTGCATCTCCTGTCCATCAAGGACTTCTACGATGTACAGGCTTCCCCGAATGTGCTCCTTGATTAGAGCCCCTTCGAATTTACCGGGTTGTGTGATTCTTTTTCCGACTATTGCTCGACGTTCACGGGACCATTCAGTCCGCTCGTCAGCAGTCGTAGGGATGTGAACATCTCTCTCAACGATTCTCTCGCGTGTGAGAATATTCTCTGTACAGTATGTGCATACATATACGCGAGAATGTCCACGATTTTTATCAGTTAGTGGTACTCCACAACGGTAACAATTCCGTTGCTGGTCCTTCTTTTCAGAGTAATGCGGTCGACATTGAGAGCAAGTGTGGTCTCTCTTATCAAATCGCTTTTGGGTTATGTTCTCGCCAACAACGAGACGAACACCACAAAGCGTACAATGCCGCTCTTCATTGTGGTTCTTTTCCCATCCTCCCGTAACCGGAGTACCTGATTCTTCTTCTGTTATAGTGCACATCTTGTTTGCAAGTCTGTGCAGAAACCCAAGAGCATCTTCGCCCTCGAGTGAAATCTCGACATTTGTCTTCATTCTATGGACCTATTGGTCCGGTTGTTCTTCATCTTGCGATGAGTCCGATTCGTCAAAATTGACAAGAGCACGTAGATTGTGCATGTTGACCCCAGCAGAACCGAGGTGCGCAATCCTTGTGGCGATGCCGGACATACGAGGCTGTTGAATATCAGGGTGTACGTTGACACCGTCCATGTAGTTTCCACCACAGTAGAATTCAAGCATCTTAGCGGC
>CETW01100856.1_pt1 | contig 29598 bp, 52 predicted proteins | sample 361381 | NCBI WGS metagenome assembly CETW01 (sample SAMEA2620570, study PRJEB7988) | marine metagenome | isolation source: saline water (ENVO:00002010), including
AACAAACAAACAAACAAAACTATTTTCTTGTAAAAAGATAACTATCATGCAATCTCTTTCTTACACTCGATAGTTGGTCTTTTAGCTTTTTATTTTCTTTTCTTAAAAAAGAATTACTTGCTAGTAGATATCCAAGATCGTTTGGATTATCTACCGATTCGTCTTTTATTTTATTCATATTTTAAAGTATTTTGAATTTTTAATTGTTGTAATGATAAATAGATAATTTGCTTTACCTTGTCCTCGTTAATAACATATTCTTCTTTAGATATAGCCCTTTTGTTTTTTCGGGCTAATTGTAGTCTTAAATCTCTACATTTTTGATCGTTCTTTATTAACTGATCCCAAAGTTTATCCCGCTTACCTATTCTAGTTTTGCGTTGTTCTCGCTTGTCTTTAATAAATTTTAAAACTGCTTTCATAATTTTCGTTTACTTCATTAATAATTATTTCGTACAGATCATACTTGTTGATATAATCCAAATTTAAATAGTTGTTTGTTCCGTTTTCACGTAGAGATATAAATTGTATCCCATTATGATTAACTATTGATTCTACAAATATATCAAGATTTGCTCCCGCTCTACGTTTATAAAAAGCGTTGATGATAAAAGCGACATGGATATTTGTTCCATACCCATGTCGTTTACCAAAGTTTTTAACTATTACCACTTTTTAATTTTTTATTAACAAACGTATTAATTTATTTTTTCCAGATCGTTTTGAATCTCATCAATCTTATCTAAAACTGGCTGTATTATGTTTATAGTCTCGTGATCATCATCACTTCTTGCTAACGACATAATACTGCTATACGCATCATCTAATATTCTAATAGCTTCTTTTACTTTCATATTACCGGGATTACATCATGATTACCATCTTTGTCTTGATAGAACATTGCACCCCCATCATTTCCCTCGTCATCTGATTGGGGAATTAGGATACTGCTATCGCTTAAAATAAGAGCAATCGGTCTATTGTACCAACCGGTTTGTTCCATTTCATCATCGGTCAAATACCTTACGTGCTTGATCGTTTTACCAACAAGTAATTTCCTTGTTGAATTTTGCCATTTTACAATTAATTTTTCTGTACTAAATTTTGACATAATATGTTGATTAAATTATTGAGCATTATTACTCGTGGATAGGGGAGGAAACGATCCTCCCCAATTGCACCATGCTATCCTAAATCGATTGTTTTTTATCTGCATACTCCCAAGCATCATTGTATAAGTTTCTGTTTACTTTATACACATAATCAATGAAGTAATTATGCCATTCTATTTGTGAATGAAGTTCAGCGTTCTGTTCTTGCAGACTTTCCTCGTCTTTGCTCTTTGTTATCATTTTATTTAAAGTTTAAGAATTGTTCATGTATGTACTCCTCCGGATCAGGACAAAGTAAATGTACTTCTGATTTTACTTTACCATCCTCTAGTACTTTGGTCTTTAGGCTTACATCATATCCGGTATCATCCATGATGGCTATCTCTTTGTTCATGTTGTCATTGGTATACTCCCATACCATATAGCTATCCCCTTTAAAGACGATAGCTTTTTCAGTGACTTTTGTGTTAACTATTACTTTCATTTTTATTTAATTTTTAAATATTTATTATCAATAAGGGTTTGGATTATGTCTGTTTTATTTTCAATTATATAATCCCAAAGGCATTCATTAATTTTATCGCATATCGTATCGTGATATTCCTCAATAGCATCTTGCATTAATCCTTGCAAATATTCTCGGTGTTCTTCTGTGTGTTCATCAATAATTTCATAATCTTCTTGAACATCAGAAGCCATATTTACCCAATGTTCTACTTTATATGCTACATCTGAAGCAGTCCAATTAAGACACACTGCTTCAGCTTTTTCTTTATCTAAATCTATTATTTTCATTTTATTTGTTTTAAATTATTTAAAAAATCATTTATGCACTCTAATTCTGATTTGTTAGATGAATTGTATTCTGATATTTGAAATGCTTCATACAATTCAATCCCCTTGTCCCAAGCAAGATCATAAGAATACCAATCGTATTCATCGTCTCCTAATAAATCTTTTGCCATATCAATTAAGCAATAGACGTAGTAATAATAATTATAGTTGTTTGTTATCATTTTATTTGTTTTAAATTAATTTTCATAGTTCTCTTTATACAAGTCGGCTCGATAACTTATTTCAGCTTTTGATATAAGTATATGAGTGTCATTGTTTACTTCCACATACAAATCTTCATAAGTATTGTATGCTGAAATATCATTCATTTCAAACCATTTTAAAGCTAATTGTATTTCTTCCATTTTATTTAGTTTTTAAATTAATTTCTTCTTCTGTTGCTATGTAGTAATCACTACTATAACATTTAGGACATTGTATCCTGTGGTAATTATCTATATCAAATGTTTCATCTTCATATACATCTTCAGATAAATGACCACAACGTAAACAAATATTTAATTCTTTCATTTTATTGGTTTTAAATTAATTTTCCTTGATCTGTAAATTCACATTGATTTATATCAAAACATTCAATGATATGTTCATCACTTGTCAGATGTTCAAATTCTTTTCTTAACATTGATAAAACTTCCTCTGAAAATTCTTTTTGATATTCCTCATCTAAATCCTCTAAATCTCTATCCAAGTGAAATAGCTTATTAAGATGTTCTTCATCGCTATCATCATTCTCAATACATTCAAGATTGTCCATTTTATCCTTGATAGAATCATATTCCTTGATATACCTTTGAGCGATTTTATATGTCTCACAATTTTCTCCATGGAATTTGATAATTTTCTCGCACGATATGTACATATCATCAATGAATAAATGAGCATAATTTCCTCTATTTATATCAAAACTTCTTAATTCAATACCAACAAGAGACAAATCCTCTTGGATAAATTCATACCAATCACCATTATCAATATTCTTATATCTACAATTGTCAATAGCTTTCTGTTTCGTTTGCTCATCTAATTCCTCGAATTGATAAACTTTTGTTTTAATAATTCTCATTTTATTTAAGTTTAGATTTAACGAATTCTATTATGGCCTCATCAAAGGTTATCTCATGATTTTCCCAATCGTAATCATAACCAAATTTTTCTTGAAATTCTTCTGCAAATGTGTATGCCAAATCAAATGTTTGAAATACAGTTCCTCCCAAGATATCCTCGTTAATTATAATAGCAGTAATTAATGCTAAATCTATGTGCTTTTCGTATTTTATTTTCATTTTTACATATTTTTAATTAGCTTACTTTCATTGTAGAAACACTCATCAGCATAATTAATATTTTTAAATATTGATTCATGTTCTACAATACCATACGAAGTAATATTTTCTACGTCCCGGGGTACTTTCGTTTCTTCTATGCAATCCCCATTTTCCAATAGAATTACACTCTGCCCTACTTTAATATCAAGATCGTTATACAATGTTTCTGTAACTACTTTGTACTCATGAAATCCGGATTTCTCATTTAGGTATTGATCTTCAATATACTTTTTGAAATCAGCTACCTTAGTTTTGACGTGTCTAGCTAAATAGCTAAAGGTTGATCTGTTATATCCTCTCTCGGTGTTGGGAGGAATAATTAACTTATCATTATCATCGAAATGAAAGATTGGTGCAATGAAAGATTTTCCATAGTTATCTTCATAGCCAATGTAAATGGATACCATTTGATTATCTGTATCAAATGATAAACAGAATTTAGAATGTAACATAATTTTATTTGTTAGTTAATGACAATATTGTCGATCCGGGCAGGGGAAACGATCCCCTGCGTGATCCAATCCCGGATTTATTTACCTTGGATGTAGTCAACTACTTTTGTAGCCTGTTGCATCGCGTAGAGGCATTCTTTGGGCTTCTCAGAGAGATGCTTACACCATCCCTTAATGTAAGCTATACTATTATCATTTGAATCTTTAGGATCGAGCCCTAATAACCCACACATATACATAGCTGAAATTTCAGCGACCAATTCCTCCTTGGCATAGGTGTTATCACCCCAATAGGATATCTCTGTAAGCGTTTTTCGATTCATTCGATCCTTATGCCCGGTCGAATGAGCTAATTCATGAAACAATACCTTGTAGTATGAATCAGAATCTACAAACGTTTCTAGTTTGGGCATATTGACAATGTCTTTGGTAACACTATAGAATGCACCATCACGTAGATGCTCAAGTTTTAACTTACCATCTCGATCTACATAGCTTTTCGTAAGATCATCAGCAATGTCATTAGGCTTATTGTCACCCGGGGTTACAACATCAAACTTTAATGGATCAATACCATTGCACTGCCCAATGTTGTAGACTTGCCAATAACGGATGGAAAATGTATTACGGTAACGTTTTTGGATTTTACCATCTATTACAATTTCCTCTGATTTATTGATCTTCTTATAATCCTTTGTTGGAACATAGCATTTGTTTTTGAGATCATAGTAACCTACGTTCCATTTGAACACGTCAGTAGTTTTACCAAACTGTCCATCCTTGATCGATCCACCAATCTCTTTGCATTTCTTTAGCGTGATCCATTGGTTATGCTCGTATCCTTCTGCCATCATAACTGCGTTAAGCATGAACACATTAAAACCACGGTAATAGGTTTTGTAGTTATAATTCATGGGTTGATTTTCATGTCCCGGTTTCCATGGCATGAACCATTTCATCCCGTCTTTTTTTAGTCCCTCTAGGACGATGTCATTTACCTTTTTGTAAATTTTGTCTTGATTACTCATTTGTTGATTAATTAAATTTTGTGACACTATTGTCGATGCCTACCGGGGAATCGAACCCCGGTACATCCAATTAGGCAATTGTTTATAACCATCCTTTTCTATGGTTATAAACTGAGAGAATGTAATCGTATAACTTCTCTCTGTTACCATTGTCAAGCATGGTCAAGAATCGAGTGAATACACCATAGCTCATAGCAAACTTTCTCACTTGGTATTCATTCATTTTTTCACCATCCCTTTTAAGCATCACTTGTGTGCATGATTGAAACTTATCATTTAAATGATTAGCTAAGCATGGATCATCTGACCAACATTCATCGATAAAGTTTTGTGGATAGTTTAATCCAAACCAAACGATAGAATCGATTTGTACTGCCATCTGTTCAGATTCCATCCTCGACAAATGATTCTCGATCTGCCATTGTGCATAATCGATGCAGTCTTGTTTTGAACGAAAACATTCATTCCTTAATCTAACACCATAGGGTTTGTAGATATCTACTGCCCAATCACCTTTTTTGTTACCCCCAAAGGTAATCCGAGTGATCTCTACATCGTATTTTTTGTAGGTGTAGCGATAATTGTTGGTTTCATTAGTTACGATTTCAATTGAACCCTTGTTTGGGCATTCTGTTAATTTGCTCATAATCAGCGTTTTAATGTTAATATTAGTGTTTTGTTTGTCGTACATCTTGCAATTTACATAGAATCTAGCTGAAATCATAATAAAATCTATATGTGTTTACCCTTTTGTGATCTTTCTTTTTGTTTTGTGTTTGAATCCGGTTGGGATCTTGTGGTGCTCGGGGTCGATCCCGGGATGGATTCTCTACTTTAATTAGGTTTTGAATTGCTATTTTGGGGTATTAAGGGAAGGCTCTGATCTTCCCATTTTTAAAAAATAAGATCGTTTATCAAATCTTAGAGATCGTTTGTTACAGGCTATCTATAACAGGAACAAAGGTGTTCCGGGAAACGTCAAAAAAAACGGCAAAAAATCAGCACTGCGACAACTGGACTCGACCCCGGGGTCGAAAAAGTTTTTGATTTTTTTTTTGCGGGATAGCACGCTGGGACATAGTATAATACAAAGCTCCTGGGTATCTAATAAATTCGTATATTTGGCAATGTCTTATACTTTAGAGTTGTATAACAGGATAAGAGTTGGATTTGCATTAGGCTGGTCCTACTATTCTAGAGATAAGGATCATAATTGGAATGAATTAATATTATATATAGGATTAATAGCAATAAAAATTAAAAGTTATGAAGCATATGGACAAAAACAGTACAATGAGTGACATGGTTGACGGATTGTACGTAAAAGATGGCAGGTTAATTAATGGACGGCCTAACAGTATGAGTGGAATAGAGAAAATAGCTCAAATGAAGAAGGCAATTGATAAAGAACGTATGGTAAATAAGATTGCTGATGGGATATTGCGTGCAGAAATGCGTAAAGATATGTTTGGATAAAATTTTTGTTGGATAATTTGTAATTTGTTGGTTAATTATTCATTGTTTGAAGGCTACTTTAGGGTAGCCTTTTTTTATTCCTTAAACTTGACACTGTGTGTCAGAAATAATTTAAATCCAATTAGGAATGTTTCAATTTTTTCTATGTGTTATATTTTTGTTGTGGTTAGTTTGGCTGTGTGAACAGTAAATTTTTATAAAACCAACATAATTGACACCAAATATGTCAATATTGTGTTAAAAATAGATAGCTAAAATACTGATTATTAACACTTGTGTCAGAAATGTTAATTATTCCTCGCGTAAGCTTCAATAAAACTACTATTAAATAAAAAAATATATATGTAAGTATGTACAAAAAAAATTGACACTCGTCACTTTTGTATATATTTGTAGTAATCAAATTAAATTAAATCAAATGGATAACACGGGAGGATATTCACCAAAAGATTTGCATTTTGGGAAAGATGCCAGATCAAAACTTATTTCAGGTATAACAAAATTATCAGACGCAGTAAAAAGCACCTTGGGTCCAATGGGTAATACTGTATTAATTGAAAGCCCACAACACACACACGGAATAACGGTAACGAAAGACGGAGTAACAGTTGCAAAAAGTATACAACTATTAGATGCCGTAGAGAACTTAGCGGTTCGTATGATGAAAGAAGCTGCCGATCGCACTGCTACGGAGGCTGGTGATGGAACAACTACTGCAATTGTACTTACAGAGGCTCTTGTAAAAAAAGGAATTGAGCTTATAGGCCCGACTGACAATAAGACCACAATACTGCGAGAACTTGCGACTTTAAGTGAAACAGTTATTGAAAAATTAAAAAATAGATCGATACCGGTAACAAAAGATTTACTACTTGATGTAGCGACAATCTCTTCTAATAATGATCCTATTACAGGTAAAATAATATCTGACACTTATAATCAGGTTGGTGATAATGGTATTGTAACGGTAGAAAAAAGCCAAACATCTGATACCACTTTCGAAACCACCCAGGGTATAAAAATTGATCGTGGCTACTCCAGTCATCTTTTTGTAAACAACCAGAAAAAAGACGAGTGTATTTTAGAGGATGCACATGTGTTGGTATCTGACTCTGAGATTAATAATATCCTATCCATTGAGAATGTTTTGAAACCAATAATAAGTGAAAATAAAAAATTACTAATAGTAGCACCGTGTTCTCAAAACGTAACAAATACGTTGGCGGCTAACGTCATGAAGAACAACCTGAAGCTTTGTTCCATTATTCCTCCCAATTTTGGTTACAAACGCCACGAGCTGATGCATGACATCGCTTTATCAGTTGGTGCTACTTATTTTTCTGAAAGCACCGGTGATGATCTTAGCTTAATGACGTTTAAAGATTTGGGAAGAGCATCGAAAATTATAGTGGGCAGAGATAGCACAATCATACTTAAAGATGAAATTAAAGTCAGCAAAGATGATATAAGCAAGCGAGTTAGTGAGTTGTTTGAAGCACATAAAATAGCAACAAAAAAAGCTGATAAAGATTTTATTATGTCAAGGATCGCGTCATTGACCGGAGGTGTTGGTGTTATATATGTGGGTGGCAATACAGATCTTGAACAAAAAGAATTATATGATCGAGTTGACGATGCTGTATGCGCTGTACGTTCTGCTATTGATGAGGGCATTCTGCCAGGAGGCGGCCTTGCGCTGTGGGAGGCAGCCGAGGATTTAAAAAAATCAAAATCGATCGCTTACGCGATAATAAGAGAGGCTCTTGACGCGCCATTAAAACAGATACTGGTTAATGCCGGTCTTGATTTTTATGTTGCTCAGACTACAGGCGAAGGATTAAATGTAAAAACCGGAGAGCAAGGAGATATGGTAAAAATGGGGATTATAGATCCTCTGAAAGTTACACGAACCGCTCTTCAAAATGCGGTGTCTGTGGCAACTACTATCTTATCAACCAATGCCATAGTAACTATGGCTCGTTCAATTGACAACTCATGAGGCCAATAGGGAAATATGTTGTAATACAAACCATAGAAGAAGAACTAAAAACCTCTTCCGGTCTTCTTCTTTCTGCTGAAGATGCGAACCAACTTAGGTATAAAAAGGGGCGGATCGTTGAAGTAGGTAACGATGTTGTACCCATAGATAAGAATAGTATTATATACTATGACAAACGTGCGGGATATACTATGCTTATTCATGATGAGCCTTATACTATTATTCGAGAGAATGACATTGTTCTTGTCGAATAGCTTCATTCATTTTTAGTATTTGTTTTCTATATACCTTGTCACTAAATCCAACGTCAGATAAAAACATAGGATTGTTTGATTTGCTAGTGGGTATAAGTCCACCATCTAATTTGTCATAAATAGATCCAAGCATTCTTATTGCCTTGAAAGATAAACCATAAAGAGCTTTTTTTCTTTCTCTTCTATTGTGTGGTCGTATTACTTCGATCCATCCATCTTTTTTTAATTTATTAAACCTATTTTTATTCCAACCCAAAAGTGAGTTGAACTCTTGGAATTTATCAACGTTAAAATATTCTTCACTATATAAAAACAAAAGCATGTCCAGCTCTTGAGTATTAACTTTATATTTTCGCATTACAAAGTATCTGATAACTCTCCAGTACTTTAGATAGTCTCTTTTTCTTGAAATATTCATTAGATTAAATTTTATAACTTTGTGTAAAGATATTGATTATTACAAATGCAAAAGGATATTGGTAAGGATATAAGAAATTATGCAGGAGCTCTTGGTATATTTTTAGTAGTTATTGGGTTGTTGTTTTTTTTATCTTATAATACCATACCAAACGAAAACAAGGATTTGTTTGTTTCTATTGTAGGTGTAATTTCTGGTTCATTGTCAGTTATACTTTTTACAATTATTGGTAGAAATCCTAACGAGGTACAAGATCTTAAAAATAGAAATGAAAAGTTACAAGGTCAAGTCCAACAACTTATACAACAAAAAGATGAGCTTGAGGGAATGCTGATAGAAATGCAAAAAGAGATAGTAGACAAACTATCAATTGCTGGTGTCTATTTTGAATTAAAAAAAAAAAATAAAGAACAATAAAAAATTTAATTTAACTTAATCAAAAATTTGAAACTATGGCAGCGAAAAAAAAAGACGCTAAAAAACCGGAGCCAAAAATACAAGAGGCTCCTGTAGAAAAAAAACCCGCACCTCCTAAAACTAAAAGAGTTTGGACAGGAGAAAGGTGGGATATTGTTGAACTATAAATATTATAACTATGCCGACTGTAAAACTACCTAATGGTACAAGCAGGACTTTTCCCTACAATGCTGTAGGCAAAGCCCAAGCAGACACTTTTGCCCGAATGATGAAAGGCAAAAAAAAGAACAATCCAGGTTATGGAATGGAGAAAAAAACTAAGTCTGGATACTAATGGCTAAGAAAGGACGCACAAAAGGTAATAAAATTTGCCCAGCAGGAATTGCATGGGCAAAGCGTACCTTTGACACATATCCATCAGCCTATGCAAATATGGCTGCAAGCAAGTATTGTAAAGATCCTAATTACGCTAAAAAAAGTAAAAGATAATGGAAGGTAAAAAACTGAAGGAAATAGCAACCCAACTTAGAAAAGCCTCTGCTATGCACAAAGCACAGGCCACTAAAATAGATCGTATGATTAAGAGTATGGGTAAAGTTCCTGCGAAAAAAAAATAAGATATCATGATTCAATTAAAAAATCCTATGTGCCAGTGCGGTAATACATCTAACCCCGATGGACACTGTGATGGTTCACATTTAAATAGATAGATATGAGCAAGATGAATAAAAAAAGCCGAAAGAAAAAAAGAAGTGCTTTTGGCATGCTAAGTGTAAAAGCTGGCATTGATAACAACCCCAACCCTACTCAAGCTGATAGAATAGCTGGTGCAACAATGAAGAAGTAAATGAGCGAGTTAAAAAAGTGGCGAGAGCAAAAGTGGGTTCGCATTGGAACAGATGGAACTATTAAAGGTCCATGTGGAACTAGCAAAGATAAAAAGAACCCTGACAGATGTCTGCCCTTAGCCAAAGCCAGGCGTTTATCAAAACGTCAACTTGCAGCAACAGCCCGCAAAAAAAAGCGAGAAGGATCCAGGGGTAAAACAGTTGTAGCAAATACCAGGGCAGCAAAAGTAAAAAATGCATAATGGCTGATAAATCCAAAATGAAATGCAATGTCGTAATGAAAAGCGACAGAGCGGGGAAGAAAAAAATGGTAAAAGGTTGCGAGGGAGGCCAGGAAAAACTCATTCATTTTGGCGCAACTGGTTATGGACATAATTATTCATCGGCAGCACGCAAATCATTTCGCGCTAGACATAAATGTGGAACGGCTAAATCAAAGCTTACCGCAAGGTATTGGTCGTGTAAAAAATTATGGGCTGGCCCGGGGGGATCTACAAAAAGTTCTCCCGGAAATAGGCAAGGAAAATATTAGTATATTTGTATATATAAATAAATTTTTTAATAATGAAACAAGGATATAACGCAAGATTAGACGAATCCCTAGGCATGAAGCATGGGAAGAAGTCGCAGAGCTTCAAGGCTCGTAGAGACGAAAGTAAAGCAATGTCAAAAAAATTATATGGACATGCTTACGGAGGAGATCACTCAATGGCTTATGAGTCACATAGTGAAAAAGGAAGTGTAAAGGGTCATTTATCCATGCTAATTAAAAAGTAATGGCTAAAAAAGGCAGAACAAACAAGGATGCTTTTCCTATGATAAAGGATAAAAATCAGGGTAAATTTACCCGTTGGGCAAAAAATAATATGCCTGGTAAAAGTACATGTAGTGCTGCTTCAGCTGTCATGCGCAATAAAGGAAAATATTCTAAGAATGTTGTTGCAATGGCCAATTTTGCTAATAATTTTGGCTGTAAAAAATAAATATGAAATCAAGAGGTCTCGGCGATAGTGTAGCTAAATTTACAAAAGCAACTGGAATTAAGTATGTAGTTGATAAAGTTGCTGAGGCAACAAACTCCGACTGCGGTTGTGATGAAAGACGCGACACTTTAAATCGGGTTTTCCCTTATAAAAGAAATTAAAATGGCATACCAAAAATTACAAGCAGGAAAAGCATGGTCAGTATATCCCAGTGATAATACAGTAATACCAGATATTGGTGTGGGAGGTGCAACTGGACAAACAACTTCAGGTAGTGCAACCCAGCTTATCGATGCAAACAGGGTAGGTACTGATCCTGATAATATGGCAACATTAAGCTTTCTTCTTGCTGGTATAAAACCAGGTATGGTTATAGTAAATACTACTGATGGCAGTCAAACAACAGTAAAAAATGTAGTTGATGGCACTACTTTAAATGTAGATAATAATATATTTTCAGTTAGTGGTAAAGATTATGCTATATACGGAGGGACTCAAGAAGGGTCAGTTCTATATATTGGTGGTGCTGGTGACATTAAAGTTACTACTATAGCTGGAGATGATGTGACTTTTGTGGGTATTTTACAAGGCACATTTTTTCCTGTACAAGTACAAAAAGTTTTTAGCACTGGTACAACAGCAACCAATATTATAGCTCTGTGGTAATAATAATTAAAATTGTTATCTAATGAGTAACTTTATAGGGATAAGTAACGCGATTGGCGGTTTAAATGCAGGCAAATCAGCACCTGGCCCTACAAATTATACAGTAGATTATTTAGTTATAGCAGCCGGAGGCGGGGGTGGAGGAACCCAAAACGCTGGTGGAGGAGGAGCAGGTGGATATAGAAACTCGTTTGGCTCAGAACTTTCAGGCGGAAATCAAGCCTCTGAAACCGCTCTTACTTTTAACGTAGGTACTGTATACACCATTACTGTTGCCGGAGGAGGCGGGGCAGGAGCCACAACTACCGCTGCAGGAACTTCAGGAGATAATTCATCAATATCCGGAAGCGACATAAGCACTATTACCTCCATTGGCGGAGGTGGTGGCGGAGGCGGAGGCTCCGGTACTAATGGATTAGACGGTGGTTCTGGTGGTGGAGCAGGCTCAAGTTTAAGAACAGGTGGTTCTCGTGTAACAAGTCCAGTCATTCACGGTTTTAGTGGTGGAAGTAGTAACGCTTCTTCTCCTGAATTTAGTGGTGGTGGCGGAGGCGGAGCCGGTGGAGCAGGAGTAGGCGGAGGAGCTGTAGGAACGGGAGGTTTAGGTCTCACATCTTCAATTACTGGTTCTGCAATAGGAAGATCTGGTGGCGGAGCATCAGGTACAAACTCAACAACTGCAACAGCAAGTGATGGAGGAAGTAATAGCTCAGCAGATGCTACAGTAAATTCTGGAGGAGGCGGAGGCGGTGCTAGTAATAAGCCAACTACAAGAACTTCAGGTAGAAAAGGTGGGTCAGGCGTTGTAATTTTAAGAATGCCGACTGCAAATTTTTCGGGAACAACTAGTGGGTCTCCAGTTCAGTCTACTGATGGTTCCGATACAGTTTTAGTTTATAATGGAACAGGTTCTTATACAGGATAACATGGCACATTTTGCAAAATTAAATGTTGATAATATAGTAGAAAACGTTGTGGTTGTCGATAATAGTGTGTTACTAAAAGAAGATGGTACTGAAGATGAACAAAAAGGCATCACATACTTAACAAACCTTATAGGATCTGCAATATGGGTACAGACATCTTACAATGATAATTTTAGAAAAAAATATGCAGGGATTGGGGATTTTTATGATTCAGCTAAAGATAAGTTTATATCTCCACAACCTTTTCCGTCTTGGTCTTTAGATTCCAATGATGATTGGCAAGCCCCTGTAGCAAAACCTGAAGATGACCCTTTGGCACAATGGGATGAAGAATCGTTAACTTGGATAAGATCTGAATAAAAAAAAATAAAATGGCAGTAAAATTTTCACAGTTTACCCAAGAAACAGATGCAGCTAATATTACAAGAATTGTTGGATATACAGCATCAGGTAATATAAATGTCCAAATCCCACCAGCTAATTTAGATACTACATACACCTTACAATCTTCTTCATCAGGTGATGATGTGCTTTTAACATTAGATGGGACAAAAACTGGTGGTACTGCTACAGATGATATAATTACAATAACTAAGGGTAGCGGAATAGCTTTTTCTAGTGTTACGGCAGCTGGGTTTACTATAAGCGCTTCGGGAGCGGTTACAACAGTAGACAAAGGATCTACTGTCGTTTCTACTGGCGATCCTATCACAGTTTCACCAACCACTGGTGATGTTAAAATTATTGCACATTCATACGCTGGAACTACAAATATTGGTTACGTGCCTACGGGAGGGTCGGCCTCTACATTTTTAAAAGGTGATGGAACTTGGGGAACTCCTTCAGGAGGATTTTCTAGCTTTGATATTTCTGATGGTGCTACAACTGAGACAATAGGTAATGGAGATGTTGTTACTTTTACTGGAGGGACGTATATTAATACTGCTGTTTCTACAACAGACACCGTTACAATAACTTTAAATACAACACAACCACTTTGGACTTTAGCTGGTGGAGATTCAGCAGGAACCAATCAGCTAATTACTGTAGGAAATACTGCTCAAATAAAAGAGAACGATGCTACCATAGTTAATAGTGTTCAAGTTGGCGGCGGTATACAAACTATAGCTTCTTCAGGTGATCAATTACTAATAGATCAAACCTCTGAGCTGGTTGTAACCATGATAAATCCTGGCAGTGGTAATTTGTTGTATATAGATGGTGCATACCAGCCTATTATAAATCTACCACAAGGCTTTACCTATGAGTTCAATCAAGATGCATCAACCAATAGTGGACATCCAATTGAAATAGGTGAAGTGTTAGATGGATCTACACCTTACGCTACGGGAATACAATATTATGGAAGTTCATCACAAAACACATTAACACCCGTAACTCAAACAGATTATGTTACAAATAGCACTACATATTCAAGTGGTACTGGCACAGCCAGAGTCCGAATAAGAATTAATCAAAATTCACCCGCACTTTATTATTATTGCTCAAATCACTCTGGAATGGGTGGTTCGATTGTATCATTAAATGATAGATATACAGGACTATCTGCACTAGGTTCTGGCTCAACTTTCGCTTTAGATTTTGCAACTGCGACTACATTTACTGCTACAGCAAGCAATAATGCTACATTTAACTTTAGCAATGCTGTTCAGGGACAGGTTGTAGATTTAATTGTTAGTGGAAACTATACTCTTGAATTTGCTGAAACAGGTAGTACATTTAACAGAGTAGGCTCAGTGGAATATGATGCAACTACAAACAACTTAATACAAATTATTTGCACGGATGATGCTGCTGGCGCAAAAATATATCATTACTCCGTGGCAACATTCCAAAGCGACTCAACACCAGGATAATATGAAAGCAAAACTAATAGACGGAAATATTATTACTTATCCTCAACTTCCTCAGACCTATACAAGGACTAATGGTAACGTTGTCCTTAATTTTAGTAAATCGAGCACTGCTGAATTAGAGGCCGAAGGTTTTTATGATTTAGTAAAGCCAAGTTATAACCCTCTCACACAAATTAAAGGTGGGTTACAATGGGATGAAGAAAATAAAATTTTTACATTTCCTATCACCGATAAAGATTTCGATGCTACATATGATGAGCTTGACGAAGAAGGTAATCCAACGGGTAATAAACTACCAGTTTATGATATAGATGCATTAAAATCTACAACAATAATAGAACTAAAAGCAAAAGCAGGCGTATTATTAGAACCTACTGATTGGGAAGTTATACGTAAAGCTGAGAGAGGAGTAGAAATTAGCTCATCAACCGCTACTGAAAGAACTAAGATTTTAACCGAGTGTGATAGAAAAGAAGCTGAAGTAGCTGCTTTAACAACTTATGCTGAAGTGTTACTATATGATAAAAATTTCTTCCCAACTTCTGATCCAGAATAAATATGAGTTTTAATGGACAATTACTAGCATCTGGAGGAGTGGCCCAATGTCTTACTGATTCAGTTCAGTTGTTTGGTGCCGATGGTACATACAGTAGTAACATAGCAGTATATGAGTTTAACGGTGATGCAACTGATACAACAGGAACTTATAATGCGACTACCCAAGGAAGCCCTACTTATGTAACAGGTAAATTTGGTCAAGCCGCATCGTTATCAAATAGTGATACTGATTACTTTACAACAAGTATATCTCCTACAATATTAGGAAATTCCTTTTCATTATCTGCTTGGGTTTATTTTACACAAAATAGTGGAACAAGTGATTATTATTCAATAGCAGGTGCTTATTGGGATTATAATTCATCCACACAACAATCTTGGATATTTTATGTTACCAACGGAACATTAAAGTTTTTTAGTAATTTAGGGGCTACTTCAGGTTCTGGTAGTATTACTCTTGGAACTAATACTGTTCCCTTAAATACTTGGACTTTTGTTGGTTTTTCAGTTAGTGACAAGGATGAGATAAGTGTATATTTAAATGATCAAGTTGAAACATCATCTGTAACACAATCATTACGACCTAATAATGTTACTTTGACTTTAGGAAACTTAGGTACATATACTGAAGGCAATAGAACAATGTATGGTATTTTAGATCAAGTGAGAGTTTTTGATAGACAATTATCACAGGCTGAATTTTACACTCTTTATAACGAAACTGACTCAACTACTTCAAACACTAATTTATTAAACGATGGGGCAGGCGCATCTTTATATGGTTTTAATTACGATGCTTCAGACGCTGGCCAACTATATAATGCAGTGTCTTCAAATGTTGATTTTGGTGTTGGTGGTCAGATCAACACAGCTGTAAGATTCAATGGAAGTAACAGTCAAATTACAATTGCAGATGCAGGTATAGGCAATAACACCACAGCACGATTAACTTTTTCTGTTTCTATATGGGTTAAAACTACATCAACGTCTGCTGCTGCCATAGTTAGTGATTACGATGGTGCTGATTATGCGTTTTATCTTCAAATGAACGCTAACGGAACACTTTATATGGGTAATTATTTTGATGGTAGTGGTTCTTTTACAAGTGGAACGGCAACAATAAATGATGGCAATTGGCACAATCTTGTTTTAATAAACAACACAAGTGACAATACCCAAAAACTATTTGTTGATGCCAATAACACGCCTGATATAAATCAAACTTTGACAAGTGGGACTAAAAACGAAGTTGATGTTCAAGTTGGTTATTACGCATCAGCCGGAGGTTATGTTTTTGATGGCGATATAGATCAACTTAGATTTTTTACTATCGCGCTATCGACTAATCAAATGGACACAATCTACGCAGAGCAGGCTTGTGTTTATACATGTACAACCGATACTGTAAATTATCCTGACACTACCAATTTAGCGTATTACAAATTAGATAATTCAGCGGATGACGAGACTGGTGTTTATGATGGCACTCCAGAAAATATTAATTATTCATTTGGTCGCTATGGTCAAGCAGCTGATTTTAATGGTTCGAGTTCAGTTATAACATTAACTGCTACTGGTTCAAGTTCTGCTTTTGCATTATCTACTTATACTGCATCATTATGGATATATGCTGATGACTACAATCAATCCAATACAACATATCTAAACATGGGACTAGCACAAAGTGGATTAACATGGTATGGTATAGCATGGACTTTAAACGCAGGTAAAATTAGAATTTATGGAGGAGATGCTACAGGTGTTGGCGGGTATGGTTTTTTCACACAGGACAGCACAATAACTTTACCTAACACTTTATGGGTACATCTTGTTTTTATTCTTAACGGAACATCTATTACCGCATATATTAATGGAGAGCAAGACACTAGCTTGTCAAGAACTCTAGGTGCAAATATAGGATACGTAACCAATTCTAATTTTGAGTTAGGAAGAAGAAGAATAGCAACACTTAATTATGGCTGGTATGATGGTAAAATAGATCAATTTAGATTTTTTAATTCTGCCATTACATCAAGTCAAGTAACAGAACTTTACAACGAAAAGCCTTGTGCTGATACGTCAACTTTTGCGGCAACTTTGTATGATGGTAATGGAGGCCACCAATACGTTTCAAATGTAGGATTTAAACCTGATTTTGTGTGGATAAAATCTATAAACCAAAATGTTAGACATTTGCTGACAGATGTTGTTAGAGGAACAACAAGTCAAATTTTTTCTAACGAACAACTTGCAGCACAAAATTATTTAGAATTTACTTCTTTTGATGCAAATGGTTTTACTGTTGATTTTAATTCAGGGACACAATATTTCAATAATAGTGGTACAGATTACGTAGCGTGGTGTTGGAAAGCAGGAGGCGATGCAGTCTTAAACGAAGTGGGTGATATTGACAGTCAAGTCAGTGCAAATACAAATGCAGGATTTAGTATTGTAAAATATACGGGAAATGGAATTGCAGGAACAACAGTCGGGCACGGATTAAATGTAAATGGTGTTGCTACAAAACCTGAATTTATTCTTTTTAAAAATTTAGATACTGCTGTGAGTTGGATTGCTTATGACACTATTAATAATCTTATAGGGTATCTTGATAATACTGATACCCTTACAGACGGCAGGCGAGCCTGGGCTGTAAACAATACTGATCCCACAAGCACAGTGGTTACTTTAGGTAATAATCAGGCTACTAATGATACCTCAAACTTTATAATGTATTGTTGGCACTCAGTGGCAGGATATAGTAAGATAGGTACTTATACAGGTGCAACTTCAGGAGTAACTGAAAATATAGGCTTTGAGCCATCTATGGTAATTATTAAAAACGAAACACAATCAGACGCTTGGGGAATCTTTGACAATAAAAGACCAAGCGGTACAGATTTTAGAAGTTATCTCTATCCCAACACCGCAGATGATGAGGATGTATATAGTAGCAGCTTATCTGGCTTATCATTAACAGCAACAGGGTTTACAATTAACAATACAAATAGTAATATGATAAACGAAAATGGAGAAACATTTTTATATATGGCATTTAAATAAAATAATATGGACGTAATAATATTAATAGTAGTTTTGATGGTAGTTTTAATAATACTCAACTTGTTTGTTGCTATTTGGCTGGCCAAAAAAGGATTTACTAAAGATGAAAACAATAATATGATCCCCGACATTTTAGAAGAAAAATTTGCTGAAATAAAAGCAGATGTATCAGAAAAAGTAGAAAGGGTTGGTCAAGAATTAAAAGACGTTTCAATAGCAATAAAAGATGTAGGTAAACAAATTACACATGTTCCTAAAGCTTTTAAAGGACAAAAAAGAGCAGGAAAAAAAATAACAAATAAATAGTTTATGTTTGTTACAAATACTTCTGCTGGTAATATTAATATTGTTTATGATTATGTTGAATCTAAAGACGAACAAATTGACAGATCTAAAAATATACAGTATTAATATTGGTGCGTTAGCTACCTCTATGACCGATATTGATGTAGCCCTTAAAATATTAGCTACAGCTATTGCAATCGGCTATACTTTGCATAAGTGGTACATAATGTATGGAAAGAATAAGTGAACATGTTTCGTACCGTGAAGGGGTTAAATCCAACACCGCTATAAGGTTAAATATTGATAATACTCCTGACTCCTATGCTCTTAGCAATATGAGTGCTTTATCAATACATTTATTTGAGCCATTGAGGCGGTGGGTTGGGGGGCCGATTAAAATTAATTCGTTTTACAGATCAGAAGAATTAAATAAAGCTATTGGTGGAAGTTCACGTAGCCAGCATTGTGAAGGTCGTGCTATTGATATAGACGATACTTTTGGACATAAATCTAATGCAGAAATGTTTAATTATTTAAAAGAAAATTTAAATTTTGATCAAATTATTTGGGAGTTTGGAGACGACTATAATCCTGATTGGGTGCATATGAGTTTCGTGTCTTTCAATGAAAACCGCGGAAGAGCTTTAAAAGCTTACAGGGTTAAAGGAAAAACTAAATACAAAAACTATGAGTAAGGTAAAAAAAAAGTTTGGACAAACTACAGTAGGTCGAATACTTAAAGCCTCAGTTGGCCTAATTAATCCAACTCTAGGAAAATTAATCCAAGGAGATATGTCAATTGAGCAAGTTGTATCTTCTATAAAAAATTCAGACGCTCCCGTGGAGGATAAAATAAGAGCTCAAGAGATGGTGCTGGAAGCCTATGAAGCAGAGGTTGCTGATCGGGCGTCTGCGCGGCAAAGAGAAATGACTGCACTAGCAACAGGCTCTAATGACATATTATTTAAGACTGTAGGGTGGGGTATTACCTTGTGCTTTATAGGTGTTATAGCCGGCGCTATAGGATTATGGGAAGTACCTGAAGAATCACAAAGATTATTTGATATGGGTTTTGGTGCTGTGGTTGCTGCTTTTACACAAGTAATTGGATATTATTTTGGTTCTTCTGCAGGAAGTAAACAAAAAACACATTTAATAAACACTGGAACCGATAATGATAAATTATAAAAAACCAACACTCAAAAGGCCCGGTGTACATGCCAAGACCAAGACATCTTCTTTAAAGTCATCACGTAATTACCGAAAACTGTACCGAGGACAAGGCAGATAAAATATTTGTATATTTAACTATAATTAAATCTAATCTAATGGATATTAGAAAAATATCTGTGGGTCCAGACTATAAATCTGGAGCTATGCATTATTTAGTTGGCCAAGAGATTTTAAATGGTAAGTACTTTATTCATTTAATTCAACATGATATAGACTCTAATTCAATTAAAATTTGGATACAAAGAAAAGATGAAATATTTCTATGGAAAGAGTTTAGTGCTCCAATGCCAATATCTATAGAATATAATATTAACTTTTAATGAGATCACCTTTTTATTTTGTAGTGACCCCCAAACATGGTAAAAGATATATTAATACTAAAATATTCTCAGATGTAGAGTTTGTAATCAATACATCTGAAGAAAACTACTTGGCATCAAATAGAGAGGCAATTGTTGTGTCTACTCCCATTAATTATACCGGTCCTATATCAAAAGGTGATATTTTGTTAGTACATCATAATGTTTTTAAATTTTATAACGATATGAAAGGAAGAAAAAAAAGCGGGAAAAGTTATTTTAAAGATGATTTGTTTTTTGTTGACAATGAACAATTTTACTTGTACAAAAAAAAAGGTGAATGGTTTTCACATGATAGGTATTGTTTTGTTAAACCTGTGGATAAAAAAAAATCATTTATAAAAAAGTTGGGCAATGAAGAGCCATTGATTGGTAAAATGATTTATCCTAATAAATATTTAAAACAGCAGGGGGTAGATAAAGGTATAAATGTTTGTTTTCAGCCTGATAGTGAATATGAGTTTACCATAGACAACGAAAGACTTTATAGAATGTATGACCATCAAATTACGATGATAATATGAGTTCAGAACTTTTAAAACAACAAATAATAGTAGCTGGTAAAAAAGCTGTCGAACAATTAATTAAGGTGGCCAAAGAAGATATAATAAAACCAGACCCTGAAGATGAGTTGGCTGCTGATAGGTTAAAAAATGCAGCGGCAACAAAAAAACTTGCAATATTTGATGCGTTTGATATATTGAACAAAATTGATCAGGAGCAAGAGAATTTAATAACAAATAAAGAAAATGGCCAAAAAGTTGAAACAAGACAGGGATTTGCCGAAAGAAGATCAAAATAGATTATTCTACGTAGTTAAAAACCTGATACCTGCATCTGCTCTTTCAAAAAAAAATAAAGGTAAAACTTGGGTTTATGGATATAACGAACAATATGATATTGTAGTAATTAGCAAAACCGGTCAAGTTGGAAGTATAGTAAATATTAATGGTTTAAATATAGCTTTGCCACCACAGCCTGAAAATATTTTTACTAGATCTTCAAGCAAATCACAACAGTATTGGGAAAGAAAAAATTTACCCAAAGAATTAAGCAGAATAAATTCTATATTTCAATGGAATGAAATGTCAAGTAATTTTAAAAACAAATGGGTAGATTATATTGAAAAAGAATTTGATAATAGAGAGTTAGGATATTGGTTTTATAATAATGGCAAGCCAACTTATATAACTGGTTCACATTATATGTATTTACAGTGGACAAGTATTGACGTTGGATATCCTGATTTTCGTGAAGCCAATCGTATATTTTTTATATTTTGGGAGGCTTGTAAAGCTGACAAAAGATCATTTGGTTTAGTATACTTAAAAATTAGAAGATCAGGGTTTTCATTTATGGGATCTTCTGAATGTGTTAATACCGGAACATTAGTTAAAGATTCAAGAGTTGGTATACTTTCAAAAACAGGATCGGATGCCAAAAAAATGTTTACAGATAAGGTTGTGCCTATCGCAAACAGGTTGCCTTTCTTTTTCAAGCCTATTCAAGATGGAATGGACAAACCTAAAACTGAATTAGCTTTTAGAGTTCCAGCGTCTAAAATAACAAAAAAAAATATGTACGAATCTGTTGATGATGAATTGTATGGTTTAGATACAACAATAGATTGGAAAAATACAGATGAAAATTCATATGATGGGGAAAAGTTACTTTTATTAGTTCACGATGAAAGCGGTAAATGGGTAAGACCCAATAATATTTTAAATAATTGGAGAGTTACAAAAACCTGTTTGCGTCTTGGAAGTAAAATTATTGGTAAATGTATGATGGGATCTACATCTAATTCATTAAGCAAAGGCGGCGATAATTTTAAAAAACTTTATGAAGACTCTTATATTGAAACACGAAATACAAATGGCCAAACCAAAAGTGGCATGTACTCGCTCTTTATCCCGATGGAATGGAACATGGAAGGCTTTATAGATAAATATGGTATGCCAGTATTCCACAAACCTGCTACAAAAGTTTTGGGTGTTGATGACGAGTATATAAATAATGGTGCAGTAGACTACTGGCAAGCTGAAGTCGATTCCTTTAAAAGTGATCCTGATGCTTTAAACGAATTTTATAGACAATTTCCTAGGACTGAGTCTCATGCATTTAGAGATGAAAGTAAGACTTCTTTATTTAATCTTACAAAAATATATCAACAGATAGATTATAATGACTCTTTAATAATTCAACATCACGTAACAAGAGGAAGATTTTATTGGGAAAACGGAATACAAGATTCTAAAGTTATATTTACCCCTGACCCCAAAGGAAGATTTAAAGTGTCTTGGATGCCAAATAAAAATATTACAAATAAAAAGTATAAAAAGTATAATCATTATTTTCCACTTAACGAACATATAGGTGCATTTGGATGTGATTCCTATGATATATCTGGTACGGTGGTAGGACGTGGTTCTAATGGAGCTTTGCATGGATTGACAAAGTTTAATATGGAAGAGGCTCCTAGTAATGAGTTTTTTTTAGAATATGTAGCTAGACCACAAACAGCAGAAGTTTTTTTTGAAGAGGTTTTGATGGCTTGTGTGTTTTATAGTATGCCTATCCTTATCGAAAACAATAAGCCTAGACTTTTGTATCATTTTAAGAACCGAGGATATAGAGGATTTTGCATGAATAGACCCGACAAACACTTTAACAAATTATCAAAAACAGAAAAAGAATTAGGTGGAATACCAAATACTTCTGAAGATGTTAAGCAATCCCACGCTTCAGCAATAGAGTCTTACATTGAAAAGCATATTGGGTTGGATTTATCTGGTGCTTACCGAGACCCTTCGGAGATGGGAACGATGTATTTTTCACAAACATTAGAAGAGTGGGCAAGGTTTGATATTAATAATCGTACTAAGTTTGACGCTACTATTAGTTCGGGTTTAGCGGTTATGGCAAATCAAAAGAACCTGTATTTACCTGAGCAAAAACAAAACAAAATAAATCTTAACTTTGCAAGATATGCTAACAATGGTATTTATAGTGAATTAATCAAATAGATGGAAGACGTAAAAATTAATATTTCATCTGTAGGTTTTCCTAGTCAGTTTGTTTCCGACTCAGAAAAAGCCACCAAAGAATTTGGATTACAGATAGGACAAGCAATACAGTACGAATGGTTTCGTAAAGACACAAATGGTTGTCGATATTACAGTCAGTGGAGAGATTTTAATCGTCTTCGATTGTACGCTAGAGGTGAACAATCCGTAGCTAAGTATAAAAATGAACTTGCCGTGGATGGTGATTTATCGTATTTAAATCTAGATTGGACTCCAGTTCCTATTCTTCCAAAATTTGTTGATGTTGTAGTAAACGGTATGCAAGACCGTCTTTTTAAAGTAAAAGCCTATGCTCAAGATGCTTTGTCCCAATCAAAAAGAAGCAAGTATCAGGATATGGTTGAGGGTCAAATGGCAGCTAAAGAAATACTAACAACCGTCCAAGAAAACACGGGTTTTGATCCTTTTATAATGAACCCCGATGATTTGCCTTCTACAGATGAAGAGCTTTCACTTTACATGAATTTAAATTATAAACCTGCTATTGAGATCGCCGAAGAAGAAGCCATAGATACTATGTTTGCTGAAAATCATTATGAAGATATCAGAAAAAGAATTGACTATGACCAGATGGTAGTAGGAGTTGGTATGGCAAAACATGAATTTTTAGCAGGTGCGGGAGTAGAAATTTCTTATGTTGATCCGGCTAATGTAGTTTACAGTTATACTGAAGATCCATTTTTTAAAGATTGTTTTTATTGGGGCGAAATAAAAACAGTTTCAATTACTGAATTAAATAAGATAGATACTACTTTAACAACTGAGGATTTAGAAGTTATTTCTCAATATAGCCAGAGCTGGTATGATTATTTTAACACAGCTCAATATTATGAAAACGATATATTTTACAGGGACACCTGCACGTTGATGTATTTTAATTATAAGACCACTAAAAAAATGGTATATAAGAAAAAGATCAACGATAATGGAGCTACGCGAATGATCGAAAAAGACGATACTTTCAACCCGCCTGAAGAGATGATGGATGAAGGTAATTTCGAAAAAATAGAAAAAACCATAGATGTCTGGTATGATGGTGTAATGGTTATGGGAACCAACATAATACTAAAATGGGAGCTAGCTAAAAACATGGTAAGACCTAAGTCTTCTTCTCAACACGCTTTACCTAATTATGTTGCAGCAGCACCACGTATGTATAAAGGTGTTATAGAATCTCTTGTAAGAAGAATGATTCCTTTTGCTGATTTGATTCAGATTACACATTTAAAGTTACAACAAGTTATAGCTCGTACTGTTCCTGATGGTGTTTATATCGATGCAGATGGATTAAATGAAGTTGACCTTGGGACTGGTGCTGCATATAATCCAGAAGACGCTTTGAGATTGTATTTTCAAACTGGTAGCGTTGTTGGACGAAGTTATACTCAAGAAGGGGAGTTTAATCAAGGAAGAGTTCCTATTCAACAGTTAACAAGCAACTCTGGTGCATCAAAAACACAAATGCTCATTGCAAACTACAACCATTATTTAGATATGATAAGATCTGTTACTGGTTTAAATGAAGCTAGAGACGGAACCACTCCGAATCCAGACGCCTTGGTTGGTGTTCAAAAATTAGCAGCATTATCATCCAATACAGCTACCCGCCATATATTAGATGGAAGTCTTTACATATATCGTAGTTTGGCTGAGGCCTTGACGTATAGGGTAGCTGATATATTAGAATATTCTGATTTTAAAGATGATTTTATTAATAAAATAGGAAAGTATAATGTGAGCATACTTGGAGAAATATCGGATTTATATATTTACGATTTTGGTGTATTTATAGAACTTTCTCCTGACGAAGAACAGCAAGCAAAACTAGAAGAAAACATTCAAATGGCTTTGTCTAAAGGTGATATAAATCTTGAAGATGCAATTGACATAAGAGAAATTAAAAATTTAAAACTTGCTAATCAGTTACTCAAAGTTAAAAGAAAAGCTAAACAAGAACAGGACGAGCAGAGAGAAATGCAAAAGCAGGCCATGATTGCACAGCAACAATTAAAATCGCAAGAGCTAGCTGCTCAGGTTGCAATTCAAAAAATAGATTTGGAAACTCAAAGCAAATTAAAATACAAGCAAGGAGAGATAAAATTAGAAATAGAAAGAAATAAATCTGAAGCGCAGTTGAAAAGTCAGCTGATGGAACAAGAGTTTCAGTACAACTTACAGCTACGAAATATGGATAGTATGGCTTTATCAAATAGAGAAAAATCTCGTGAGGATGCAAAAAGCCAACGAATTAGCCAACAAAACAGCGAGCAATCTAAGCTTATAAATCAAAGAAAAAACAACCTTCCCCCGCAAAACTTTGAATCTAATGAAGATAGTTTAGACGGTTTCGATTTGGCAGAGTTTTCACCTAGATAGGTCTTAAAAACATATATATTTTTTATATAACTTTGTAATTAGAAAAATCTAATTTAAATCTAATGGAAATTAAAGTAAGAGAACTAACTGATGTTGAGGAAAAGTCAGTACAACAAGTTGAGCAAGAATTATTAGAAAAGCATGAAGCTCAGCAAGAATTAAAATTTGAAGAAGACCTCAAAGTAGAAGTAGAAAAAAAAGATACTGATACTACTAGCAAATCCGAAAGTACAGAAAGTCAAACGGAGGAGCCAAAAAAAGAAGAAGTTAGTGACGAAGTGAAAGAGGAAGTAGTCGAAGAAACCAAACCTCTGACCGAAGAAGAAGTTCTTTCATTTATTGGAGACAGATATGGTAAGCAGATAAATTCTATAGATGAATTAGTTACGGCTCGGGAGGAATCTCCTGAAATGCCAAGTGACGTTGCTGCATACTTTAAATATAAAAAAGAAACAGGAAGAAGCATAGAAGACTTTGTTAAGTTACAAAGAGACTATTCAGATTTTCATCCTGATGCTTTGTTAAAAGAATATCTAACTATTACAGAAGAAGGTCTGGATCCTGAAGACATTGATTCCTTAATGGAGGATTATGTGTATGATGAAGACGTAGACGATGAATCGGTAATAAAGAAAACAAAATTAGCAAAGAAAAAAATTATTGCTAAAGCAAAAAAATTCTTTAAGGATCAACAAGAACAGTACAAGTTGCCTCTTGAGTCAAGAGAAAACAGTTTTACAGATTCTGAAGAATATAAAACTTATCAGCAATATGTTAAATCAGCTCAAAGTCAACAGGAAGAAGCACAGCGCAAAAGCGAATGGTTTATCAAAAAGAGTGATGAATTATTTAACAATGAATTTAAAGGTTTTAAATTTAATTTGGATGAAAGCGAAATTTACTTTACACCTGGGGCAACCTCTGAAATAAAAAAGGCACAAGAGACTCCTATGAATTTTGTGAATAAATTTTTAGATTCAAATGGTCTTTTAAAGGATGCAGAGGGATACCACAGATCTTTAGCTATTGCAATGAACCCTGAAAAATTTGCTCAGTTTTTTTATGAGCAAGGAAAGTCTAGTGCTACAGAAGATGTTTTGCGTAAAACTAAAAATATTAATATGAGCACACGTAAAACGCCTGAATTAGCAGTAAAATCTGGGTTTCAAGTTAAATCAGTTTCATCGCCATCAAGCAATGGACTGAGAATTAAAAGTATAAAAAAAACTTAGTTTAATTTAAAATTAGAAAATCATGCCGGGACAAGTTAAATCAACCCCAACTTTTGCGCTGACACCGAGTTCAGAAAGAACCCCTACAGCGGAAAATTACATAACTAACTTTGACTTTTTAAATCAGTATCTACCTGATACATATGAAAAAGAATTTGAGCGTTATGGAAATAGAACAATATCTTCATTTCTACGAATGGTAGGAGCGGAGATGCCTACTAACTCTGACCTTATCAAATGGGCGGAGCAAGGTAGATTACATACGAAATACACTTCAGTAGGAACTGCAGGTGCTCAAGGTGCTGATCAAGTTACTTTTCAAGTAAATGACACACTAGACCCTACAGCCGCTGAGCAGGTAATTAGAGTTGGACAAACTATTGTTGTTGTTCAAAATGACGGATCAGGATCTAATAAAGCAGTTGTAAGTGCAGTTAATAATGCAGCGGGCGGTAGAGGTCAGTTTACTGCTGATTTTTACGAAGCAGGTGGTTTAGTTACCGCTGGTACCGGCGCAGGTAATGCTGATGTTACAGTATTTATTTATGGATCTGAATTTAAAAAAGGAACTGCCGGAATGGACGGTTCTCTTGAATCTAATGATTTCATCTTCGATAACAAGCCTATTATTATTAAAGATACTTACAATGTATCTGGTTCTGATATGGCTCAAATTGGATGGGTAGAAATCACAACAGAAGATGGAGCAACCGGATATTTATGGTATTTAAAATCAGAGCACGAAACTAGGTTAAGGTTTGACGACTACCTAGAAACTGCTATGATTGAAGCTGTACCGGCTGAGCAAAACTCTGGTGCTGCTGCTATACTAGGAAGCTCAGGTGCTGCGGCAAATCCAGGTGCTGGATCAGATGGAATTTTTTATTCAGTACAACAAAGAGGAAACATCTGGGATGGTGGTAACCCCACTGTATTAGCAGATTTTGACAACGTTATCAGCAGACTTGACAAGCAAGGAGCCATTGAAGAAAACGTTTTATTTGTTGACAGACAGTTTGCTTTTGATATAGACGATATGTTAGCCGCACAAAATGCTTACGGTGCAGGCGGTACTTCATATGGTCTTTTTGACAATGACGAAGAAATGGCACTAAATTTAGGTTTTTCAGGTTTTAGAAGAGGTTATGACTTCTATAAAACTGATTGGAAATACCTAAACGATCCTACTATGCGAGGAGGTTTACCCACTGGCGCTGGATCAGGACGAGTAAATGGTCTATTAGTACCTGCGGGTTCTACTAGCGTTTATGACCAAATATTAGGTAAAAACGCTAAAAGACCATTCCTTCATGTTAGATATAGAGCTTCTGAAACAGAAGACAGACGTTACAAAACTTGGATTACTGGTTCAGCTGGTGGTGCGAGAACAAGTGACGTTGATAACATGCAGGTAAACTTCTTGTCAGAGAGAGCTGTTTGTACAATGGGTGCAAACAACTTCTTTATCTTCCAAGAGTAATAGTTTTAGTTTAATTTTGGGAGCCTTCGGGCTCCCTTTTTTATATAAAATTTAAATTTAATCTAATGAAAAATTCAAAATATGTAGATAAAATCTACAAACTTACGCGTGAAAGCGCACCACTCTCCCTAATTTTAGCATCTAGACACACACAAAGATTTCCTCTTTTATGGTTTGACGAAGAGACTGGTACTAATAAGGCATTAAGATATGCACGTAATCAGAACTCACCTTTTCAGGATGAGCAGGATGATAATGCAATTTTAGAACCTATCGTTTTTGAAAACGGGTTTTTAACCGTTAGAAAAGAAAATCAAGTATTACAGAAATTTTTAGAATATCATCCTGGTAAAGGTCGTGTATATGTAGAAGTTGACAAAGCAAAAGATGCTGCTAAAATAGTAGATAATCTAAATGAAGAGGTGGATGCATTAATAGAAGCAAGACAGCTTACAGTTGATCAGGTAGAAAATATTTCTAGAGTGCTTTTTCAAAATGATATTTCAAAAGTTACTACAGCAGAACTAAGAAGAGACATATTAGTTTTTGCAAAGAATCAACCAAAAGATTTTTTGACTTTACTCAAAGATCCATCTTTAAAACTCAACTCAAAAATTCAATTGTTTTTTGATAAAAACTTATTACAGTTTCGTAATAATCAAAAAGAGGTTTGGTTCAATACACCATCAAATAAAAAGAAAATGTTAAATGTTCCTTTTCAAGAAGATCCATTTTATATTATAGGATCATATTTCCAAACTGATGATGGTTTGGAGGCATTAAAGCATTTATCTAATTTATCTAAAAACGTATAAATACCGCGTTTTTATTTTTTGTATATTTGTACTTTGTTTAACCCATTAATTTTTTAAATATGGCAAAATACATAACTATTAGCACTTCAGCGGATGCTGGAAATGTACACATCGCAATAGATAAGATTTTGTTTGCTGAGACCAACTCGTCTACAGCAGCCAAGATATTTTTAATGGACGGAACTAAGCATATTGCAATTACTGGAACAAACTTAACGTCTGGTTTTGGAGAGAACGTAAATACAGCAATGGTAACAGCAGCTCAAACTAGCTGGACCAATGCTACTGTCGCGGTCGATCTAGAAGACGATATGACTGTAACTGGGGTAGCTATCGGTTAGTACTACACATTTTTATTGTTTTTTCACTTTTGAAGTTAGAGGTCAAGTAAAATTGACCTCTTTTTTTTTTACTTATCTTTGTGTAAAAGACTACTTATGATAAATTCTGTAAGAAGCACGGTTTTAGCAATTAT
>CETW01015311.1_pt1 | contig 27562 bp, 15 predicted proteins | sample 361381 | NCBI WGS metagenome assembly CETW01 (sample SAMEA2620570, study PRJEB7988) | marine metagenome | isolation source: saline water (ENVO:00002010), including
GACCAAAGGATCCAATTCTCAGTCGATTTGCTAGGATACCAATGCCGTCAATCAAAGATTCAGACACATCAGAAAGTGGCTCAGTTAATCCGTTTTGTAATAATAATCCGGGGATTATTGCATACAATGATATATACCCAAGAAATGGATCTTTTACTAAGAAAGAATTAATCCAAATAAGAGGTAATTTCCGTCGTTCAGGATGCTATCGTGAAGCAGCAGTTATGGATTTAATTCTTGCAATCCTCGGTCATCAAGATTCTAAAGAGATGATACAAATGGCATTACAAGAAAGAGCTGGAATTTTCCATGACCAGGTTACAATTAGTAGAAGATGGGAATTCAAGGGTTCTGGAAGGGGAACAAAAGTGGAATTACAAACTGACTTGCTAAGTATGTTAAGTCTTCAACCTCTCGATTCAAAGATTTTACCACTAGTTGTAAACCCAATAGGTCGTATAAAATATGATAATCATATTCGAAGTCCATTCAAACACGATTCTCTGAAAATACTTCCAAAGATCCCATTCACAATATCCTCTCCACAATCTTCTAATGTTAGATATGATATAATTAATGATCTAATAGACTTTAGAAATACAAAAAAGAATCTTCTAAGAGCGAAAGAATCCAAAAAATTAGACAATCTCAATCAATTTATTGCAAATCTAATTGCTTCAACAAGATCGCTCATTCCATATCTTGTATTATCATTAGAATTAAAAAATTCTAATAAAATTATTCAATCAGTAGATTGGTTCAAGTCCGATGATACGAAACCCGATGCCTGGGAAATAGAAATAGAATCTTTAGATAGATCAATATTAATTGATGACCTACAAAAAGAAGATCAATGGCTCTATTCATTATATGTGAAAGCAATGGAGTCTTCTAAATTTGAAATAGATCCAGAAGAATTAATAGAATCTCTTCCTAGTAGTAATTTAGTTCATATGACTAAGGTTTTACTTGGAAGAATTTCAGTCGAGGAATTAGAAGAATCTAATCGGATTAAATTCGAGGATCTAGAAGAAAAAGAGAGCGAGAAAACCATTGAATCTATAACAACCGGTGAAGTTCGGATTGAAAAAGAAAAATCACAAGATATTTGTGAAAATTGTTCCAAAGATCTTTCATTATTATTGTCAATACCCGAAATTAATCTACAATTTTGTCCACAATGTGGCACAGAATTATGAATCAATAATTTTGATTTGGAACCTCAAAGAAATCTAAACTTAAACCCAACTTACTAGGTTTTGGTTTCTTACTCTGTTTAGCTTTTTTCAATCCTTTTTTGTTAAGATATATTGAACTTGTTTGATAATCATATAATTTGCCAATTTCTCTCTGCAAACTATCTGGATCACATATTGTGGCTGAGTTATTTGTCATCATTTCTGGCAAATAAACAGATTTTTGACCAATCATTTTTTCCTTTATTGAATGGAAACTGACATTGCCATATCTGCTACGTTTCCTCTTCTTTTTAGATTCTAGACCAATAAATGCAGAAGTAACGTCATCTTCTTGCAATTCTCTATCTGGCTTATAACCCTCGAAATTACAAGTTTCAAGATTATCACTTTGAATCAATAATCCAAATTTTCCAAATACTCTATGTCTAGAAATATAAAATTCTAAAATATCAAAACCACCGGCAATCATTTTTGGTTTTTTATTTTCATTAATTACTTTAGAAAATAATTGATGTATTTTATCTGGATCCATCCCATCTGAATCAACAACCAATATCGGAAAAACCAAACCTTCTCTTTTTGTATGCATATTGAGATTATATTTCGAATTGTAATCTCTTTCAAAATCTTCAATTAATTCTTTGATTTGTAATTTCTCATCATAAGATACTATATGTTCCATTTCGGATTCAATATAATCACGGACATAATGAATATATTTTTTGTAGCGTCTAAATTTGCCTGTTTTACTTCTAGGATCAAATTCATCTTCAAAATAGATTTTTACTTTCCATTCCATAGGAATTTCAGACAACCCTATTCCTCCTCAGATTGAAATTCAAGATCTACCGGTTGCAGAAGATGATATTGTCCAGAAACCTGTGTTAGTAGCTTGTTTCTATGTGATAGAACCAAGATGGTATTGTTACCTAAATCATCCATCAATTCTTTTGATTCTTCCAATCTACTGATCAATTTATTTACTGAATATTCACTTCTTCCCACCTCAGGCTCGTCAATTATCAGACAGTATCTGTTTTCTACACTTGCACCTTGCCATGGACTGTGTTTTACTAACAAAGTTTGATTAATTTTTTCTTCATCCCTAACATATTTCATTCTCATACCTGATATTTTTTCAAAGCAACCAAGCCATAATTCAGTAAGTATAGTAGATTTCTGTCCGAACGACAATACATCTCTCGCCAGAGGCTCATTTTTGTAAGGGCTTAGAACCTCAAATACAGGGTCGGACATTAATAGTCCGCCCCCCGTCGAATCACCAGAGATAATTTTACTTAATTCATTCAATAGAAACGTTAATTGTTCAGTTGTTTCTAATGCGGTCTCTTTCGATGGAACAGGAACCCTCCTTCTCAATCTATTCACATTATGCGAAAGCCAAGATAAACCACTTTCATTGCTATTTTCTTCAAAGACATTAAGTATAAATTGTCTAAAAACGATGTCCTTTGTCTCTCGGTGCCGGACCTCAAGTTCCCAATTGATATTTGTTAGTCCTTGTCTTAATGCCGGCTCTTTTTCTCGCTCATATTCGGGATCAACTAGATTCATCTGTTCCAATTTATTTGTAACATTATTCAATTTAGTCAACCACAAATCTATGTCTGCCTCGACATCACGTTTTCTTTTTTCCTCAATTTCTCTGAAGTTCTTTAATTCAGAATTAGAATATGGTACATAAAAACGGCTTCCAAAATTATCATAATTAACCCAATTACTTCTTGCAATACCTGTATCCTTGGTGCCGTGAGGATACAGCACAATTTTTCGTGACCAGGGATCCAATTCTCCTTTCATTTCAAGAACTTGATTTATTTTTTCCTCAATGTCTGAGATGGCAAACATATATCCAAATGGGTCGATTCCTGCAGGGTTGGATAGTCCGATATCTCTTAATTTTGAAAGAAACCCAACAACATTTTTCTCAGCAGTAGCTTCATCAGCAAAGAACTCCATACTAGTTTTGGGAATTTCTAAATAGTCCACTTTAGTTGTTCTAAGGACATCCAATAAATCTACATGGATAGTTTCGGGTCCACTCATGTATCCTGACTGCATTGTATTACCCACTTCCAGATATTGATTTTGTTCAGGAGGGAGCCTCTCCCAAGTAGATTTTCCTTTTATCCACTCATCCGTTTTTTTATCATAAACAGATCCAGACCATTCCTTACCTTCGAAGTCAAAGGTTTTAGGAATTATAGGAGTTAGATAATCCTCATCAGATTTCAAAGAATTGTCTAAAGACTGCACTAATTGATTTTCTCTTTTACTTAATCCTCCCCAACTTATCAACAGTTCACATAGTTCGCTATCATTAGAACAATGATTCCTAATATGTTCTAGAGATCCCTTTTTCCTCATACGATTTGTATGATCAATGACATTTATTCCGGTTTCAATATCCATACCTAGATAATCTTTCCATTTTGGTTTAATCCAGAGATCATCAATTGAATTTATTCTTCCATCACTATCCAATTCAACAATTCTAGCCATCATAATTGAGAAAGGCCTCATTCTTTGAATACCTCCTTGTGGGTGCCATTCTAGATTTCTCTCATCCTTTGTTTGAAGGAAATTATAATCTCTAATTTGTTCAGATGAAAGTGTCTCTGAGACATTTTTTATCATACCTTGACATTCTGAAAGAAAGTCATCAAACCACCATACTGTAGGGCCATGTGACTCTGAACTCCATCTTACCGGTTTCCACATTCTCTCAAGCATTTGCATGGCGAATGTTTTCCCATATCCATTAGGAGCCCACACCGTTTCTAAGCCAGGAATCAATGGAATAGACAAGTGAGCCTCATGAATTCTACCATAGGTGTCTTTCTGATGATCAATTGAAGGAGTTGATAATAAATCATAGAATACAACTCGATGTAGTATTTTCCTATTTCTTTCGTCATTTTTAGTCATATCAATTACCACCATATTTTTCTAATAACACAAATGCATCATTTGCTTCTTCTCTGAGTTTTAGCGGAATACTTCTTTTTAGTTTGTGAATCCCACTCATCTCTGATTTGTTAATGTTCTTACGTAGTCTTTCAAGTTCCCAAATCCAAGATTTTAATGAATTAGAATTACCTGGAACCTTTATGCTATCCCAAACCTCAGAATTTGGTTTGTAAATTAAATTATCAAACCCAGAATTCGCCGAACCAAACATTTCTCTGTAAACATAAACAATCTTGTTTCTAATATCTGGTCTTTGAAGGATTGGTGGTATAGGAAATTTAATTGATGAGTTTTTTACCACAAATAACCATGATTTTTTAAGTCCTTTAATATCGTTTAAAATATTATTTTTTCTTTCCCTAGTCAAATTTAATAAATCCTGAAAATCATTTAATTCAATGGTATTTACTAATTTTTCAACCTCTTGCATAGTTTCATTAGCATCTGCTCTCCAGTCATTCTTTAGCTTACTATAATGCTTGGTTAGCACTAATGCAGATAGATGGTTTCCAGAGTCTCTACCCCCTGGTCTCAAAAATGTAATAACTTCTCCTCTCTTGTTTTTCGAAGGCAATGAGTTAGTTTGAAGCATGGCCATCTCTTCTTGCCTGTTTTTCTTCTCGGTGAATTGTTTTGTATATTCTCTCTTTATTTTCAAAACTTCTTCAAAGTTACGGATTTCAATTGAATTTCTCCCATGTATTTTTTCAATTATCAATTTAATGTCAATTTCTAACAAAGATCCACTAGGTTTACTTTGGTCAAATTTCTGATGTTTCCTTTGCAGTAAATGGGAATGTTTGTCAACTTTGCTTCCTAATATTCCTTTATCAGCTGTTCTTGGTACAGCATTTCCTTCACTGTCTTCTTCAATAGCAGGTACCATTTCAGGTGGCATTACAAACCCACAATCTCGACAGAATTTTTCTCCCGAATATTCGGTAAAATTTCCTCTAGATCCACACCCTTCACATTTCAAAGAAGATTTCTTCCCTCTTCTTTGCAAATATGACATGCTATCAGGCTCCGTTATTATTGTTTGACAATCTTAATGATTTTTCAATATACCCTCAGTAAATAAGGGACTAATCTCCGCAAGCGAAGTTTTCAATTTGAGAATATCTAGCCTACTTTTTCCTTGGTGCGTTGGATCGCCCCTTTCCAGAAGATCTACCTGATCTTTTGCTAGGTGCATTCCTCATTCCGCCTTTCTTAGCCATACAATTCCACCTCCATTCTTTTTTGGCAATTCCTTAGATATTCAACAGTATATAAAGAATGTTTGAGATTTTTGAATCTTCTAATGCCATCCTCTCTCAAACAATACCTCTCTTTTTAGCCATCCTCCACCATGACCAAAACGCCTCATCTTTCCGCTTTTTCTCATCACGTATTCTATTACTACTATCACTACAATATTGGCATATATTTTTACCAATTATCGTAAGTTCTTCACAATCATCATTGGCACATATTTCATCAACATTTGGTCTAGAGTTATTCATTTGCTTTTCAATAAGCTCTTGACAATTATTCCATGCAGAAATGACTTGATTTTCGTCAGTCTCTAATCCATATTCTGTCATGACTTCGGCTATTGTTTCAATGGCTATTGATTTACCAGTAGGTATCCTGCCTCTTTGAATCAAATTTATCATGTGACTTGTATGGTTCAATTTAATCACTCTTATATTTCGCTGCTAAAGAGAATCTCTTAGTATATTTAAACAATGAAATTTGGTAGTCCCTCCCGGATTTGAACCAGGGTCTTGGGTTCCAGAGACCCAAATGATGGACCGCTACACTAAGGGACTAGTGTTCTTCCGAGAAGGATTCTCTATTTCAACAAAACCACTAGGTGCAGATAGGAAATAATTAGTGATTCTATGCTCTAAATCCATCATTTATTTCAGCAAGAGTTTTTTCGCTTGGTCGAAGTTCATTTTTATCTAAATCAATCAAAGGCGTCTGAGTAAGGCCAAGTGCCTCATCTGCAGATTTCAATTCTGAGTTATGGTACAATAGTCCTGTGACATGTTTGTTTTCTTTCTCAGCCTCATGTATTGCTGCTAAGGCAGCAACTGCATCACTGGGGTCATGATCTTCTGCTATTGTTTCAAGATGCAATCTTGAGCCATCAAACAGATTTATTTCTTTGAACTCACCTTCAGGAATTTCAACTTCTTCAATAGGAGTGAAATGAGCAATGTAACCAACATTGTGCAATTCTTCATCGTTCGCTTTGACATAGGTATAAGATCTGTAAGATTCATCATTATTAGCGAATGTTACGCATGGTGAAATCACGTCTATTACTGCCATTCCTTTATGAGAAAGTGCGGCTTTTAGTAACGCCGTCAATTGTTTCTTTGATCCAGAAAATGATCTAGCAACAAATCCACAACCAAGGTTAATTGCCATTTTACATAGATCAATAGGGGGATTTTCATTAGTAGCTCCCTTTTTCTTCTTTGAACCCTTTTCTACAGTTGCTGAATATTGACCCTTGGTCAATCCATAGACACCATTGTTTTCGATGATATACACCATGTTCAAATTTCTTCTAATAGCATGAACAAATTGTCCAATTCCTATTGAAGCGGTATCTCCATCTCCAGAAACTCCTAGGAAAGTCAAATCCTTGTTTACCATATTAGCGCCTGTAGTTACAGATGGCATTCGACCGTGAACTGTATTGAATCCGTGTGATTTGCCAAGGAAGTAAGCAGGAGTTTTTGATGAACAACCGATGCCGCTCATCTTTGCAATTTTTTCTGGAACAATTCCATTTTCCCAAGCCGCTTGTATGATTACGTTTGAAATCTGGTCATGTCCACACCCGGGACATAAGGTAGACTTCCCTCCTTGATAGTCGGCTTTTGGCAACTCAATTACATTCAGTTTAACCGGCCTCATACTCAAACTGCCACCTCCTTTTTCAATCCAAGAGTTTCAATAATCATCTCAGCATATACACGGGCTCGAGGTGGGAGTCCATCACTAAATGCTACACTATGCATTTTAGTTAGTAGTTCCACTGGCATCTCCTTTCTTAAGATTCCAAATAATTGACCATCTCGGTTGATGTCTAATACAATTATTCGTTCATGTTCTGAAACAAATTTCTCAACATCAGAATGATAGGGTAGGGCTCTTACTCGACAAGTACTAACACTAATTCCAGTCGATTCTAGCATATCGTCAATTTCAACAATGGTATTCTCCATTGAACCATAATAAATTATTCCAATTTCTTTACTCTTTTCTTCTCTAATGATTGGGACAGGAAGTAGATCTCTGGCCCCATCTATTTTCTTTCGAAGCCTTTGCATTGCTGCGTGATAGACTTCAGGATCTTCTGAGTATATACCATCCTCATCATGTCCAGTTCCACGATACAACATGGGTGCTAGTCCGCTACCAGGTAGAGTTCTGTACGGTATTCCGTCTCCATCGACATCACGATATCTGCCGAAATTTTCTATTGCATCCAATTCTTCTTGAGTACGAATCACCTTTCCTCTATCCATATCTTCGCTTGGATACTCGAATCCCTTTGTAGACCATCTATTCATTCCAAGATCTAGATCGCCAAAGCCAAACACGAGTGTTTGAAATCTTTCTGCATAATCAAAGGCTCTCCAACCGAATTCAAAACACTCATCAACAGTACCTGGAATTAATACGATAAATTGCGTGTCTCCATGACTTGCCTCATAGCACATTGCCAAGTCACCTTGTTGAGTTCTCGTAGGAAGGCCTGTAGAAGGCCCTGTTCTATTGATGTCCCAAATAACTCCTGGAACTTCTGAGAAGTAGAATAATCCAATGAACTCAGACATGAGTGAGATTCCAGGTCCACTGGTACAAGTCATACCTCTTCCTCCAGCCCATCCTGCACCCAGTACCATTCCTGCCGCAGCAAGCTCATCTTCGGCCTGAACAACCGCACAAGTAGCACCTCCATCTTCTGCTTGCCTTATTCTGGGAATCCATGAAATTATTGATTCTGCGAGTGAAGAGGAAGGTGTTATTGGATACCAAGATAGCATGTTTATACCTCCATAAATACAACCTAGAGCGGCTGCTTCATTTCCTTCAATAAGGAATGTATCAGGATCTTTGTTACGTGCCTCTACCAAATATCCAATGTCACAATTCCAATTTTCTTGAGCATGATCTCTTCCTTCTTGGATAGCCTGCATATTCAATTCTATTGCCTTCTCCTTGCCCTTGAATTGTTGTGAAACCGCGGCTCTAATTGATTCATTATCGATATTCAGAACTTCAGCAAGGCCCCCAACGTAGTACATATTTGCAATCATTCTAGCAAGTTTTGGATTTATTGCCCTAGCTTTCTTTGTCATAGGCATTCCTAAGGCGACACAGTCATCTCTTTCAACTGGTAGTTTTACATCTTCATTGTAAATTATAATCGTCCCGGCCTCGACTTTTTCTACATCTGATAGCCAAGTATCTTTGTTCATAACAATTTGAATATTAGTTTTATCACCAGGGGCTTGGTACCCAGCATCGCTAGCACGAATAATGAACCATGTAGGTAGCCCAGAAATATTACTAGGAAACAGATTTTTACCACTTACGGGAACTCCCATCTCAAACATTGAGTGAAGAAGTATTAGATTTGCAGATTGGGAGCCAGTACCATTCGCAGTTGCGATATTAATTGTGAAATCATTGACGATTTGGGTCATATTTTCCCTTGTCCCCTATCCGCTCCGGGCACTGCCGGTTAACATCCTACAGTTAACGGCGTAATCATTCGGTCTTAGCCATTCCCGTCTGAAATTTCCTAAAACATTCAGGATTATTCATCCGTTGCGGTTTTCAAGGGATGTATGCTCCGGCACGCATGGCCCCTATGTCAGGAACCCTAAGGGAAGCACTAGATGCTGCTAAAAATCATGTAGAATCCGACAATCCTGAATTAGCTTTAGAAGTTCTACGGACTACTGCTTGGGAAGCATCTGAATCTAATTCACAAAAGGCGTTAGTTCTGGCTGCCGCAGCAGATACTCAGATCTACATGGGGGAGTCAAATCTGAAAAGGAAAAAACATCTTTGGCAGAAGGCCTACAAGAATTATCAGAAAGCAGTAAAATTGGATTCGAGCAATAAGGATGTTCGCAAGGATATGAATCGATTGGCATCAATGATGGATGAGCAGGCTATTTCTCTCGGAAAAGGCATGAGCTTTTTTGATGATGGAAGCCCAACTCCTATGGGAATATTTGCAATATTTGCTTCCATAATGGTCTTCCTAGTGGCTTTCAAGTATATGGGTGAGGCACTTGAACAGCCTGCTGAGTCGGTTGAAGTTATAATGGAAGTATCTTATGTTCACCCAGATGATCCAGATACTCGCGTTACTGGTGAAATCGTAATTGAATTATATCCTGAAGATGCTCCAAAACATGTGGAGAGTTTCTTATGGCATGTTGATAATTACCGCTACGATTACACTATTTTCCATAGAGTAATAGATAATTTCATGATTCAAGGCGGAGATGTAGAAAATCTTAACGGAATGGGTGGATATTCAGGAAAATGGTTTGGTTATTGTAATGGACAGACTTTGAACGCCACCAATTCACCATATACTGAAACTAACTGCGATCTTAGAGATTGGTCAATTCCTGGTGAACATACAAACGGACTGAAACACGTTCCCGGTGCACTAGCAGCTGCTCATGCAGGTCTAAACACAGATGGTAGCCAGTTCTACATAGTTCCTTCAGATTCCACTCCAAGTCATCTTGATTGGGAACCTGATAAGGATTGTAATTCACAATCTTGTCATACAGTCTTTGGAATGGTTGTCGATGGATTATCAATAGTTGATCAAATTAGTGAAGTCGATCGAGGATCAAATGACAAACCAATTGATGATGTACGTTTAGTGAAGATATCTCGTAACTAGTTGTAGAGTTATATTCATTCATGTCGTCTTCGCCCGATCTAATGTAGGTGGACACTATGAGCGGTGCAAAGGCGTTTGATTCCATTACTACATTCGAGAAAAGTGATGGAACTAATGGTACTTACCATTCATTATCAGTAGTTGAAGAAGAGGGCATATGTAGATTGGATGAGTTACCATTCACTATCCGTTTACTGCTTGAAGCGGCCCTGCGTAAATGTGATGATTTTCTCATAAAAAGAGAAGATGTGGAAAGAATTGCTCGTTGGTCCCCAAATATGACACCGGAAGAGATTCCATTCGCCCCCAGTCGCGTTATTTTACAGGACTTTACTGGAGTTCCAGCCGTAGTCGACATAGCGGCTCTTCGTGATGCAATGGTAGAATTAGGAGGTGACCCTGAAAAAGTCAACCCACAAGTGCCAGTGGATCTTGTAATTGATCATTCAGTTCAGGTAGATGTTTCAGGATTGTTTCCAGATGCAAGAGAAAGAAATTTGGATATCGAGTATGAGCGTAATATGGAGAGATATGAGTTTTTGAAATGGGGGCAACAAAGTCTTGACAATTTTCGAGCCGTCCCTCCAGGTAGAGGTATTGTACATCAAGTAAATTTGGAATGGATTGCTAGTGTTGCTCGTGAAGAATCTGGAGTTTGGTTACCTGATACTTTGGTAGGTACTGATAGCCATACTACAATGATAAATGGTCTCGGTGTTTTAGGTTGGGGTGTTGGAGGTATAGAGGCAGAAGCAGTAATGCTTGGTCAGCCCATCTACATGTTACTGCCAGAGGTATGTGGATTTGAGTTGTCAGGATCTTTACGTCCAGGAGTTACAGCAACAGATATGACATTAAGAATCGTAGAAATGTTGAGAGAACATGGAGTAGTTGGAAAATTTGTAGAGTTCCATGGATCTGGATTGAGTAATTTAAGTCTTCCAGATCGTGCAACAATTGCTAACATGGCTCCTGAGTATGGTGCTACATGTGGTTTCTTCCCGATAGATGATATTGCACTTGATTATATGCACCTTTCAGGTCGTGATAAAGAACATGTAGATAATGTAAAGAGATATCTTAGTGCCCAAGGACTTTTTTTGAATAAAGATACTCCTACACCAAAATTCAGTTCCAATTTATGTCTTGATCTTTCTACAGTCGAACCTGCTCTAGCCGGCCCAAAAAGACCTCAGGACAGAGTCAACCTTTCTTCAATGAAAGAACATTGGCGAGAGACTCTCAATTCCCCTATTGGTCATAGTGGTCATGGTATTGATCCTTCTGAAAATAACACTACAGTTGAGGTAAAAGGAAGAGGCACCGAATTATCACATGGAGATATAGTGATTGCTGCAATAACAAGTTGTACTAACACAAGTAATCCAAGTGTAATGATTGCGGCAGGACTTCTGGCGAGAAATGCTCGTGCTTTGGGTTTAGGGATTGCACCCTGTGTAAAGCCAAGCCTCGCCCCTGGTTCTCGTGTTGTGTCTGAATATTTCGATGCTGCAGATTTGAGTAAAGATCTCGATGCTCTAGGATTTAGTGTGGTCGGATATGGATGTACAACTTGTATAGGTAATTCCGGCCCTCTCGATTCTGATATCGAGGCTTCAATAGACGAAGGAAATTTAATTGTAGGTAGTGTCCTTTCTGGAAATAGAAATTTTGAAGGAAGAATCCATCAAAAGGTGAAGGCAAATTACCTTGCTAGTCCTCCTCTTGTTGTAGCTTATGCAATTGCAGGAACCTTAGATATTGATTTCCAATCCGAACCAATAGGTGTTGACAAAGAAGGTAATTCTATTATGCTTGCAGACATTTGGCCAAGTGACGAAGAAATTAGAGAAACAATGTCTTTGGCTATATCTCCTGAGATGTTTCGTCGGCGTTATTCTGATGTATTGGAAGAACCTCGTTGGAATTCAATCCCTAGTAATAAATCAGCACTCTATCCTTGGTCTGAAAATTCTACTTATGTTCGACTTCCTTCCTTTTTTGAGGGAATAATGCCTGAACCTGCACCAATTAAACCAATCAATAGTGCTAGAGTATTATTGAAATTAGGCGACTCTGTAACTACGGATCATATTAGTCCTGCAGGAGCATTCCCTCATAATGGTCCGGCCGGCAAATATCTCGTATCAAAGGGAGTCGAAGTACGCGACTTCAATTCATTTGGTAGTCGTCGTGGTAATCATGAGGTTATGATGCGAGGAACTTTTGCAAATGTTCGTATTCGTAATCAGATAGCGCCGGGAACGGAAGGAGGCTATACAACTCATTTCCCAACAGGAGAAGTATTGTCGATTTTTGAAGCGAGTATGCGCTATCAAAAAGAGGACACGCCTCTTGTTATATTGGCAGGAACTCAATACGGTACAGGAAGCAGTCGTGATTGGGCCGCAAAGGGCACTCTTCTATTGGGTGTTAAGGCTGTAATAGCAACATCTTTCGAAAGGATCCATCGTTCTAATCTTGTAGGTATGGGAGTTCTCCCTTTGACCTTCCCTGATGGTGAGAATGCAGACTCATTAGGTCTTGATGGTACAGAGAAATTTGACATTCCGGCAAGTAATAATCTGGAGCCATTATCGTCGATAAAGGTCACTGCAACTAAATTAACTGGAGAATGCATAGAGTTTGAGGCTAAGGTGAGGTTAGATACTCCTGTTGAAGTCGATTATTACCAGAATGGTGGCATTCTACAGACAGTTCTTCGCAACCTTTCCTAGCCGAGGTTCAAATTAGAAAACGCATCGGGTGATACAATGGATGACACCGACAACAACATACGCTTCTCCTTCAGATCAATGGAAAACGATGTAGAAGTTGTAATACAAGGGCCTCCTTCATGGGTTAATTTATATCGTGAAAGAATAGGTCTTGAAGGGGATATAGGTTATGTTCAAAACATCAATTTATCATCCTCTTCCTTGGAGGGAGATTCGGGTTCCGAATCTGTAGAAAATCAATTACCAGGGCCTCCTCCAGATCCAAGTCGTCTGCCATCTGTGGTAAGAGTAGTTGGCGATTTAGATGTCGACCAAGGTATGAAAGATCTTGGAGCACCACTTAGAAGTGATCCAGATTTAGCCGACATTAGTATTTTCCTTGACGAAATGGAGGAAGATCCCGAACCACTATCGGACAATATTTCTGGAGATCCTTTGTCTGAATCTTGGTTACAAATTGTCCTAAATTTAGTAGTTCGAGAGCATGGCCATACCTCTTTGTCCGTAGGAGAAATTGATGCTTTACTTAGTGATAAAATTCCCAAATCAGGTATTGATTTACAAATATTTCTTGATAGATTGTGGTTGTTGGGAAGATTGGAAAGAATACATGGTGGAGATGAGACTCGTTATGCACCAAATCCAAGTTGGCTAGAAATGAATTAATGATTAAAAAACTATACAGAATGTCTTTTTTTTCTTATTTTTCAGTTATAAAAATCGGTATTTTTAATGGCGTTTTTCTTAACAACTCCTAAGGAGTTGCGGCAATCGTTACGGGCGAAGGCATAAGAGAGGATGGAAATTGCGGGATACCATGTTGTCCTCGCCCAAGAACTTGAACAGAAGCCGACGAGAGAGTCGATTAGCCATTCTTCTCGTTATGTTGATGCTTAGTGCACCTATGATTTCGATGGTGCCATCCGTCTCTGCATCTCGTATTACTCAGTATGCGGTTCAGAGAGATCCATCTTTCATCTCGATCGGAGATTTGGATTGTGATGGAGATAATGATATTGCATCTGCTAGTTCAATGGGACACTTCATTACGGCATTATACAATGATGGAATCGGCGGCTTTGGGGACAGGCAAGACGTATTCATTTCAAACAATGATTCATTCCGTGCTGGATTCCGAGATACAGCAGATGGAGCTAGGGTTTATGTTGCAGATGTTGATGGTGATTCAATTAACGATTTGATTTATTATCAACAAAATATTAGATTTGTAGGCGGACCTCACATACCCGCTAATCTGACTGTTTTATGGGGTGATTGCTCAGAGCGAGTAAACAATTGGCAATCATCTGATCCAATAATGGTGAATGAGCCTTATCTGCTAGGAATGGATATAGCAGACATAGATGATGATGGCGATGCAGATATTGTGATGAATGTTGCAGATCGTGGATTTACAAATAACTTCATTAAGATATTCAAGGGTCCCGATCCAGCACAATTAACTGCTCAACAAACAATACCAGTTCCTTTGACAAATGGAATTTACACTGATATGAAACTTGGACATTGGGGTGAGACAGTAGTAGGTTCTGGAATCCCAGGTGGTGGGGTTGGAGATTGTGAAGATCTCGACATATGGTTACTTAGAACTCCTCCTTACAACACGGGTGTTGGTAATTCTGCAGGTCATTATGATAATATGACAGTTCTAGAATATGATTGTACTACAGGAACATTCCCTAACCCACTTGACGCAACTGCTACTGGTGTCCACAATTTCAAATTAGATGTTGAACATGATTACCCTCTTCCTGGATTTGATATGTCTGATACAGATGGAGACGGACTTATTGATATGATAGCGGCAGTAGATGGAATTACTGGAAACATTACTTATGCAACTAGATCAGGATCCAGTAACTCTTGGAATACTCAGAATTATGTATCACTAGGTAATTATCTTGGTGCATCGATAACTATAGCAGATGTTAATGGAGATGGAAAAATGGATTTCTTTGTTCCTACTGAACTTACACTAACTCGCGTACAAGATTCAGCAGCACAGAACCAAACATATCTTTTGCTTGATAACCTTCGTGAAGTCAACACAGTTGAAATTATACTTTCTAATTCTCAAGGCACAGGTTATCTATCATCTCTTTCTTTTGATGTTGGGAGACGCCCTACCATGGCAGTTCCAGGTCAATTAGCAGGTGGAGATAATTCTGCATTAGAGATTGCAATAGGTCAGCGAGATCGAGCATACAGATTCGCCAATAGCGCTATGTGGCTTGATACTCAAGGTTGGGCAGGAGCTGGAGATTTTCTTTCAGTACTATCTTTAGATAACGAAGATCTTGGAATAACTCAAGTGACTGTAGAACCCTCAGCGTTTGATCCAGCAACAGGTGAACCAAAAATTGGAGAGGGAACTCGATACGTAAATGTCACAGTCAAGAATACGGGTCTGAATCCAATTAGTGGTTCAATAAACATAGATCTTGAAGTGAAAGAAGTAGTTGGCGGTACTGACACCCTTGTTTATTCAAATGATTTTGATGGTAATATTGACAGTACTAATTGTCCATCATGTACTCTCAAGAGCGTATCTTATACTGGAGAATATGGACCTGGTTTTTCATCATGGCATGAAGAATACAATGCAACAGTTGATTCTAATGGTACAGCCACAGATGACTGGTATGAAGCAGACAGTAACCCCACTACTTACATGTGGGCAGGAATGGATTATCAAGGAGAGGACAATCAATCTGGTTACTATAACAACATGGATGAGGCTTTCATAATTGAAAATGTAGATCTTACAGGTTCTGATGCAGCATACCTAGACATATCTCTGCTATGTAGTACTTCGTTTTATGAACTATATCTTGCTGAACAATACTCTGTTGTTGAGCGTTGGTTATATGAAGATTCATGCGGTATTGAAGTGTGGTCTGATGGATTTGGTTGGGAGCAAGTTTTCTTCACAGGAGGATGGGACAATGAGCGTTATGATAGAATTTATTTCCTTGGTGTAGACCCCGAATACAATACTTACAATGGTAACTTCAACAGTTATACAATAACTCCATGGTTAGATTATACTGGTGATGATGCAATTGATTTAACTCGGTATGCTGGAGAAATCATTGACCTTAGATTTAGATTCCGTAGTGGTCTTATGGGCAGTGTAGGACCCGATGGTTCTTCTCAAGGCACAGAACTTGATGGGTTTGCATTTGATAATATTTCAATTCGTAAGACCGATGTACAATTTGATTCACAAGAAACAACCTCTCAGACTATTAATTTCAATAATATGGCTGCCGGAGCTATCGAGGAAGTATCTCTTACTGCAGACTTCGTAGATAACAAGACCTATTACATCAAAACAACATTAAGTAATCCAGTAGGATATGATAATGCAGATCCTTACAATGATGAAATAAAATTCCAGACAACTGTGAAGAATTTGTTTGATCCCGGTATTGCAGAAGAACCTTGGGTCAGTTTAGAAAATGGTCTTAGATATGCCTCTGGTGGAAGAGACATTGAAGTAAAGGTTCAGAATTATGGTAATACGGTAACTGATTTCCAGTTAGAAACAAAGATTCAGAATGCTTTGCCAAATCTTCTAGCGATTGAAGATTTCTCAGGTATTGATCCAATGTGGTCTGATGATGGAAATATGAATGGCTCCAGATTAGATGATAGTACTGGTGATCGTCCTATGTTGCCTCAAAGTAGAGGTGTTTTCAATTCGCATGCTTACTGGTTAGGCGATCCTGATACTGGATATGAAGATAATTGGAGTGAAACTTTGACTCTTGATCCTGTTCAGATTACTAGTGATTCAGGGGCATTTACTTATCTGACGTTTGATTACTTTGCAGAAGGAGATTTCCTAGCAGACAGTGAGGGTAATATCCTAGCAGTCAGAGATTCAGCCAGTCTTGAAATAGAGTGGTCCCAAGGTGGCGAAGTTTTCAGTGGAACCGTCTGGGGTAGTTGGACAGATCTGAATGAAAATGGCCTACGTCCTTTCGACTCTTGTGAAGATTTCGATAACGATGGTCGTCTAGACGAAGTTGAATATATGGGAGATCACTCGGATAGAGGTGAGTGGATTGTTTGGTACGATTCCGAAAGCCTTGTTAAATCTGTAATTATTGATTTCAATCATATTACCTTGTTCAACACAACATCAAATGACACCTTTATGTGGGGAACTGAATGTACTGATTTGTCAGGTTCTGAAGTAACTCTAACTTGGAGGTTCCAATCTAATGATGATGGTGTTAATGGAAATGCGGGACTTGCAGGTTTTGGTATTGATAACATAAGATTCGATGAATTCACTTTCGAAGATGATGGAACTTACGTTACAAATGTTAGTGGATTAGATGCTGCAGAGAAGCAGGTAGTTAATGTGGCTAACCATGATTTCAAATCCGGGATATATAGGATAGATTCTACTACAATATTTGATAACACTCTAGAAGGGACATCTTGGTTTAACAAGACTGAAACTAATCTAGCAAATAATCACACATCAATAATATTCAGCATAGCTAGTGCGGACATTACTCTGATGCAACCCGACATACTCGAATGCGTATCAGATATCACCTACAAGTGTGCTTACACATTTGATGATACTTCAGAGCATAGTTACAGTGTACCTTTGCTAAATGGAGTGATTGCTGGCGAGTATCAAGTAACAATGAAGATAGTGGATATGACTACAGGACAAACCGTATTTGAGCAGGCAGCAGATAACAGTCCGTTTGATCTAGATCCACACGCTAGAGATTTCGCTAATTGGACTACTCCATACACTGATTGGTATGATAGTCATAAGTACAACATAAGTTTCTTTGCTACTTTGTATGAAAGTGGCAATAGTTCAGGAAACGATCGTTTCTTTGAGATAGATTTCTATGAAAAAATAGATGTAGCAATTCTTTCTAATCCAACAGATCAGAACCGTCTACAAAGAGTAAAGGAAGATCTTCAATCAATGAATATGACTTACACTCAGTTACAAGTTGGTGACTGGAATCGTTATGCAACTGCTGACTGGTTTGATCATTATGACAAGATATTATTGCCATGGCAGACTGATTACAATGTTGTCTATGGAGATTACTATGAAATTCTCTCCGAGACTAGAGAATCCGATGGCCTATCTGTAACTCAAGTATTACAACAGTATATGGTCAATGGTGGAACAGTTCAGATGCATCTTGGTCCATATAGAAATGAGTACCAACCAAATCGTCTTCCATTTGGTATGGATATTGCTATGAGGAATCAATGGAACAACACGATCACTTCAGATGACTTAGTAGTTGTAGATGCATATCATCCTCTAATGGATAATGTTGACATGGCTGCGTTTGAAGGAATTAATGGTGGTTCTCATGTTGCTTTGGCTGGCCTTGATACAGCTCAAGTTCAATTTGATCAGATCCCACAAATGTGTGGAGGAAGAATTTCAGAACCATTGGGTACATTCCATACCTTACTAAGAAGCAGTTCATTCGATAGCCAATCGATGCTCTCAATTTGTAATCGTGGTGCAGGAGGAATGATTGTTACCACTATTGATGTTGAGAATCCTTCTGTATCAGAGCCTTATGGTGGAACCTCAATGCCGCTTCTGTCTAATATGCTGAAGTATGATGTCACTCCATATCCTACCTCTTTTGGAATTGCAGGCGATGGCTTTGATCTAACTGTAAATGGAGAAGCTCCATCTATTGATACAGTAACTGGTGCATATGAAGTAATGTACATTAAGTCAAATTCAGACTTATCATTCAGTTTTATTACAGCAGATTCTAGCATTTCTGATTCTATAACTGCAGATTGGACTTTGACATCAACTGATGAGAATATTTCTGTAACTGGTTGGCTTGGCGAGATCATTGATTATGGTGAAATAAGTCATATCAGTCAGGAAAGTCCGAGCATACCAACTCCTGGTTCATTCTGTGTGGGAGATTCTTCATCAAATACTGGATGTCTAATAGGTGCCGAATGGTTACTTACACTATATCTTCATGATGATGATGGGCACACTAGAATTACTTACATCAGATTGGTAACTGATGATACTTTAGCCGATGATTTCCGCCCGGATGCAGAACTTAGTTTAATCCAGAATTCAGTTACTGATGAGTATGTTACTCTAGATGGTACAAAGACAGTTAGTGGTATTGACTGGCCTATATATCGTGTCAGACTTACCGATACAGGCGACATTAGCCTTGACTTTGATGCCTCAATGTCTAGTGATCAAGATGCTCCAGAAGGAGAACGTGGAATTGAATTATTCGAATACAGAGTATTCTTTGACTACCCCGTAGACAGTAGCAATCCTACTCTTGAAGGTCACGAGTATCAGATACCCAATGCTGCTGGCGGAGACACGTGGTCTTACGTATTCCGTAATTTAACTAGTGATGGTACATTAGAGAATCAAATACGACTTGAATTAGTCGTTTATGATAGAGCAGGAAAACAATCCGAGAAGGCTAGAATGTACTTCATAGTTGTAGGCGAAGACTTTGGAGATGATCCTCCAATTGTTGAGATTACATCTCCAAGATCTACTGATTCCCAAGGAGAGGATTATGTTACTATCAGTGGAATAGTCGAATCCGGCGCTGAAAATGGTGTTAAAATCGAGGTGTCTTTGAATAAGGAAATCATACTAGGTTCACCAACTGTTAAGGCTACAGAGAAGCAACAAGGCAATTATAACGCTACTGACATCCCTCTTTCGGATGGAGATTCATTCTCTCTAACACTAGATATTGCCGATCTTTACAACTATGATGCAACTGGTGCCCAAGCCACAGTATTTTGGAGAATTGTTGAAGGTGATGGTGAAAGATATACAATTGATTCAGAGTTTACTATTAACTTACTACCTCGCTCTGACGATCCATGTGTTCTGGATTCTACCGCCGATGGTTGTGGTGAAGAAAGTGGAATTAGTACTCCAGTTCTAATGATTGCAGTAATCGTAGTAATTGCGATTTTGGGTATTGTTGGTGTTACTGTTGTATTACGTGGAAGAGGTAAATCAGATGATGTTGGAGATACAGTCCAGCAATTTGGTGGTGTCGAAGCTATGGATCCAGTAGAGGCTTATGTTCAACAGATGGTAGGTCAAGGATATGATGAAGCAACTGCTAGACAATATGCTGAGCAATACTATGCTGCTTATTATGAGCAGCAAAAGCAAGGCGGCGGTAATTGATTACCCCCCCTCATTAGAGGGGCTGTAAAAAACGCACCTTGAAGAAGCCATGGCGAGTGCCTTGTGACATGGATAGTGGTGAAGGCTATACTGTTGCCGACCTGAGTCTTGCTGATGCCGGTGAAAGAAGAGTTGATTGGGCTAGAGCACGAATGCCAGTTTTAGCTCGACTGAAGGCAGAAGCAGAGAAAACAAAACCGCTAGAAGGCATGGTCGTAGCCGGTTGCCTTCATGTCACCAAAGAAACTGCAGTATTGATCGAAACAATACAAGCTGCAGGTGCTAAAGTCGCTTGGAGTGGCTGTAATCCATTGTCAACTCAAGATGATGTTGCTGCATGGCTTGCTAGAGAAGGATATTCGATTTTTGCCTGGCATGGACAATCTGTAGAGGATTTTTATTGGTGTATCGATCAAACTATTCAAGCAAAACCAACTCTGACTTTAGATGATGGCGCTGATTTGATAGTTCGAGTACATGGTAAAATGTCAGACTATGCAGATGGAGTTATTGGTGGTACTGAAGAAACAACAACAGGAGTTCATAGGCTTAGAGCGATGGGGGCTGCAGGTGATCTTCGTTATCCGGTTATTGCGGTCAACGATGCTATTACAAAATGGGATTTTGATAATGTATACGGTACAGGTCAATCAACATTAGACGGCATTATTCGTGCAACATCAGTTTTGATTGCAGGAAAAACATTTGTTGTTGCTGGATACGGCCATTGTGGTCGTGGATTAGCAATGCGTGCTAAGGGGATGGGTGCTAATGTGATTATTACTGAAGTAGATCCTTTACCAGCATTAAGGGCTATTATGGACGGCTTCCAAGTAATGAAAATGGATCAGGCAGCACCCTTGGGAGATATTTTCTGCACTGCAACTGGGATGGTTAATGTGATTGTAGATCGTCATTTCGACTTAATGAAAGACGGTGCTATTGTATGTAATACTGGCCACTATGATTGTGAAATAAATATTGAACATCTTGAGACCATTTCTACCTCTTCTAGAATAATAAGAACAGATAATGAAGAATTCATAATGGGAGATGGGCGTAGTATTTTCTTACTTGCAAGAGGTCGTCTTGTTAATCTTGCAGCCGCAGAGGGTCATCCTTCTGAAGTAATGGATATGAGTTTTGCAAATCAATATCTAGCACTTTGTCAACTTGCGAGAGAGGGTAAATCTCTTGATGCAATTGTACATGACATTACTCTTGAACAAGATCAAAATCTTGCGACAACTAAACTTGCAACTATGGGATTTGAGATAGACACTCTTACAGATGAACAAATTGCATATCATAGTGATTACACGACAGGAACGTAATTTTCATTAGTTCCATTCAGGTAAAGAAACATTCCATCTAGGGTTAATTTTCTCATTCGATTCAATTATCAAATCCATTCTTTCGGTAAAAGCTCTCTTCCGTTTTTTCATAACTGCAGAATATAATTTACTTTCTCGAATTTCATCTGAAATACATAATTTCCCACTGGAGGATTCTACATCTATAGCTCTTTCAAGATCCTTGACATGTCTATTCAATGAGTCAAGCAGACCCGATGCCATTCTATTGATTGTCGCAAAAAGAATCAATATTATTACGAAAACAACCAGAAATCCCCATTTGGAACCACCTAAAAAACTCATTGCAAAGGTACCTAAAATGAATACTATAGGGGCAACGAATGTGAATAGGAAAAATGTCTCAGAAAGTGGTTTCCTATCTTTCATCCTTCGAATAATTTCCCATCTTTTATGATTTGGATCCTGCGGTTTGAAGATTTCATCTTTTTCTAATTTAATTGCCTTATCAATTAATTTTCTAATTGCATCCATTTGAATTAATTGCCTATTATCTGGACTCTCCATATCTGATTCAAACATTAATTCTAATCTGTCACTCGCATCTTTATACAACCCTAACTTAATTAGTATCGAGATTTGTTCAATAAGAGGCATTATCTCATTTGGTGCTATTTTTCTTCTTTCTTCCCACCATGAAATAGATTCTTCCATCATCCCTAGATGATCAACTAAAAGCACCCCTCCCATCATCCATGCATCTTTATTTTCAGGATCTAGTCTGACAACATTACTGATTGCCGAAAGAGCCGAAGAGGCCTGACTCAGATCGGGTTCATCTTGTTTACCACGATTAATTTGGGGAAGTGATAGTCTAGCTATGGCCATCCAAGCATCAATATGTTCGGGATCTAAATCAATGACTTTTTTTGCAACTGATAAAGCCTCATCCTTTTCTCCTGCTTGTTCTAGTTCCAGTGCTTCCTCCCAGAGTATCTCCGCGTCCTGCACCATGACTTCTGGTACAGTATTCTTAAGATGAATGCTGGGGTCAAGAATCTTCCAATAAAATCAAAGATTTTGAATAAATGAAATCATCTCCGACCGCTACCTCTACCTGGTCTGTTTCTTCTACTGGAGCCACCACTTGTTCCACGAAATCCCCCTCTTCTGGGTTTATTTGAACTTCCAGTACTTCTACCTCTGGAGTTGCGATCTGAATTTCCACCGCGGAACACTCTACGCCCCCCTTCTCTTTGTGGCCTTCGATTATTTCCTTCCCTTCTTCCACCAGAATTGTTACCTTGACTTCCTTTAGGTTTTTCTGCTTCACAGCGATTACATTTGTTTCTGAATGCAAAGTTTGAATTCTTACATTTTGGACAGGTCCAATCTCCACTTCTATTACTTCGGTCTTGACTCCGGTTATCTTTTCGTTCACGATACCCACCACGCCCCCCATCTCTGCCTCTATTATCTCTACCTTGACTTCCTTTGGGCCTATCTGCTTCACAGCGATTACATTTGTTTCTGAATGCAAAGTTGGAATTTTTACATTTTGGACAGGTCCAATCTCCGCCTCTTTTACTTCGATCTTGGCCTCTGTTATCTCTTCGTTCACGATATCCACCGCGACCTCCATCTCTCCCCCGTCGATCAAAACGATCATTCTTCCTTTCTCGGTTTCTTTTCTCCCTTGGAGCTATTTCTACGGGTGAACCGATGGTCATTGAAGAGTCAATATCACTATCAATTGGATGGACATGAATTAATGCACGGTCTACAGCTCCTATGACGCTATTTACGCGTCCAATTGGTTTACCACCAACAATCCTTAGAGTTGCTCCAAGGCGCGGAGCTCTACCTTCAAAGGTGATCAATAAGCCCCCCTCGTGAGAATGTTTCTCGACGCTCCCCGTGAAACTCATGTACTCAGGCGCGGCGCCTCGAGTATATGAGTCCGGCAGATGTTACAAGGAGGATGCCAGGAAGGCCAATACCAGGTAATCCATTCTCTTGTGAAGTAGGGGGCTGAATAGGTATTGTTTCTTCAAAGATTTGAGAATTATTCACATCTCTAATTATCTCTGTACATAGATCTGTGGCATCACATCCTTCTACAGATATTGTGTGTATACCCTCACTCCATAGTGAAAAGTCAATTGATGGTGTAGACCACATATTTCCGGAAACTGAAATTGAACCAATAGCACTTCCGTCTATTTTATGAACAAATGTAACTGGTTCTCCATCTGGGTCGCTAAACATACCACTCATCGACCACGAATCACCATCCCATCCTTCACTGTTGACGACTATTACAGGAGGAGATCCAGTCTTTGTAATACCCAAGTCATGATATGCTTCAAGATTGAACACACCATCTCCACTTACATGTGTGTAAACATATATATCCCCTGGAAATGTATTAGCTGTAGCCAAGTCAACAGTAATCTCTGACAAATACAGAGAGTAAGGCCCCTCAGTAGAAGAGATTATTCCATAGTCTGAAGTTAAGCCAACATCAACAATAAGTTCTGGCCAGCCAGTAGTTGGTGTAAGGGTAATTGGATGAGGATCAGATAACTCATTAGAGGATGTTGATATCTGGAAAGGGACTCCAATATTCCAAGTGCGGTTACCTGTGGATTGTCCACTTGGATCTAATATTTCACAAGTTATTTCTCCAGCCTCTCCACGTGGAACGTCCATTGAAATCTCTCTATCTGAGGTGTCTAAATTAAGACCATCTTCACCTCTACAATCCAATGTTGATGAAGATATGGCAGCCTCATCTTCAAACCATGTTTGAATTAATTGCCAATTTGCTATGATTTGGTTTCCTCCATTTTTTCGAGGGAACCAAGAATCATCACTAGGTGCATTATCTGTCCAGATAGGGGGATTGTTAATAGGTATTGATGCAGTTGTAAAATCAGCGAATAGATCCTCTCCCACCGGCCATGAAATCATATTCGGCTCAACAACATAGGTAATTGTAGAATCTACATTTTGAATAATCTCATAAGTACTTGATTGATCACCAACGCAGGTCCCTCTAAGAGGAGCTATACCAGCAAAATCTCCCATATCTACCTGCACGTCGCGACCTTCACATTCTTCCCACATATCCAATCGTAATCCTTGCGTTTCTGGGAATTTGAAATTATAAATTACATTGGAAAGATTGGATGCATTCATTACAAGAGTAAATTCGTCAGGAGATTGAATATTGTCTATAGTCAATGTCGCATTCAACCATAACATCATTCTACACTCATCTATTCCATCTGAATCATCTATATTTGTGTCACAGTTTCTATTTGAATCTGGAATAACAGGAACTTCTACACAATCACTAGTACTTCCAATTCCGGAACATTCTCTGACTTGAGAATGATCTTGGGGGACTAAATTCCATTCTTCTACTAAAACCTCGTCCTCAGTCCAGGATATATTCTTCCATGAGGTCCCCTCTCCTCCTCTATGTGGACTGCCATCTCTCATCCCTATTCTTGTCAAAGTGTGTTCTATGCATTCAGAAGCAATTGCCCGCACTCCTTCTCTTTCGTCCGTAGAAATCCATCCATCATCACCACTTGGGTAAACAGATGCTACATATTCATCTAAACTAGCTCTAACATCATCTGCTAATGTTCCATTTACCCATCCAACAGCTTCAACACTTGCAGAGGTCCAGTCGGATGAGACTTCTATATTGAAAATAGCCTTAGAATATTGGAACATGTCTTCAAAAGTAAGCGAACTACACGTCTCTTCAAGAGTAGGTTCATCAGGTCCAAATTGTTCTCTTTGCTCTTTTACTTCAGGAAGATTTTGTTCATTTTGTTCAAGAGGAGCAGATGAAGTAGCCATAATAAAAGCGATCAAAAAAACGCCGAAATGTAATGCTCCGCGATTTGGCATCACTAATCCGCGGAGATGAAGTGAAATATTATTATCGGCGTAAATAATACAGTTTTTGTTATTATTTTCTAGCCTATGCTTCATATGCTTCGACCATCATACGAACTGCATCATGAACAGCAATTTGCCCATTTAATAAATTGCCTAAAGCATCAATGAATGGAACTTCGATACCTAAATCACCAGCTCTTTTTAAGAACATTTCAGTTGCTCTTACTCCTTCTGCAACCATATGCATTTCTTCCAAAGCCTGTTCCAATGATTTTCCAGAACCGAGTTTTTCACCCAGTGTTCTGTTTCTAGATCTAGGGCTTGTAGCAGTTACATATAGATCTCCAATTCCCGCAGGGCCAAAGGCGGTTGAATCCTCGGCACCCATTGCTTCAAGCAGTTTTATTCCTTCACTAAATCCTGCAAGAACAAGAGCCGCTTTGAGATTGTCTCCTCCTATTCCTTCTCTTAATCCATCAACTAACCCACATGCAAGAGCGACTGTATTTTTGTAAGCGCCCCATAACTCTGCTCCAGCAGCATCATCAGTAGCAGCTAAAATTAGAGTTTCAGTTGACAATCTCTCAGCAATCCGGTTCGCTACAGATCTATCATGACAGGCAACGAGAGCGGTCGTCATTACTCCACGAGCAACTTCAGGTGCTATTGTTGGGCCAGTCAATACTACTACAGGGTTTGAACATCCATTTGAATTAAGACGGTCTTCGATTTCAAGCGAAATCATGCCTAAATCACTTTCTGACTTAGGTGCCAATCCCTTAGCCAAATCTATTATTACGTGCGACGGTCTTAACAATGGTATTAATTGATTAACAACAGATAGTATAACACTGCTTGGAAGTGCGAGAACTAATATTTCACAAGTTTCGGTAATATCAGAAATTTCCATGGTTACATTAAGCCCAATAATCTCATTATTAGGTAGATATTTTTTGTTTATATTTTCAGTCATTAGAGACTCATAAACCTCCTGTTCAATAGTCCAACCCATGACGTTATGTCCATCTTCGCACCACACTTTTGCTAGTGCGGTACCCCAATTACCCAATCCAAGTATTCCTATTCGGGCCATCCCATCCCCAAAACCCCCCTCGCACCACCCTATTGTTAAGACCCTATTGTATTAGTTCGACCATCCGTTGGATTCTTGACGTTCAAAGCGTCCGCCAAGATGTAAGCAGGGGTACCCGAGTGGTCAAAGGGGCTGGGTTTAGGTCCCAGTGCGTAGTGCTTCGCAGGTTCAAATCCTGTCCCCTGCACCATTTTTCCAATAAATGTAGATTTTTCATGTGAAGCCCCATAGTTGATAAGAGTCCTATGTGCGCGTTTTAATCAATGAACAAACTGACTATAGTCATAACAAGCCTAATTTTAGTGTCATCATCGATTTCTGGTTGTCTAGAAGATGTTGTTGATGATGTCTTAGGATGTATGGATGAGAATGCCGCCAATTACGAAGAAAATGCCACCTCCGAATTAGTAGGGGATTGTATTTACATGGCTACCGCGGAGACTTTCATGAAAGCTATGACTGATGTTGGGAGCATCGAGGATATACTAGAAGACATTCCGAAGGCCGGATACTCTCAGTCGATTTCATCGAGCCAGTGGAATCAGGAGTTGGGGATGCAGATGGATATCGAGATAGAGGACATTGTAATGGCGGATCTTAATACCGACTCAGTCTACGTTCACAACTCACTTTCAGTTGCAGGGCTATTGCAAGTGGAATATACTCATGTGCAAGTCGGTGAGGTTGTCAATGTCCACGTATTGATGGGTGGAATGATGGTTCAAGGAGAGGCAACAACTGGTACCTACCAAACCCGAGATGCAACTCCCAATGTTTTGGAGGTAATCGCAGAACAAGCCGGACTCTTCACTGACGAAGATGATGACGGCGGAGATGATAACGAGGGGGAAGAGGATGATGGCCTTCCAGAAGACGCAGTAATTACAATCACTATAAGCGACGACATGGAATCTCAGACTATGACAATGGAGTATAACGAAGATGGCGCTGAAATCACTATGACCATTCATATTAACCAGAATAAGGACTTGATGTCCTTCAATGTGGCCAGCATTAATGGCTCTGCAACTACGAACATAGAGTACCAGATGCTGTGGGGGGATGCAATAGTCATCGAAGTCGATGATACACTTCCAAGAACCTCGATTCCAGTTTGGTTTGATTCTGAGATATT
>CETW01085370.1_pt1 | contig 26920 bp, 23 predicted proteins | sample 361381 | NCBI WGS metagenome assembly CETW01 (sample SAMEA2620570, study PRJEB7988) | marine metagenome | isolation source: saline water (ENVO:00002010), including
GGCATGACCGATATAAACGCAGCGTATTGCCTCCAGTCAGCCGTTATCCGTGACTTTCTCAATGAGCCTACTCAAACCCCTAGCCAATGCGGGCGCTGCGGACACGCTAGCCCTCGGGTTTGGTAGGGAATCTGTTGTGTATACCCCATCCACGTGATTTGCTAGCCGGGACAATGCCCCTCCTGTGAACAGACCATGCGTGCATGCCGCATGGACCTCTGTAGCGCCCTGCCTCCTCAGTGCGTCACTAGCCCTGCAAATCGTACCTCCAGTGCTAATCATGTCATCTACTATTGCCACAATCTTCCCAGAGACATCTAGATCCTTTGGAGTATGCTCAATTGTATGGGCATCAATCCTGGTCTTTTCAAGATATGAAAACTCGCAACCAATTAGTCCGGCTACCTCGGTAGCTCTGGAGATAGCCCCCTTGTCAGGACTCAGGATGAAGTCAGGCGAGACGCAACTCTGGAGATTTTCCGCTATTTCGGGCATAGAGCTTACGAACTCAATCGGCACTTCCATGTCCTCCAGAACCTCTGGAGCATGCAAGTCCAATATCGCAATCCCGTCGCAAAATCCTGAAATGACTTCAGTCACAACTTTTGCCGAAACAGACTCACCTGGGGAGAACCTCTTGTCTTGCCTAGCATAGCCGTAGTAGGGAATCGCCAAGAAAACACCAGGCCCAACATCCTCAGAATTTCCCGACCATTCTCCTTTCAAACTCGATAGATTCCCTTTCCTGACGTCCCTAATGGCTCCCAGAAGTAACAGAGTCTGCATTATTCCGGAATCGGGGAACGTATTTGATACCAGAACAACTGACTCCGATCTGACAGACTCTATTGACTCAGGAGGGACTCTTACGTAGGCCTCTCCGTCGGGGAACCTCCTACTTTCGAGTGACACATGCTCCATGTCAAGGAGTGGGGCTAACTTCTCAGCAATCCCAGCGCCTGAGGCGCCGCTAAGAACAGGCATTTGATGACATGCAAAGGCAATCCCTTCATGATGCTTCTTATCATTAAATAAACCAGAAAATGATGAATTTTGGTGGGCACGACAGGATTTGAACCTGTGACCTCCCGGTTATCAGCCGGGTGCTCCAGCCAAACTAAGCTACGCGCCCTTGAGCATTATCGGCACATGTGATTGTGATTTGAAGGCTACTCAAGGATTCACTCACTCTTCTTCGTAACCTTCATCATTCAATTTCAAGAAACTCGGCAGAGTCACCAATCTGGAAAAGCTGCACTTCAGAATGACCTCATCAAGCCTGGAAGTGGTCTTGGCCAATTGGCCACAGGGCACGGCAATTGTCTCTGGGAGGCTATGCCTGGCTCTAACCATGAAATGCGGTTTAACCAGGAGCCCCTTGTATGTGCGCTTAATTTTGATCAACTCTACAACATTGCCGATATCCATGCCATCATTGTCTAGCACTGCCCTGTCTAACAACTCATCCGGAGCATAGAGATCCTCTTGGATTCTTACCGTGTTCCTCCATCTTCTCTGGAGCTCCCTCATCGATTTTGAAAGCTTGATTCCTCCATCAGGTCTGATGCTGTGGACCAACTCTTTCGCCAGAGGGGCTAGATCTGCAGGTTTCCTCATGAATTCACTAGCCACATCGTCCTCCACCTTGATCCTCAGTGACCTCACGAACTCGTCCCGGGGGTGGAATCTCTCTCCAACCACCACTCCTACGTGTTTTTCTCCCACGTAGACATCTCTGTGTATCATTTCCTGTATTTCGTAATCCTCTACCATTTCTCTCCCTCAGGGAGGAGCGCATCCCCAGTTGCTTCTCCTGAGTCTCAGACAATGGAGTGGCACTTATATTATTCGTTAATCAAGACTGATAATCCAATTGAAATTTTTTAGTAATAATGAATTTTTCAATTGGAAAATTAATTTTAGTTTGATTTTTATTATGATTATCAGAAAAACAAGTTTTCACTTTCCGACACTATTTTTCTCAAACTCAGCCCATTTCCGGAGAATGTTGATGAGCATCCCTTCTCTGCCCTGCACGTGAATGGCAAACTAGCTGCTCTAGGCGAAATCCGCTCCCGAACAGGCCAAGCTCAGACTAATGGCCTAAAGGACTCAGTAATCTCCGACTTTCTAGAGACTGATCCATCACTAAGTAGAGCTATTGAGGAGGCAACTGAAAACTTCCAGAGTATAATCAACGACATGGGAGAAGAGCTCTTTTCTATGAAAGAGAGCGATTTAGTTGCACATCTCCAATCTGATTACGTCAATTTTTATTCCGCCGCCACTGTAAATCCATACGTAGCGATCGCCGCCCGAGGACCTTGGATAGTCACATCTCACGGTGCTGTCCTACACGATAATGGCGGATATGGCATGCTTGGGATGGGGCATGGGCCTGATGATGTAATCCAGTCAATGAAGCAGAATTGGGTGATGGCAAATGTCATGACTCCGTCATTCAGTCAGAAACGACTATCTGAACGTCTTAGAAAGGAAGTAGGACATACCAGGCGGAGTTGCCCATTTTCGAGGTTCGTCTGCTTGAATAGCGGTTCAGAATCTGTAACTATATCTATCAGAATCGCGGATGCGAATACTCTCAGACTCACAGGTAAAGGAGGAAGACACGAGGGAAAACCAACTAAGATGCTGGCATTGGTGGAGGCTTTTCATGGAAGGACGCACAGACCTGCTCAGATCTCAGACTCCTGCAGTGAGAAGTATGAGAAGAACCTAGCCTCATTCCGCGAGAGGGATAACGTAATCTTCGTACCAAGCAACGACCTAGATTCACTTAGATCCGCTTTCGAGCGTGCCGATGATGAGGGCTTCTTCATCGAATTGATGGCAATGGAGCCTGTGATGGGTGAAGGAAACCCCGGTCTTTGTGTAACTAGGGAGTTCTATGATTTAGCCAGAACTCTTTGCTCAAAGCATGGGAGTATGCTAATCGTAGACTCAATTCAAGCAGGACTGAGAGGGCAGGGATGTCTAAGCATAGTTGATTATGATGGTTTTGAGGACTGTTTGGTTCCAGACATGGAGACTTGGTCAAAGGCCCTTAATGCGGGCCAGTATCCACTATCTGTAGTGGGACTTTCCGAGCGAGCCGCTGAATTGTATGTTGTAGGGATATATGGCAATACGATGACAACCAATCCAAGAGCCCTGGAAACTGCAGTTTCAGTCCTTGACCGAGTTACTCCAGAATTGAGGAAGAATATCAGGGAAAGGGGAGTTGAATTCGTTTCTAAATTGAAAGAACTCGCCGAAGAGATGCCAGGAACTATCACTGAGGTCCAAGGAACCGGGCTCCTTCTTTGTGCAGAACTAGATCCTGAGAAACTACCCGTGGTTGGATTCGGATGTGTCGAAGAATGGTGCAGAAACAATGGTCTCGGCGTAATCCACGGAGGTCAGAACGCTCTGAGATTCACGCCCCACTTTGCAATTACTTCAGAGGAGATAGATATGATCGTGGATATACTAAGGGAAGCACTCCTAAACTTCACTTCAAAGACTATCGAGGCCAACTAAACAGATGCGTTTCCATGCCCAAAAGCGTGCGTGTCTCAGGCTCATCAGACGGCCTCAGAGAAGCCTTGGAGGGAAGGCTAGAGAGAGCTGGAGCAACACTCGTTTCAGAATCAGATAGCGCAGAGGTAACTATCCAGATTGACGAACAAGAGAGTGGAGACATTGCAATAGTGCCCCTTGGCTCCGAATCCCCCGGTTCAGGAATTGTAATCCAATTATCCGATGTGATCATCCCAAATGGTGGAAGGAAATGGGGCAATGGAACCATGATCGATTGGGTGGAGAAAATAACCAGTGGAAAGAAACTAGACCCAGAATCCAATATCAGATTCTGGGTAAATGTGAGGGATGTAGCCGATGCGATTTCTACCATTTGTCTGCTTGAGAAAAATAACATCCCTAATGGAAACTACTTCATGTGCGGTAGAAGGGCATGGGAAATGGAAGATGTCACAGATGAAATCAGAGTCCTGTGGGAACGTTACAACAATTCAATCCACCACTCTCATACCATTGAATCATTGTCCGAAGTCCCCAGTCCAGTAAGGGGGTTACATTCGAAAATCGAAGAAAGGCCCGACCTAAGCAAACTCCACGAAGCTCTGTCTGTGTCTGGAGGTGATGGTTGGCACCCATTGGTCCCAATGAGGGTCTCTTTGATGGAAATGATAGCAGCGCGAAACAACTCAACGTGAGTTTTTGTCGCCTTGTACCTTCACTCTAACATCTTGAGCGAGGCCTTTGCATGTCTGCATTACCTTTCGAATTCTAGTACCTGCAGCATTATTCCCCGAGTCGTGCTTCTGGGCATCACCGAGAGCATCGGTCAATTCGTTTATCATCTCCTGAATCATTTCTCTAACTGACATGCACCTGCATCGGAAAAAGCAGATTAATAGCCGTTTCTCCGGCACACTTCTCAGTCATCTGCAAATAGGTCAGAACCTAGTAGTGGAAGAATGAGGCTCGCTTCACCCTCAACAACTACCTGATCAGCCTCAGGTCTAATTTTGCCCCAAGAAATCGCTTCCTTGAGCCTGGCACCAGATAGTGACCCATCATATTCCGGTGCCGTTGTAATAGAAACGGCCGAATCCATCCCCGAGTCCTCTCTGAATTGGTTCCACCATATCACGTGATGCTTTGAGATTCCGCCTCCTATCATTAGCCCGTGACTCTCATTTGCTGTCCAAATCAGGTCCGATAGAACCTGCTCATCGGCTAGAACGTCGATCATGAAATCTGGGCTCCTTTGCCTATGCATGAACAATTGCGATCCTATCGAACCATCAGTTATTCCCGGGATAACCATTGGAATTCTGTTCTTTGCAACCCAGTACAATAGCGAGCTCTCGTCTTCAATCCTGTCTCCAATCGCCCAGCAGAGTTCCACTGATCCGAAACCTCTCCAGGGGTTGCTACTATCCTCCGCCTTCCTATCATCCTCAATCTCGCTTAGCCAGGGTAGGAGGACACTCTCCAGAATCTCACCATAGCATTCGTTAGGAATTACTACATTTCCAAGTCTGTTCAGGCCTTCTCTACCCAAGGCGATGTCATCCAGACTGAAATCCCCGTGGAAGTAGTCTCTGAATGTTCTTGCTATGTCATGATCAAGAGTGCCACAGGTAGTGACCACAACGTTGTACGCCCTTCTCTTCAATGCCTCTACGAAGAACCCCCTGGTTCCAGTAGCGCAGAGACAGGCTGGGAAAGAAAGCCAATTGAGATTACCATCATCTCCAGATTTCGAAATCGCCTTCCTGAGGATATCTCTTGCACGTGATAACTTCGATGCTGTGAAACCGCCTGCTCTGCCCATCTGGTCAATCAGACTTCTAACATCTGATACGCTTGAGAATTCATAGTCCTCGACAGGCTCGTCAAAGTCGTCCCGCGAGTATCCGCCCATGGGAACCGCACTGAACACCCGACTTCAATTGGTCGCATTCTGAAGATTGAATATTCTGTCCCTCAGGCTAGCCGCTCTCTCGAAGTCAAGCCTATCCGCCGCCTGCTTCATCTCCTTCTCTAACCTGGAAATTAGAATTGCCTGGTCCTCGTCCTCTTCCACTGGCCCCTCGGGATCTCCCACCCATTCCGGCTGGCTGACATTCTCAAGAACCGAATCCGAGGAATTCCAAACACCAGCACCAAGACCGAACCTCTTGGCGAGACCCTCCAAACCCTTCTTGCCTGGAGGCTTGGCGACCATTCTTCGCCCCCCACTGCTTCCAGTTCCGGCAACACCTGATAACAGGTCATCTATCTCGGCCCCCATTTCAGGAAGAGCCTTCTGTATGGTCTTCGGAACGATATCGTTCTCTTTGTTGTGCTTTCTCTGCAGCGCCCTCCTCCTCACAGTCTGACTGATCGCTGCTTCCATTGAAGGAGAGACTGAATCTGCATACAGTATTACAGAACCATCCACATTTCTAGACGCCCTTCCTATTGTCTGAAGCAATGACCTCTCGTTTCGTAGAAAGCCCTGCTTATCAGCATCGAAGATCGCAACCAAGGAGACTTCCGGAATGTCCAAACCCTCCCTAAGCAAATTGATTCCCACAATGACGTCAATAAGACCCAGCCTTAGAGCCTTGATTATCTCTGTTCGCTCTAGAGTGTCAATCTCACTGTGAAGATAGTGCGCCTTGACTCCCATCCTCTCCAGGTACTCTGCAACTTCCTCTGCAAACTTGATTGTCATCACAGTGACGAGAACCCTCTGATTTCGACTGACGCGGTCGCTTATTTCGCTTAGCAGGTCCTGAACCTGGCCCTCAGTAGATCTTACCTCTATCTCCGGGTCAAGAAGCCCAGTCGGCCGAATTTCCATCTTCGCTATGCCCTCTACCTCCTCAAGCAGTTCCTCCATGCTGTGTTTCGATTTGGGCTTCTCGACTTCAGAATTCTTGGCCCCTCCTCCCCCATCAACATGAATCAGTCCGACAGGTACCTCTTGCCCTGTTACCTCTGCCAAGTGCCTCAACTCTCTTTCTCCAGGAGTTGCACTGACATAGACCATCTGGGGGATAAGATCCTGAAACTCATCAACTCTTAGCGGGCGGTTGTCATATGCGGAAGGCAACCTGAATCCATGATCGACCAAGTTTTTCTTTCTGGAGTAGTCCCCACCGTACATCCCTCCAACTTGGGGAAGAGTGACGTGAGACTCATCCATGATTACCAGATATCTATCCGAGCCTCCATGGAATTGCTCCCCATTGCTTGCGAAGAAGTCGAGCAGACAGTACGATCTCTCGCCTCTGGTTCGTCCATCAAAGTGCATGGAATAGTTCTCTACACCTTTGCAAGACCCAACTTCGTTAAGCATCTCTAGGTCGAACCTCGTCCTCTGATCCAACCTGTGCGCTTCCAAGCCTCCGTCATTTGATTCGAACCAGTCTATCCTGGTGTCCAATTCGTGCTCAATGTCCTCTAGTGCCTGATTGAACCTCTCCTCGCTAGTCATGTAGAATTCTCTAGGATGGATCCATGCCTCTTCGAAGTCATCCAGAGGTTCCCATGAGACCGCTTCGCAGACTTGTATTCTTTCGATTCCTTCCCAACCGAATCTGACTCTGATCGGATCATCTCTGCTTGGCATCCACACGTCAAGAACCTCTCCCCTGAGTCGAACGTCTCCTCTTGCAATCTCACCAGTTGTCCTTCTGTACTGCAAATCGACCAGGCTTCTGACGATTTCCTGAGGGTCCGCTTTCTGACCAACGTGCAGCCTTAGGTGATTCTGCTGGAAGACCTCTGGAGGATTAAGTCCGTAGATTGTGGACACGGTTCCCACAGTAATGACATCAGGACGAGAAACCAGAGAGGCTACGGTTGAGAACCTCTCCTGTTCGATGCGCTCGTTCATTTGGAGCTCCTTGTCGATGTATAGGTCTCTACCTGGTATGTACGCCTCAGGCTGGTAGTAGTCGTAGTAACTAACGAAGTACTCAACTGAGTTTTCTGGGAAAAGTCCCGACATTTCTTGCCAAATCTGACGTGCCAGGGTCTTGTTGTGAGAAAGAATCAATGTTGGAAGTTGCAGTTTCTCAATGACCTTGGCCATAGCGAAAGTCTTCCCTGACCCAGTTACCCCAAGTAGGATGCATCTTTCCTGTCCCTCGTTCAACTGCCCGACTAACTGATCAATAGCCTGCTGCTGGTCACCAGCGGTATCGTAATCTGCCTGAAGTCTGAACATCCCAACGCCTCAATCAAGCAACCCGTCACTGAAGTAGTCTACGTATGCCATGCTGCCGAGAAGAACCCATCCAGTCATCATGGATGAACGGAATAGAAGCTTCTGATACATCTCCATGCTTTCTTCGGATTCTGAGGCAGATTCGGAAGATTTCGCCATCACGAAGATATTCGCCAGTGCCATTGCGATTACGGACACGATCCAGAGACTATGTCGAAACCTCCTGGTCTCAGTGAACTCATGCATCCCTGTGAGCAGAAAGCACACCATCCAACCAATGGTCAGAGCAATGCTTAGATTCCTAGTTGCTAAATCCCCATAACTGGCAGGGAAAGATTTGATCCCCTGTTCTCTGTCCACATCCTTGTCCATTAGTGCGTAGTTTATGTCGAAAGCAGATATCCACAGCGCCACTCCCAATGAAATGAAGAAGACCTCTGGGAACCATAGGAACTCTGTCCTTCCATCGAGCATTCCTGTGATGGACCCCCAACCATGTGTGTCCGCTGCGACCGCGACCCACGCACCCGCTGGAGCAAGGGCCAAGCAGAAACCTATCCAGAAGTGACAAATCCACGAGAACCTCTTCGTATATGGGTAGATTACGAATGCGATAACTGGGAGCCAAGCCATCTTTAGAGCCACTTCGTTCAACATCCACGCAGCGAACAAGAGCATACCGAGGAATGCAGCTGCGAGCATCCAAGCTGAATGCATCGACATCGTACCGGATGGCAGATGCCTGGAGGAAGTTCTAGGATTAGAAGAGTCAATTTCCCGATCAATGATTCTGTTCAAGGCCATCGCGAGCCCCCTAGCCCCGACCGCTGCTATGATTATCCAGACTATGTCCGTTCTCTCGCTTCCAAACTGATTGTCAGCTAGAACGAAGCCGATTAGAACGAAGGGCAGGGAGAAAAGAGTATGCTCGACTCTGACGAACTCAAGTATCTCCTTCAAACCCATATTACAACCTCTTTGAGAGCCAGGAATCTATCCTCTCGACGAGTTCGGGGTCGTGGAGAGTTACTGCCGGCCATCTCCTAACTGGAAAAGGTCCGCCTTCCGAAGGAATTGGAGCGGTTGCATCCCATGCCACTCTAGACCTTGAATCGTCGTAGTGCAAGTCCCTCCCAACATCGAATCTGCAGAATAGCTGCCATAGCAGCCTCCTCCTCCAATCACTACTCTCCAAGTCCGCATCTGAGTCTGTGATGAACAACCACCTCAGGCCCTTGGATGCCTCCAAACTCCAAATCGAATCCCTGATTCTAGCAATCGTCTCTCTCTGGAGATTAGCCAAGTGCTCGTTCGCTTCCTCCATGCTCTCCTCTGGCTTGGGTCCGCCTTCGATTTCAGTAGTTATCACCATCATTGAAGGGCGTAGCATTCTTGCTTGAACAACGCCTTCAATCGCGGATGCTGAAATGACCAAAGATTTGCTTACAGGAATAACTTGGCCGTGCTCTATCGGATCACCATCAGCAGGTGAAGTCGCATCTATAATCAGCTTGTCATGGATGTTCTCCCAGGGGGAAGTGTGCGCCAGTGAGTCAGCTACCATGCCCCTAAGAGTCACTAGGTCGCCAGGGATGCTGACCTTCATCTCTAGGGCATCAAGGAGGCATTCTAGATTCTTCACGGAATGATCCTCGTCCACCACCACCACCACCTTGAGGAACATCATCTGTCCGGCACCCAGTAGACCAAGTGCAGTTTTCCTAGCCTGACGAGGGAATCTTTGCTTGGAGGAAACGATGGCTAGATTGTGAAAACCGGTCTCCAATGGCAGGAAAGTGTCAACCACGTCCCGGTGCTGGAACTTCAGAACTGGTAGCAGGGCATCTCCAATAGCTTCACCGAGGTAGCCATCCTCCATTGGTGGGACCCCAACTATAGTCATCGGGACCGTCGGGTCCTTCTTGTGGGTGATTGCAGTCACATGCATCACCGGGTAATCGTCTTCGAGAGAGTAGTGACCGAAGTGGTCACCGAACGGGCCTTCGGTCCTCGTCTCCCCCGGAATGGTGAAACCCTCGATAACGAAGTCACAATCTGCGGGAACCCAGAGGTCGTTCGTTAGGCATTTTGTTATCCTCAACCTCTTCCCACTGAGAAGACCTGCAAATTCGTACTCAGTTAGATTATCTGGAAGGGGGGAGATAGAGCTGAAGATTACCTGAGGGGGTCCTCCGAGGCAGATTGCAACTGGCATTCTTCCTTCAGAGGAATCCGCATGATCCGCTCCATGCTTGTGCTTCTGCCAATGAAGTCCGACTTCCTTTGGTCCGAACACCTGACTCCGGTACATCCCCATGTTGTGCGCACCTGAATCAGGGTCTGCGGTTACTACCAGAGGAAGAGTCATGAATGGCCCCCCGTCATCTGGCCAAGTTACAGGAATCGGCAGCTTCGTGACATCGGGGTCGGCAATCCTAACTTGCTGGCACTTCCCTCTTGACACCCTTTTTGGGGCCATTGAGATTCCTTGTTTGAGTAGTTTAACACCTGTCCATGGCCTCTTCAAGATCCCTCCTATGTCGGGCTTCATTAGGCCAACCATCATTTCTCCAATCTCACTGGGCTCATTCACTCCCAAAGCCATGTTTGTTCGCTCCCTAGTGCCAAAGAGATTCATCGCAAGAGGGAATCTGCTTATGCTCCCATCCTCAAGTCTAGGCTGATCGAACACTACTGCCGGACCACCCATCTTGACCAAACGGTCTGCTATGCAACCCGCTTCGAATCTCACGTCAATGGGATGTCCTACCCTTAGCAACTCGCCCCTCATCTCCAGGGCTCTGATGAACTCCTCGAGACTCCTCCAGCCCATGGGGATTCGTGATGCCCCTGACATGAGAAGGTTCGCCTCTAGGAGGTACCTGTAAACCGACGGATTCTTTGATGGGTGCTCTACCGATAATGCGTGGACGAGGCAGGAACAGCGTGTGACGTTCTAGTCGTGGGAGCGGGTCCGGGTGGTGGCAACGCTGCACTACAGTGCTCTCGGAGGGGACTCTCCACCATCATCATCGAGGACCACCCCGAGATTGGAACCCCAGTCCACTGCGGCGAGTGCATCTCTGAGATTGCCTGCCAGAACCTCAATCTGGAACTACCCGAGGAAGTGATTAGCAAGAGGGTAAAGGGAATCCGCGTAATATTCCCCGACGGCACCGAGAAGTGCCTGACTGAGGAGGGATACGTGCTGGAGAAGCATCTCTTCGAGAGATGGATCGCCGAAGAAGCGGTTGCTGCTGGTGCAAGTCTCCATCTCGGTCACAAACTTCTCTCTATGGAAAGGGTGGAGGAAGACTCCTTCGGAGGTTGGATATGTGATGGGAAGGGTGACGAGTTTCCCATCAGAGCCAAGATAGTAATCGATGCATCAGGAGTTGCTGCAGTCTGCTCTCGTTTGGTGAAGCCAGATGGGGACGCTCCATTGAACCCAAAGGGCAAGGTCGTCGCAGGTATGCAGTACGAGATGCTGGATGTCCCAACTGATGACTATCTAGACTTCTACATCTGGCCTAAATATGCGGAAAAGGGGTATCTATGGATGATTCCAAAGTGCGACGGGCGTGCCAACGTTGGCCTAGTTACTGAGGACAAGCCTAGGACAAAGAAGGCCCTGGACGAGTTCATAGAGGACACCCATTTCTCCGACTTGGAGCAATCACTTCCCCCTTGGAAGGAGAAGGGAAGTCCGGCTTTCGGTGGGACTATACCAATTTCCGGCCCATTCGAGAGAACCCATTACGATGGTCTAATGCTAGTTGGTGACGCAGCGGGATTCACTTCACCCCTATTCGAGGGGGGTTCTCACCTAGCTCTGAAATCAGCAGTTTTCGCAGCCCAGACAGCTGCCAAGGCAATCTCGGAAGGAGACCTCAGCTCAGAGAGACTTTCGGAGTACTCTAGACTGTGGAAGGCGGAGTTCCCGCCTTACGACAAAATCCTGAGAGGCAAGACCGCTCTCTTCGAGCTGTCGGACGATGAGATGTCAGTTATGGCCACGTGCTTCCCGGATGAGATGTCAGACATGGGAGCAACGGGGAAGGCCATGGTAGGATTCAGGCTTTTGCTTAGAAGGCCAGGACTATACTTCAAGAGAATCGTCCCAGCGATGCTGGCCTTTGGATACAGCAGGGCGAAGTTTTACGGATGGTGAACAATGCTCACCTTTCTTGGATACACCCTAATCTTCCTAGCCCTGCTAATTAGCGTATATCTCGTCTTTCGCCCCGAATCCAGTTCCGATCCAATAGTCCGAATAACTTCAATGGCTGCACAATCATCGCCATTCCTACTTCTTGCTACATGCTTCCTAATCGAGGCAACATCACTGGATCTAGTCTCTAGATATGTGGGTGAGGGGCTCCCACTTTTCTATCGCATTTCCGCCGTATGGGGGAGCAGATCCGGACCCCTACTGATGTGGGTCTCAATCATGAGTGTGATCACATGGGTCATGTCCAGTGATCCGATAATCGATAGAACCACAATCCGAATCATGCACTCATGGAAGGCACTGCTCCTCCTAGTCTCCGCTGGTCTACGCCCATTCGCCCCTGCCACACCTGGTTCTGCTGGTGAGATTAGCCGCCTCCTTCAGACAGACCTCATGGTAATCCACCCGCCAGTGGTTTTCGTATACTATTCTCTGTGTCTGGCAACCGCTAGCATCGCCATATCCGGGCTGATCAGGGCCCGTCCATCTAAGGAGACGCACTCTTCGATGATTCGATGGGCAAGATACTCATTCCTAGCAGGAACCATTGGCATCGGACTCGGAGGACTCTGGGCATACACTGTTTTGGACTGGGGAGGATACTGGGCATGGGATCCAGTCGAGACCGGGTCACTGCTTCCATGGCTCGCACTCCTTGCTATTCTGCACTCTAGGGCAAGGCCTCAGCAATCCAACCCATTTGCACTGACACCTTCGTTGGGGCTCATCTGTGGGGCCCTTGTCATGCATGCGACCCTAGTCACAAGGGCAAACGGGGTCTGGGCCTCAGTCCATGCCTTCGTTGGAGATGGAGAGAACTCGCTACCTAGGGACCCTTATCTGCGGATATTAGAGATCATTGATTTCACCGCTGTTGGGTTCGAGGTTCTGGTCTACCTACTTGCAGTAGTAGGGCTCCTGTGCCTTTCGTTAGTTCACGCCCTGAGGGAGCAGAGGGCAAAAGTCTCAGCTTCTGACTCCAAGACTCTATTCGAGTCTAACAGGGCCCTGTCCATCTCACTGCTGGCTTACTTCGCTATAGTGGGAATCTGGATCGGCTCATCGGCTGTTCTTTTCTTCGGCCTTTCTCTCATGATCCTATTGGTATTCGGAGACAGAAACGATCCGCCAGTACATTGGGTCTCAATGGGCGTCCTGCTAATGCTCTTCTCAGGATGGGGGTGGATTTCCGAATGGTACCAGTCCCTAGCCGGAATAGCACCATTCCTGTTAGTCTGGGTCATTCCCGAGGAAGAGAAGGATGACTTTTCTTGGATATTTGACTCAATAATCGATGCAAAAAAGAGGAGCGCACTCTCGCGATCTTTCCCCTGGTACATTTCCATGGCATTTCTCTTACTGACATGGATCCTATTGACGGTTGAGATCGATGGTACCAACATTGCTGCGCACGAATACTACGGAGCTCCTCTAGTCTCATTGCTTGCAGTTGGTCTGGCACTTTATGCATGGGGGGAGAAAATCAGTGGAAAGGCTGGAATCGTTTTATTGGCCATCACAACTATCCTATCGGTACTTCTTGCAGCAAACTCGGCAAACTTCGAGCTTCCGGGAAACCAGAATCAGCCAATTACCGACAGCATATCTAGGGGTGCACTGTCACTCTTCATCCTAACTTGGCTAGTGTTCGCAATCCCCCCAACTTTTCTTATACTCTGGCGCAAATCTAGGGAGATCGTTCCAGAGCTGCTTAGGGCTGGCATTACATCTCAGGCATCAAAGGCCAGACTACTAGGTACCCATGTCGCACATGCTGGAATTCTCTTGCTCCTAGTAGGGCATGTTCTTACTACAACTCTTGTCGATAGGACAGATCCCTCTCATTTCGTAACCCTGGAGAAGGATGTTCCGACCGAGTACCAAGGCATGGAGCTGATTTTCACCGGAGTAGAAATCTTCAGTCCTGAGGACGATGGTTATGACTACGAAATTGGTGATGGTTACGTTGGAGTCATAATCGAAGTTAGAGACGAGGGTGAACTAATCGGAACAATCAGTCCGGGAATGCTAAGATTCGACACCCCCTCAGGAGAAATATTCCCCAGATCGGAAGTTGCTCGAATTTCCGGGACGACTGGAGACACCATCGTAATTCTGGACCTTCTTCAGTCTGCTGACCTCCTTTCCTATATGATAACCCAAAATGACAACCTAGTTGAAGAGGTAAGAGTCACAATTCACCACTTACCTGGGAGCCATCTAGTTTGGGCAGGATGGCTACTGGTAATCATAGGAAGCTCACTCTCATCTCTGCCAAGACCTGGCGTTAGAATGCGAAATAACCCACCGTTTGAATGAAAAAGGAGGAGCCAGTCGCGAGGCTCCTGAGGTGCTATGATGGATAATGGCTCAATCGTTCATATCGACTACGATCTGTACAATGCTAGCAATGACAAACTGATCGAGACAACTAGGGAAGAGGTTGCCAAGGAGCACGACCTACACGACGAGAACAGAGAATACTCGCCGATGATCACCACAGTTGGTGATGGTCGGTTGATACCCGGTTTCGAGGCACACTTGGCCGAGGCCGAGGCTGGCAAGGACTACGACTTCGACATTGAGCCAGAGGAAGCTTATGGAGACAGAGATCAGAACAAGATCGAGACAATCTCCCAGAACGTACTCCTTCGTAGCGTGAGGGATCCAAACACCCTCGCAATTGGCGCACCAGTGGAGATAGGAGGTAGGAACGGAATCCTACAGTTCATGAGCGCCGGTAGAGCAAGGATCGACTACAATCACCCCCTTGCAGGAGTTACTCTGAGGTACAACTACCAGATCGTCAAGGTTGTCGAGGACAGGGAAGAAAAGGTCCAGACTCTGATGAAGATGAACACTGGTAGGGAAGATTTCGAAATCGATTTCGATGGCGACGACCTAACCATGACGCTTCCAGAGGAGATGGCATATGATCAGAACTGGGCATTCACCAAGTTCTCATTGGTCACAACTCTGAGGGAGAACGTAGGAGTAGCCAAGGTAATCTTCCGAGAGGTACACGAACCTAGGCAGATTGATGAAGAAGAGTGACCTAGAAAATCCGCGGAATAATTACCGGGATCATTAGCACTAGAAGAATGAAGATGCTGCTGAGGCTGCTAATTCTGTTGGAAAGAATCTCTATTCGCATTGGATGGGATTTCCTACTAAACTTCCTCAGTGTGGAATGTACTCCGTCTCTAACCAGATGACCTCCATCGAAAGGAATCATTGGAATCAGATTTGCGAAACCAAGTAGGAAGTTAATCCACACAAGCCAGAAAAGAAAGTCGAAAATCATCAACATCCCATCGGTCCCTATCAGGGATGCAATCGCTCCATCACCCGCAACTAGCATTACCCTCTCCTGTGGAATCATCGTCTGCCCATCGTTTGCAATTGGAACATTTAGCATCAAGAGAGGCCTGACGACCGTGCTAAGCGCTGTTCCGAATGCCGAATATTCCCCCTCGACGATATTGGCATAACCATCCACTCCTCCTGTAGAGGAAACTAGGTCGGAAACCCCCAAGAAAGCATCTCCTGGATTAACTTCCCACAAGTCTAGCAACGCCTCCATGTCCTCTATACACGCTTCGTCTCCATCGCATTCATCGATGAAGTACTGGTATCGGTCACCCATTGTGACTACTATCGTCCTTTCAGACCAGGACTCACTACCATCAGACCAGGATAGAACTGTCAAAATCGACTGATCTCCAGCAGCAATTCCCTCCATTTCCCTAGTGAAATCCGACCTCCCTCCAATTTTACTCCCATCAATTTCGATTATTGTCTCGAAGGGTAGTAAGCCAGCTTCTTCGGCACCTCCTCCAACAACTATCCCTCTAGCGTGGACACCCTCGTTTTCTGCGGCCATCCCACTGGCTACGGAGGCTAGAAGGATTAGCAGGATGTAAGTTGCGACTATATTGATAGAAGGGCCAGCCGCAAAAAGCCGCAACCTCTCTCTTCTGGGTGCCCTCCACATCTCAGACTCCTCTGGTTCTGCGAATGCCCCCATCGGCAACGGACCCAATTGCAGAATCCCGAAACTCCTCAGTCTCATCCCGTGCACCCTTGCTTGGATGCCATGACTATACTCGTGAATCACAATTGCGACTATTAGGGCTAAGGCAGGCCACCAGAAAGGCACGAAACTCGTTACACCCGGAATCAGAAGCAGGTCACTCGCAGGCAACGGATCATCAGGAGGGCTCAATGCTACTGCTATGGCACTAAGCAACAGCAGTAGAACGACCATGAACATAACAAAGAAGCATAGCCAAATCGAGAGTTCCCCGAATCCTCGCCAGAATCTCTTAGGCTTGGAAACGAAATCTAGCAACCTCATCCCCCTCTTGGTTCTAATCATCAGAATTACACCCATTGCTCTCGTGGCATCGAATCTGTCTAGTGCCCCAGTAGACTCAGCGTAAACCAATCCAGAATACCACACTGCGATCAGAACTATCAGCCAAATCGGAGCACCTAGGGAGTGCGCGAGGAACAGCAGAAGAAGTGGTACGAGAATTCCCCTACTCCCTGGTTCCGCTGCCATAGCAAGTCACGTCCACCCTTCTTTCTTCAACCTGCTCTCAAACGTAAGAGAGAATACTGCCAACCGTTTCCCAGACCCATGCCTCTTGGAGATAAGCATTCCAAAAGGAGTGAAAATAGGAGAATAGACTCCCTTTCAAGAGAGAGGGAAAGCATCGGTAGGATCCTCATCCAAGCTGGATTGGGTAGGATTGAACAAGATATTGAGGCTCTGAAGGAAAAACTAGATTCGATCGAAGAACTCCTTTCTGGAAGTTCCAGTTAGCCCAATGCCGACTCTGTCGTATTGGAAAAACCAGTATCAGATACGATGCCACCTGCCCCGTTTGACTTGCATACCAACGACAAGAAACGATGGACTGGCATTCCAGAATTCCAGTCCAGATGAGGAGTCCCCCTACCTGTCAGTGGGAGAGGAGGTATGCTCCTTGCGAGATGCCTTAATTTTCCAGTCAGGCCTTCAACCTCGACTCTCATTATTCTCCAACTGTCGCCTCTGACTCCCTTTAGTCTGAATGCATAGAGGGGAAGTAGACCACACTTCTCTCCAGTAGACTTCAGTGCCTTGTATTGATCCATAGTCCTACCAGATAGGTAAATTCTGTCACTCTTTGAGGTCTTGACTTCGATGGGGAAGCACAAGTCTCCTCTCAGAGCGAGTAGGTCTCCAGTACCTTCCGAACCACTACCCGGTGCCCTTACCACTAAGAAAGGCCTCTGAACCACTCTCATTGCCCTAGCTCTCTCAACCTCACTGCATGACCTGGTTACTGCACGGACTCCCTTCAATTCGCCAGCTAGAACGGAGCGCAGTTCTCGCTCATAGCTGGTTCCCACGGCTCTATCCAATTCTCAGGGTTATTGAGGACACCGGTCCTAATTACTGAAACTTACCCTTTCGGTAATCCCTAGTCCTGTCTACGCCGGGAAACTGGTCTTCACTTTCTCTGTAGATCGTCTTCATGTTGTTTAGGAAGTTGTCTTCGTTGGTTACAATCAGTACCATGTCTACTCCGGGATCGTCTTCTCCATCCATCCATGGGAGGATAATTTCCATGGTCATCCTGGCTCCTTCCCTGTGTGGGTAAGCGAACACGTCCATCCCTAGGGGGGGTAAGACCAGAGTCTTCCTAGGCTTGAGATTCTCCACCGCTTCGAAAAGAGCATCGTATGAGTTCCTCATCAATTCCCTTCTGAAATTATCTTGAGTAGGCCTCCTGCAGTCAGGCCCAACTACGTGTACAAGATTAGTTGCGGGAAGGTCAAACCCAGGGGTGGTCACAGCCTCACCCACTCCGCATGGTTGCAGGTTTTCTTTCCTCCTTTCCTTAGCAATATTTGCACATGCCTCCCTCAGACCCTCACCAGCAGCCTGCTGCATCCTCTCATCAAGCCCCTCTCTTCCAGCGAGCCTGCTGTTCGCTGGAATTACCATGACATCTCCTTCCACACCAACGATGTCCCCATAGAGAACGCGAACTTGCCCGTGTCTGCATTCTCTCACGATTACTACGTCGGCCATAAATATCCGAAGAGGGGCCATCTGATATGTATCCATCGTAGACAAAATCTTGAAAATTTGGGAACATTAATTGTCACTGGCCTCTTCCCGAAGCCATGTCAACCGGATATGTGCTCCTTGATGTGGAGCCAGGCACTGAGTATTCTGTTTTCGAGAAGGCCTCTTCCCTTCCCTTTGTTTCGGATGCCCAAGTCCTGTTTGGAGATCACGATATGATACTCAAAATTGAGGCAGAAAGCATGGGAGAAATTGCAAAACTTGTCGTCGATTCTGTTCGCTCTATTCCCGGTGTGATAAACACAAAGACACTCGCATGTGCCGAATTGTAGTTCCGGAACGCCTTTTTTTTCACTAACCTTGAGCCCAGTATGCCGAAATTTCGGCTCAACTTTATTATCTATGCAGGAGTCCATTCAACCGGAGGAATCCAAATATGGCAGACAAGAAATATTTCGTGTTGATGCAGAACGGCAAGGACACTGCTCAAGTGTTCCACAGCAAGCAGCCCAGAGGAGCAGCTTTGAAGGCGGCTTCAAGAGGTGTCACAGACATCCACCTAAGGGAAAGAGGGACTAACAGAGTTCATGTGTTCTCTGGTTCAAAGACCAAGGTCCCAAAGGGAGCAAATGCACCCGACTGGCTACCTGACATGATCAACAAGGCCAATGTGAAGAAACTACGAATTGACCGAATCTGAGAATAGTCGGTTTCCGACTTCAGAAGGTCTTCGTTGGAATTCAGCGGATGCTCTAGAATCAGTCATTATGACGATTTCTACTTTGACTTGAACCTCTTTCGAGCCCTTTCAGTCCTCTCTGAATCCATCTTCTTTGCTTCTTCGATTCGACTACGTTCATCCTCCAGAGCTGTCTTCGCCTTCTCTGTATTTCCTGGATCGGCTGTCTTTGAGAAATTGTCAGTAAAGTAACTAAATATTCCAGAAGTGAGGTTCAATGCTGTTCCGACAGGGTCGATAATGGGGTCGAAGTATTCCGTCACCACTCTTTCCTTTAGTGGGATGATTGCATTATCCGTAATCTGAATTCCTGCAGGGCAGACCTCAGTGCAGCACCTAGTGATGTTGCAATAACCAATACCGAAGTCCTCTTTGATCTCTGGAATCCTGCTTTCATTGTCTAGTGGGTGCATTTCTAGGCTGGCAAGTCGAACAAAGAACCTAGGCCCAGCAAAATCTTCGAACATTTGATGCTCCCTGAGTACATGACAAGTGTTCACGCAGAGCATGCATTCGATACATGATCTGAACTCTTGCAACCTGTCTGCTTCTTCTTGATGGAAAACCCAATCTGGCTCTTCGGGACCATTAATCGGCTTAATCTGCTGATCAGTTCTGTAAGCCCAAGAAGTATCGGTAACCAGATCCTTGGTTAGTGGAAATGCCTGCATCGGCTTAATCAGCACAGGCTCATTGCTGGGAGTCTCATCTAGAATATCCTCCATTCTAGTCATACACATCAATCTAGCCTTTCCATTGACCTCTGCACTGCAAGACCCACATTTTCCAGCTTTACAATTCCAGCGGCATGCTAGATCTGGCGCATGTTCAGCTTGAATTCTGTGAATTACATCCAACACGACCATCCCTTCGTCAAGGTCGACTTTGTAATCCACCATTTTCCCAAAAGGGGTCCCGTCTGAGTCAGGCTCTCCTCTGAAAACCCTAAATGTCACCTTATCAGTCATTTCACTCCTCCTCCAAGTCATCAGAATCCAGCAGACTCTTCAATTCCTTCGGGATTGATGGATAGGTTGTGAAATCTAGGTCCATGCCACCGTCCTCTCCGATCATTATCCTAATGTTGACCTTCCCCCAGAAGTCTTTGTCCGGAACAGGGAAATCTTCACGAGTATGGCCACCTCTACTCTCTTCTCTCTTTAGTGCTGCTAAGGCACACATTCGACTAACATCAATCATTGCATTTAGCTCCAGTGCTTGGTGCCACCCGGGGTTGTAGACCCTCCCTCCTGGGGCTGAAGTGTTCTTTGCTCGAATCTCCAATTCGTCAAGATCCTTCAAAGACTCCTCAAGAAGGACCCCGTTTCTGATTATGCCGACTTTATTCTGCATCATTTCTCTAAGGTCGTTTACTACCTTGGCCGGGTTCTCCCCGTCTTCTCTTCCTAGAGGTTCTAGAGTCTCTTCAATCACCTGGTCAATATCGGATTGATCGATCTCAGAGAAACCATCTTGCTCCCTCGAGTATTTCGCGGCATGCTCTCCTGCTATCTTTCCGAATACAATCAAGTCGGAAAGCGAGTTTCCTCCTAGTCGATTTGCACCATGTAGTCCGGTTGCCGCCTCACCGGCAGCGAAAAGCCCGCCCACCGTCGTCTCTTGGCTGTAGGGGTCAACTTTGACACCCCCCATCACGTAGTGAGCAGTAGGCCCCACCTCCATTGGCTGTTCGGTGATATCCACTGCAGCGAGCTCCTTGAACTGGTGGTACATTCCTGGCAACTTCTTCTTTACTTCCTCCGGGTCCCTCCATGAGATGTCTAGGTATGCCCCTCCATGCTCCGAGGCTCTTCCTGCTGCCTTCTCGCTGTTTATCGCCTTAGCAACAACATCTCTGGTTAGAAGCTCCGGCGGTCTCCTCTTAGTCGCTAATTTACCTCCTACGACCTCCTTAACCCAGGCTTCTGCCTCGTCAATAGAATCGGCAAACTCGTCTGCGTACATCTCGGGGACGTAGTTGAACATGAACCTCTCACCTTTCTTATTCTTCAGAACTCCTCCTTCTCCACGAACCCCTTCAGTTACGAGAATACCTTTCACAGAAGGCGGCCATATCATTCCTGTAGGGTGGAATTGGACAAATTCCATGTCCCCCATCTCAGCCCCTGCCCAATAGGCCAATGCATGCCCTTCACCAGAGTACTCCCACGACCCCGAGCAAACTTCCCAGCATCTAGTAATTCCACCTGTGGCCAGTACAACCGACTTGGCTTTGAAAACATGAAGTGAACCATCATTTCTGTCATAGGCGAAGCAACCCGAAACCTTGCCTTCTGTCTTGAATATTCTACGAACGGTATATTCCATGAAGACCTGCATCCCTTCGTGGATGCCCCTCTGTTGTAGGGTCCGAATTAACTCCAGCCCAGTAGCATCACCAATGTGGGCTAGCCTTGGATATGTGTGGCCTCCGAAGTTCCTTTGGCTCGTAAGACCCTTCGGGGTTCTGTCGAAAACCGCTCCCCACTGTTCCAATTCTCTGATTCTATCAGGAGCCTGCTGGGCGTGAATCTGCGCCATTCTCCAGTCCCCAAGGTACTTTCCTCCTTTCATGGTGTCCCGGAAGTGAGTCTGCCATGAATCACGTGGATCTTTGTTTGCAAGAGCAGCCGCAGCTCCACCTTCTGCCATTACGGTGTGAGCCTTGCCTAGCATTGATTTGCAGATCATTCCTACGCTTACTCCTGCTCGACTTGCTTCGATCGCGGCCCTAAGTCCGGCCCCCCCAGCCCCAATCACAATCACATCAAACTCATGGTGAGTAACGCTTTCTTTCACTTACAAACCCCCTATAAGTACGAAATCAGTGAAACCGAAATCCTGACAGATCCAGATGTAGAAGTCGGCAAACATTACCCAGAATAGGCTGAATAATGCCCAGTCTTTGTGATGCTCGTTTAGTTTAGTGGAAAACTTCCACATCTTGTATTTGAGGCGGTTCATCGACGAACCCGTCCAATCGTTAGAACCCCCGCCAACAACATGTCTGAAAGCATGACATCCAAATGTGTATCCAGAGAGTAGAATGACATTCAATAGCAGTATCAGGGAGCCAACAGATACGCCATACGCATCCCCTGTCGCATCATGGAAATTAACCGAGAGCCATAGGTCGTAAGTCAGGATCGGCAGGTAAATCACTGCGATGTACATGAAAATTCTATGCAGATTCTGCACCACGAAAATTCCTCTCTCGCCACTATACTCGTTCCATGGCTTCGAAACCGCACATCCAGTAGGTTGTTGGAAGAAGGCACGATAGTACGCCTTACGATAGTAGTAGCACGTTGCTCGAAATCCAGCAGGGAAAACCAAGATGAACATCGCAGGACTCATCCACCACAATTCTTTGGGAATCCATGAAGATTGAGGGAAGATAAGAGGACTGTAGAGTGGAGAGAGAACGTGACTGCCTTGCTCGATAGACATCGTTTGGCATTCAGAAACATCCTTGAAAGATTTTGCAGAGTCCCAATTTTCACAAGATGAAGCTCCAAACTCACTGAAAAACAAGAAGTCAGACTCCATGAAACCTCTCCACGTAGCGTAAATAATCATGAATCCCAGGTAGGCTGCCATAGCAGTTGGCCCCTTCCACCAATCATCACTACGATCGGTCTTCCCAAATCCCTTCTTCATTGGGAGTTTCACACTTCCCTCTATCTGCACCACGCCCAGTTTCACATGCGCATGGATAAGGGCAATAAGTAATTGCATTCCAATAACTGTAGAAATCTTTCTAATCAACCATCACTACAGTAAATCATGCTTGGAGACGATTTGGAGACTTCCATCTGCCTGAACTGTAACTACATGCCCGGAGCATGGCTTCCAGGTGTGCCGTGCCCAGAGTGCGGAGAACCATTCCTCTAAGCTAGCGAAGAGTAGTCTGCATCAGCCTCTTCGATGTGAATCTCGTCCACATCCATCTGAGCAAGTTGCAGTTTTCCTGATAGTTCGTCATTGACGGCATGCCAATATGAATAGGCCTCCAGAACCCATATTCCAGATTCTCTAGTCCCATTTCCACTGTCCTTGACACCTCCAAAGGGAAGATGTGCCTCCGCTCCAGTTGTCGAGTTGTTGATTCCTGTCATCCCCGCCTTGATTCCAGTCTTGAAGCGGTATGCCTCCAGTCTGTCATTTGTGTAGCATGCACTTGAGAGACCATATGGGGAAGCATTCGCGAGATGTAGAGCATTCTCGAAATCAGTTGCCTTGACAATCGTGACAACCGGGCCAAATATCTCTTCTTGGAAGCATTGCATATCTTCTGTAACATCTGTATACACATGTGGCCACATGTAAACTCCCTCGGATGCATCACCAAGGAAATTAGTGGGCTTGTTGTCATTTGTGATCAGCCCCTCTCCCCATAGTTTTGTGGCCCCGTCAGACTCACACATTCCTAGATCTCTGAGGAAGTCGCTTGCATACTTCTCGGAGAGCATGGGGCCGTATAGTACGTCGTCGTTCCTAAGAGAGTCGCCAATCCTCGTCTCCTCTACCTTGGACATGAACTTGGTCATGAATTCATCATAGACATCTTCGTGGATTATCAGGTTCCCCAGGCTAGTGCATCGCTGTCCAGCAGTTCCAAATGCAGCCCAATATGCCCCTTCTACAGCATTGTCAATATTCGCTGATGGCATTACCACCAAGGGGTTCTTGCCTCCTAGCTCCAGAGAGCAAGATACGAGGTTTCTTCCGCACACCTCGCCAATCATCTTCCCTACCGATGTCGAACCGGTGAAACTGATCTTGTTCAACAAACCCTCTTCTGCAGAATCTACAAGGAATTGCCCTGCTCCACTGCCCTTCCCATGAATCAGGTTGATCACTCCATTAGGTAGGCCTGCCTCATGCATAATCCTGGTTAGCATGAATGAAAGAAGAGGAGAGTCCTGCGGACTCTTCCAAACGCATGTATTTCCACACATTATTGCTGGAATCATCTTCCAGAAAGGGACTGCTGCAGGGAAGTTGCTTGCATTGATTATTCCACACACCCCCAGTGGTCTTCGATATGTGAAAAGCTCCTTGTCAGGCAATTCTGAGTTCACTGTCTGTCCATACAGCCTCCTTCCCTCGGACTGAAAGAAAAGGCACGTGTCAATCGCCTCCTGTACTTCTCCTGCGCTCTCCTTGAGGGTCTTTCCAATCTCTCTGGTTTCGACCCTTACGATGTCATCTTTGTACTCCATGAGCAATCTTCCCATGTTGCCAATAATCTGACCCCTCGAAGGAGCAGGAGTCCTAGACCACTCTGGGAACGCGTCTCTGGCGGCTCCCAAAGCATCGTGCACGTCTTTCTTTGTAGAGAGAGGAAAAACCCCCAGACAATCATCTGTCCATGCAGGGTTCGTGCTTTCAAAGGTCTGACCATCACTGGAAGAACGCAACTCTCCGTTGATGATGTTGTATCCCTTCACTGCAGGACTACCACTGGGGTTGTCCCTTTCTATAATCTCGAATCCACTCTCTAGTACGTGTGCCATGTAGTCCGCGGACGCTACTTCTGAAATGAATTATGCGCATCGCACCCCTTTGTTCCGATAACCATTTTACCTCAAGGAGAATCCAAGATTGCAGGGTTTAACAACCCCCGATGCACGAGAAGAAGTGGTAGGGAGCGGAAAATGGCTACTGACTCATCTGAATCACTAACCCTGAGGGTTGCCAAAGCAATACCCAGTGATGTAGGGCATGGCCGAGCAAGGGTGCCGTTTGACAACGATCTAAATCTGAAGCCAGGGGATATTGTAGAGATAGAGGGAGAGAGGAAGACGGCAGCCATAGTTTGGAGGTGCAGGCCTGAAGATGCAAACCTCGGAGTAATTAGAATTGATGGAATCATCAGGAAAAATGCCGGAGTAAGCCTTGGAGACAGGGCCGAAATTCGTAAAGTAGAAGTCGAGCCATGTACCAAACTGGTACTAAGCCCGGTAATGGCAAAACAACAGAAGGTTCGATTTGGGCCCGGAATTGAGGGTTTTGCCAGAAGAGGCCTAAACAAGAGGCCAGTAGTAGCAGGAGATAGGATATTCATCCCCGGGATGACCCTCTTCGCCGAGGCCCTACCATTCGCAATCGTCCAAACCAGCCCTAAGGGAATTGTCCAGGTCTTACCGGACACTGAGATAGTAATCAAGGAGGATGCTATTGACCAAGAGGAAGAAAATTTGGTTCAGACCATTTCATACGAGGACATAGGAGGCATAGGAAACCAACTACAGAAAGTCAGGGAAATGATAGAGCTCCCTCTAAAGCACCCCATTCTTTTCCGTCGTCTTGGTATTGATCCTCCCAGGGGTGTTCTTCTTCATGGCCCCCCGGGGACCGGGAAGACACTAATCGCAAAGGCTGTGGCATCCGAGACCAAGGCCCACTTCACCTCAATAAACGGGCCAGAGATTATCTCGAAGTATTATGGTGAGAGTGAGAAGCAACTCCGAGAGATTTTCGACGAGGCCGCAGCAAACGCGCCGGCGATAATCTTCATTGACGAACTGGACAGCATTGCTCCAAAGAGGGAAGATGTAACCGGAGAAGTCGAGAGGAGAGTTGTAGCCCAACTCCTGACCCTGCTAGATGGGATGGGGGGCAGGGACAATGTCGTGGTTATTGGTGCTACAAACAGACGAGACGCCATAGACCAGGCACTTAGGAGACCTGGTAGATTTGACAGAGAATTGGAAATCGGCGTTCCAGACAAAGTTGGCAGGGGGGAGATTCTCGAAATCCACACAAGGGATATGCCAATCAGTGACGATTACAATCTAGATTGGCTTCTTGACAACACCCACGGTTTTGTTGGGGCGGATATCTCGGCTTTGGTAAGGGAGGCGGCTATGAAGGCACTGAGGAGGTACCTCCCAGAGATTGACTTGGACGAAGAAGAGATTGCTCCGGAAGTGATTGAAAAGATGGAGGTAAGAATGTCCGACTTCCAAGAAGCGGTCAAGGAGATTGAACCCAGCGCCCTGAGGGAGATCTATGTCGAGGTCCCAGAAGTAACATGGGAGCAGGTTGGTGGTCTGGAGGACGTCAAGGAGAGACTGAAGGAGAGTGTAGAATGGCCATTGAATATGCCGGAGAAGTTCGAACACTTCGGCATCAGCCCCCCCAGAGGGATAATGCTGTTTGGAGCTCCGGGAACTGGAAAGACACTAATCGCCAAGGCTATTGCCAACGAAGCCAAGGCGAACTTCATCTCCATCAAAGGACCTGAACTAATTTCCAAGTGGGTCGGGGAGTCAGAGAAAGCCGTTAGAGAGGTCTTCAAGAAGGCAAAGCAATCAAGCCCCTCGATAGTCTTCTTAGACGAGTTTGAGAGCATCGCAGGAATGAGAAGGAGCCATTCGGGAGAGGGCTCTGATGTCATGAACAGAGTGGTCAACCAGTTACTAAGCAGCCTAGATGGCGTAGAAGGGATGGAAGGAGTAATCGTGGTAGCTGCCACCAACCGGCCAGAGATGATTGATCCTGCCCTAATGCGTAGCGGGCGTTTCGAGAGGGTGCTTCACATCCCTCCACCGGATAGAGATTCCAGGTCTGCTATATTGAAGATTCATACTAAGGACATGCCACTTGGGAAATTCAAGATCGATGACTTGGCAGCAAGTATGGAGAACTATACTGGTGCAGATATAGAGGCCGTCTGTAGAGAGGCCGCTTTGATCGCTATGAGAGATGAGAAAAAGACAGTGACTAAGAGGCACTTCGAGACTGCCATCGAGAGAGTCAGGCCTACTGTGACGGATGAGATGATGCAATATTACTCCAAGTTGGAGGAGACCCTAACTAGTGGTCTCGAGTCAGTAAGAAGAACATCAGGCACGATATCGGGAATTGAATTAATTTGAGGAATTTGATGAAGACCACATTCACTCAAGAGATCCTGACAAGACAAGTTGTTGATGCGGCCGGAGACTTACTCGGGCATCTTGCAGATTTCACCGTGGATATCGAGACGGGCAATATAGTGGCAATATTGGTTGTTACAGAACAGGGAATTGATCCCAATGAACTCCCATGGCCTACCACGGACGGCCTTCTAGCCGTCCCTGTCGAGGAAGTAGCCAACGTGGGGACGGTCGT